>ENA-UEQJ01001963-UEQJ01001963.1-human-gut-metagenome-genome-assembly--contig:-NODE-1963-length-15512-cov-3.455653_pt1 | contig 15512 bp, 19 predicted proteins | sample MGYA00242937_ERZ507938 | MGnify/ENA primary metagenome ERZ507938 (study PRJEB26167, sample SAMN06115437) | human gut metagenome | host: Homo sapiens | place: China:Gansu | collected 2015-07-03...
ATTGCCGTGCAGCGCCTTATACGCCTTGTATTCATAGAGAAAATTCTCATATTCATACTGCCGGATGGTTTTTTCTTCCCTATGCTTATAATATGCCGCCAGCATATCCGCGCGCAGCATACAGCGCTGCCCTTCCCGGATCGCGCTGAGGCCGAACAGCCGCTCGCGCACCGGCTTTGCCAGAAGCAGCAGCAGACTCAGCACGGAACCAAGCCCGCTGCACACGCTTACAAGCGCGAAGAATGCGCCCGTCTGCTCCGCACTCATTGCATCGCTCCTTCCGCCGCCTCCAGCAGCGCCGCCAGCTCCGGCAGCAGCGCCTCGATGGTCTTTTTCGCTGCCGGCCCGAGCGCCGCGTAGCTCTGTGCGAAGCGCCTGAGCACCGGCAGCAGGGCCGCCAGCTTCTCCGCCGCGTCGGGGTCGAAGATCGCCAGACGCTCCCTGATCCGTGCAAGCGTTTCCCGTTCCAGTCTCGTCATGCCAGCGCCTCCTCCAGCTCCCGCAGCGCCTGCTCCAGCTGCGTATAGCTGCCCATTTTAATACTGAGCGTCCCGTCCCGGTTGTCTGTGATCGGGCCTGCGACGCAGTAGCCGGAGCAGTCCTGCTCCTGCGCCGCGTCATCCGCGCCGGCCTCACGCCGGACGATGACCCAGCGCAGCCCATCCACAAACAGCTGCACAGCCTGTGCATACGGCATGGCAAGCGTGACAGTTTTCGACGCGCGGCCATCCCATTCGCGGTCGATCTGCTTTCCGCAGAAGTGCGCAGGGTACTCCGTTCCGTTTACCTTCAGATATTCCATACGCTTCCTCCCTTCAGAAGCAGAACGCAAAGCTTACGCCGAGGCTGCTTGAGGCATTGGACGCGCCCGCCTGGCCGTTTGCTCTGACTCTGCAAAACATACCGCCGCTGGCTGACGACCGTTCCCACCAGAACTCGTCAACGCCTTCTCTCTTCTTGATCTTCGGGCTGCCTGCCTTGTAATAGTCGTACTGGCTTCCTTCCCCGGCTACGGAAGAACTTGCAGTCCCGAAAATCTCCACCTCGCTGAGCAGGAACAGCGTGTCCGATACTATCTCAATCGTCGTGCTGTTGCCCCCCTCAGATGTCTTCTTGTTTACCGCGTGGATGCCGTTCTGCACCTCCGCCGGCATCATTGCCAGAATCGCAGGCAGATAGGTCAGGCGCATATCGGTGTTCTTCCAGCCGAGACCGCTCAGGTTGGTGCTGTACATCTGCTTTGCTTCGCTGTAACAATCATGCAGCTGGAACGTCAGCGGAGCCGTGCCTGAGCCGTCCGCATACTCGTCATGATTCTTGCCGATGATATCGACCTGATAGGCCGTCCCGCCGATGGTCATGGTCTTGCTGTCGCCCACGGCCCAGCTGTTCGGGGCGATCCCGGTCCTGCACACCGCGATGATCTCTTCCCATGTATTGTCGACAAAGCTGTCGAGATACAGGGGCATTTTCATGCTCTGCGTGCCGATCACGATGCTCTGCGCAGCATTCACCCCGTTTTTCGCCGACGTAACGCTCCACGCGCCTGCCTCCGGCAGCTCCAGCGTGCACACTCCGTCTGTCCCGGCAGTTCCCGTAACCGTTTTGGAGCCCTTCACTGCCGTGACTGCCGCCCCGGCAGAGGTGATCACGACCAGCTTCGGCGTAATGCCGGTCTGGATCGCCTGAATTGCCGACACGAAGCCAGACGGATAGATCAGCTGCGCGGATGTGCCTCCCTTGGCTCTGATCGCGTTCGCGACCGCCGTGAGGTCGGTGTCAAATGTCAAAAATTCCGCCATCAGAAGCTGCCTCCATTCGCGTTCGTGATCGTCGCCGCCGCCCATGCGCCATTGGACACCCGCAGGAACTTTCCGTTGTCGGAGGCCGTCACATCCGGCAGGAATTTTTCATCGCCGGACAGCGTATATCTGGTTCCCCAGAAGCCCTCTGCGGCGTCCGCCGAATTGATCCACACGTAGCGGACCCTCAGTTCCTCCGGCGTATCGCCCTGCGTCATTTCTGTCAGCGCAAATTTTGCATATCCGTCCGAAGCGTCCGCATGCAGCTCTGCCAGCGGAAGCAGCACGGTATCATCACCTGTGCCCCCGTCCAGCTTCAAAATTGCACGGCATGGCCGCCCTGCCTGATGGGCGGCAAGGATCTCAGCGAATGACTTATCATGTGTAGCATCCTCGTCGTACACATCCTGCCCCGACAGCGTGCAGGTCACATAAAACGGCTCCGGGTCTTTGCCTGCTGCGCCCGCCGGGCCTTTGATGCTGACGCTGGCCGGGTTCTGTTTTCCGCCGTCGTTCGTCCAGCTGAGAACACCGGCTGCGGAAACATGGGGCGTAAAGGTCGTGCCGTCCTGTCCCGGCGCACCGTCCGCACCTGCCGGCCCGGCAGACCCATCCTGCCCGGGTGTCCCCGCCGGGCCTCTGATGCTGACGCTGGCCGGGTTCTGCTTCCCGCCGTCGTTCGTCCAGCTGAGAACACCGGTTGCAGAAACAGACGGCGTGAACGTTGTGCCATCCTGCCCCGGCGTACCGTCCGCGCCCGCCGGGCCCTGTGCGCCGTCCTTTCCGGGCGTACCGTCCGCGCCGGGGTCGCCCTTGTCTCCCTTTTCGCCCCTTGCGCCCTGAAGCGGCCCATTGTTGATCCAGCTCTCTGTTACGCCGTCGAAAATATAAATGTCATACGGCTCCGACGTACCGACGCCGTAAGCGTCGCCCGCCATCGGCGTCTGCACGGACGCTTCCAGCGCGGAGGCCGTCTCATAATACCCCTTCACGAGAAAGCCCGCGCCAGTCTCGCCCTTCGGACCCTGTGCGCCGGTGTCGCCCTTCTCACCCTGCGCGCCTGTTTCACCCTTTGGCCCTTGCGCGCCTGTTTCGCCTTTTGGCCCCTGTGCACCCGTCTCGCCTTTTGGGCCTTGCGCGCCGGTATCGCCCTTCGGGCCCTGCGCGCCGGTGCTGCCCTTCTCGCCCTGCGGCCCCACGACGCTTCCAACATCGACGGTGCTGCCGTCCGTCAGCGTGAAGACGAGCCGTCCCCTGTCCGTGACCTCAACCGCCTTCACGCCTCTGGAGATCAGTCCGCCAATGGTTGCTGTGATCGTATTCGGAATCTCTACCCGCATATCCGCACCTCACTCTGCCGCCGCGCGGTTGTCCCGCGCAAGCGTTGTTTTGTCGCCGTGCGTATACAAAATGTCATAGAAATACGCACCCTTCGGAAATTTTGCGCTGACCGTATCGTCAAACGTCAGCGTTGCCTGCCCGCCTGTCACGCGGTCAAACTGAAACGTATGCACCGGCGCGTGCGACGCGTCAAAAAAGCTGACCGTCAGACTGTCGGACGCGCCGACTGTGACCGGATCGCCGTCCTGATCGCGCAGCTCCAGCGCCAGCGTCACGGAAAACGTATCGCCCGCATACCAGCGCAGCACACCGCCCGCAATGCGCGGGCTTGGCTTTGCGCCCGGAAGCTTTGTCATCTGTTCTCCTCCTTCCGGCCTTTTCAGTTGATCTCATCGCGGCGCGCCGTGCCAGGCGCCGTTCTGCCGCGCTTTTCGCCTCTGCCTCTGGCGAGGGAGGACGAGCGCTTTGTCTGCTTGTCCTTCGCCGTGCCCGCCTGCGCCGCCTTCTGCCGGGCCTGCGCCGCCTTTTCTGCCGCCGCAGCCTGCTTGTCCGCGTAGGCGAGCTGCTTCCAGTACTGCGCGTTCGCCGCGTCCTCCCGGTCGGAGCGATAGTTCAGCTCATTCCAGTAATTGTCGTTCGCCAGCTTCGCGTACTGCAGCGCCAGATTCTCGCTGCGCTGCGCCTCGCTCTGATACGCGCTGCGCGCGTCGGACAGTGCCGCGTAATAATCCGACACCTGGTCGCGGTAGCGGTCATAGTCGCTCTTTTCACGGCTGCTGATGCGCGCATAGCGCTCGGAAAGCGCCGAGCCCTCGCGGTCATACTGACTGCGCGCCTGCGCATAAAGCTCCGGCACGACCTCGTTGAGCTTCTGCAGATACGCGTTGTACGCCTGCTGCCCCGCCTGCTGGCTGTAGCTTGAGCCGTAGCCGCCCGTGAGAGACGCCGCCGCGCCCATCGTGTTTTCCATCGCCAGCCGTCCCGCGCTCTGGTACTGCTCCCGGTACTGCCGGTACATCGGGTCTGCCCCCAGATCGTAGGAAAACGCCTTCCGGTTCGTGATCTGGTCATAAAGCGCGTCCAGCTCGCTGTCCCACCGGGACGTATAGCTGCCGGGCTTCTCCGACAGCACCCGGTCCAGCGCCGCCTTCGCCTCGCTTGCCGCGCCGGACGGCGTATAACTGGGCGTTCTGACCTGCGCTGTGTCCGTCTGACCGGCCGGAGCCGTTCCGTAGCTGCCGCGATAGTTATAGATCGTCTGATATTTGTTGCTGAGCGAGCTGCGGTAGCTGCCGTCTGCGTTTACGCCGAGAATGCGGTACGTGCCGCCGCCCGTCACGACCTCGTCGCCCGCCTGCAGCCCTGCCGGAGCCTTTCCGTTACCCTGCACTCTGTAAAGCGCCATTGTCCTCCTCCTTTTTCTCCTCTGTTTCCGCGTCCTCCCGCGCCTCGAGCAGCCGCACCTGCTCGCGCACCTGATCGAGCACCATTCCGACGACGCACGGCGGGAGCCCGGAGGCGTTGATCGCCTCCACCAGCCCCATACGCAGCGCGCCGATCGCATTCGAAAGCTTACTCATGCCGTTTCCTCCAATTTCCTCACTCTTTCCCGCAGCATCTGGATCTGCCGGATACACAGGGCGATCAGCTCCTCATAGCGCAGGCCGTAGTCCGCGCCGCCGTCTTCCCTCGGCGTTTTCACAAAGGCCGCGAAGTCCTTTCCCGTCAATCCGCACTCCCGCAGCGCCTGCTCCACATCCTGCGCGACAAGCCCCGTGTGCGTCCTGCCGGACGTGCCGCTTTTCAGCCGGTAGCTTGCCGGACGCAGCCTCTCAAACAGCGCGTCATAGCGTTCCAGCGCATACGAAATGTCCGTCTTCTTCTCCCGATCAGATGTAGTGATCGTGCCCGTCTGCGCGTACACGACCGACCACCGGTAATCGGAAAACCCGAGCGATCCCGCGCCGTCAACAGACGGCGCCGTGCTGCCGCTCACAACCAGATCGCCGCCTACCGCCATTCGGCAGTTCGTCTGCGCGCCGCCCTCCGTGACGGAGAGCGTATTGCCGCCGTAGCAGAGCTTCGCGCCGCTTGCCGTCGCCACGACCTCGCCAAGCCCACTTTGCATATGGATCCCCGCGCCGCCGTAAGCGCCCGTCGTATAGCCGAGCCACCCGCCGATGGTACCGCTGTTCAGCGCATCGTATACCGCCATATCGCCGCCCAGCTTGATATAATCCGCCGATAAAAGCCCCGTCGTAATGTCGTTTGCCGACAGGTGATTGACCGAGAAGTTGTTGAAATCCAGAATACCGCCGTTGATGCGCGACGCGGACAGATCACCCGTCACACTCGCCGCATCGACCGTAAGCCCCGTGATGCTTGCGCCCGTCACGTTCAGGCTCGTCGCCCTGATCGCGCCGGAGATCGTCGCGCCGGAGCACGTCAGATATCCGTTCGCGTCCACCTGAAACCGGTCTGATACGGAGAGGCCGCCCGTCCCGAAATACATACCCGCGCTGCTGCCGAACGCGTTTTCCACGCGGTAGATGCTCCCGTCCGCAATCGTCCACGGCCCAAAGGCCGAGCCTGCCGCCGCCGTGATCGTCCCGGTCAGCTTCGCGTTGTACGCCTCCAGTGTTCCGGACGGGAAATGCAGCTTCTTCTCCGACAGATACGCAACCTCCATCCCCTCCTGCCAGAAGGAAATGCGTTTCGGCGTCACGGTCAGCAGTTCGTTTTTCGTCCGGTCGACGATCCTTCCGCCGCCGTCTGTTACGGTCGTCTCGATATTGCCCACGCCCACACCGTACACCGGCGTCACGTCGTTGTAATACAGCAGCCCCGTCTTGATATACTGCTGCGCATTCACGGAAAACGCGTTGTTCACGCCCGCCGTGTAATCATACAGCTGTTTGATCCCGACGGAATTGCCCTCGATCGTCAGCTGCGTCTTTTCAAGGTACTTCCCGAAATCCGAGATCGCCACATAGCTGCCGGACAGCTTCGTCGACCACGTCTCCGAGTTCGCCGCGGCGAAGTCCGCCGTCTTGATGATGAGCGCTTTCAGCGCTCCGTAGCCGGATAGCGTCGTTTTCTTCTCCGCCTCGGAGAGGCTGTCCGCGTCGATGGCCTGCGAGATCTCCGTCAGCGTTGCCTTCGCCGACCAGTCGGCGAGGTTCAGCTGCTCGGTCACGCTGCACAGATACCTGCGCATGCTCTCCAGCTGCTCCTGCGTCGTCTTCCCCGCGATCGACGGGTATGCAAGTGTTAAAGATCCCATTATGCGTCACTCCCTGCCTCTAAAACCCGCGCCAGACTAAACAGCTTCATCTCGCCCTTCCCTGTCAGCCGGAATTTCAGATGGTCGCACCGCGCGGGCCGGATCGGCAGCAGGAACGTCCGCAGCCCCCGGCCTTCAATGTGCCCGCAGTGCCGCCACACGCCATCTGAATCATACTGCACCCAGAAGTCGATGCTTGAGCCCTTCGGCAGCTGCATCCGCAGATTGATGCGCGAGACGTATTTCTTTCCGACAAGGCCATACGTCATGATCCCCGTCTCCGCCATCCACCCGACCGGCCCGTCCTTCGTCCCGGCCGTGCCGTAAACGGTCCTGAGCGTTCCATTTTCAAGGAAATACAGCTCGTCGCCGACCCGCGCAAACTCGCTTGCGTGCGTGCTGTCCTCCCGGTGCCACAGACCCTTGCGCGTGTCGTAGACGAACAGCGACCAGCTTTGCGCCGCATCCTCCATGCTGATGAAGTATTTCCCGCGCACACCGCCCGCGGCCGCGTTGGCATACAGCACCGTGCCGAAGCAGCCGCCGATCTCCTGCGGCAGGCTCCCGTCGTACACGCACACGCCCATGCGCGACTTGTAATACAGCCGGTCGTCCACCACCACGAGGCTCTTGCTTGACCCATTCTGCACACCCGCGCATTTCTGCACGACCACCTGATGCGCCCCCGTCGCCGACGGATACACCCGGTGGAAGCAGTCCTCCTTGAAGAAGATCGGGCTGTCCGCCAGCGTCGCCGCGCCCGTCCACTTTCCGTCCGTGCCGCAGCTGGCCCGCCACGAATCCGTCGCCACCCCCTGATAGCACGCCCAGTTTTTAAAATCGCCAAGCTTGCAGCAGTAAAGCTCGTTCACCGTCTCGCCGTCCGCCACGCCGTACTTGCAGCCCCAGAGCCGGTTGCCGCATTCGGTGATAAAGTCCATATCCGGCACGCGCCGGGCCGTCTTCACCGTCCCGCTCGTGACCTCCGCTGCCTGGTCGATCAGCCCCACGATGACGATAGAACTCTCGTCTGCGCCGTATAAAATCTGGCTGCCGTTCAGCTTTTTGAGCTGCTCGTTCCCGGAAAGCCCGGAGATCTCAATGCCGTCATACTGTTTGAAGCCCTTGCCGATGCCGTTCGCCGCCAGCTTCACATACACCGTCGGCACGGACACCCACTGCCCCGAGGCCTCGGCCCACTGCTTGATGGTGTGCAGACTCCCCGACGTGTCCAGCCAGTACTGCCCGTTCGACGGGCTTTCCGGCTGCGCCGCCTGCGAGAAGCTCAGTGTCAGCGCCTGCCCGTCCGCAAGACACAGCGACACGCTGATCGGCGTTTCCGCCGCGTCGACCGTATTCTCATGCCCCATGTACCCGTTGTCGGAATAATCCTCCGTGTTGAAGTAAATTCCGTCTGGGAAGATACACAGATACGCGCCCATGGACACGAGCTGCTTTTCTCCCGCCTTGATGTTCACCGACGGCATGTAGGCCTCCATGGAAGCGCCATTGATGTACAAAACCTGATTCTGCACCCAGCACAGCCTGTCCCGCGCGCAGATCGCCTGCACCCCTGAAAGCGCCTGCACCGTCCCCCGCCGCACTCTCGGCGCAAGCAGCGGATAGCAGTCCGACGTCAGATTCTCCATGTCGTAGAATTCCCCGTCAGAAAGCTTCAGATCGTGGTCATAGCCGAGAAACGCCTCGGTCGTCAGCGTCTGCTGCCGCTGCTCCGTCAGCTTTGGATAAAACATCCCGCTATCCCCCCTACAGCTTGATATACGCCGCTTCGCTCTTCGGCAGATGCGCCCGGTTGTACGCGTTCTGGTACGCCTGATAGTACATATTGTACTTGGCGGCGGAATTGTTGTACTTCGTCATCTCCCCGTTGGCATCGTCGATCTTCATCTCCAGATACCACCGGTAAATTTCGTCATACGGCCACTCGATCAGAAGCACCGTCCCGTCCAGATCCGCCTCCGGCGTATAGCCCGCGAACGCCGCCGTCTGCGTCTCATGCTGCGTCAGGATCTCGCGGTACACCGCTCCGTCCAGCTCCGACAGCCAGCGCAGCTTGTCCGCGCTCCCATACTGGTTGGGCTTGAGCCGGTCGACCGTCTCAAGCGCCTCGCGGATGGTCATGCGCCCCGCCTCCTTTCTTCTGTCCGCAGCCCTCAGCCGGCGGCCAGCTCATCCTCGAGCTTCCGTGCCGCCTCCAGCTGCCGTCTTGCGTTTTCCAGCACCTCATACACCGGCTCCGGCACCTCGACCGCCTTGCCGCGCGGCACCTGAAACGTGCGTCCGTTGACGCAGACAAACACCGACTGCTGCTCCGTGCCGCCCGCGCGCGGCAGCGCGATTGTCTTCATACTTGCAAATGCATTTTCCATGACAATTCTCCCTTCCTGTCCCGTCTTTTCCGGAGACCGGCTTGCGCCGGTCTCCATCTTGCTTCCTCAGTTTGCCTCGTCCTCGGCAGAGTACGCGCCGCAGCTCTCCACACGCACCATGCGGTCCTCATACAGGATCTTCGCCGCGCTGGAGAACTTGTAGCCCAGCGTCGAGAACTGGTTGAGCGGTCCGCCGACCTGGCCCTTATCCTTGATGATCATCTCCAGATTGCCGCCCTCGGGGTCGATCATGCCGTAGGCGTCCTTGCCGAGGAACAGCGTTGCATAGACGCTGTAATACACCGCGGGCGTGCCCTTGGATGTATCCGCCGCCGTCTTGACCGGGCAACCCTCACCGTTGAAGATCTTGGCCTCGGTCGTCTCGATGAAGCGCACGCCATGCAGCTCGCCGATCTCGCCGGTAAACAGCTCCGTCAGACCCGCATACTTGTGCGCCTCGATCCAGGCCTCGGACGAGCGCAGATCGTATGCCACGGACGGGTGGATGATGGCAATGTACTTGCCGTCGATCTTCGGGGCCTTGAGCTTTTTGAGCAGCGTCACGGCCTTGTTGACCTCGTCCGGTGTCAGCTTCGCGGTGGTGTCCAGACCTGCGCGGCTGGTCACGGCGGTATGTGCGCCGTTCGTGCCGACCTTGTCGCAGTACTGCACATTTGTGCCCGCTGCGGCGACATTGCGCACCAGCTTATCCTGCGTCGTACCGGCGGACGCGCCCAGCTCCTCCGCCGCACCGAGGATCACGTCGTCAATGGCGTGCAGCTCCAGCTGGTCGGACACGGACACATACGTGCCGTACTGCGTGATGGCCTGCGTCACAGCGCTCTGGCCAAACTTCTGGCCCGTCGGAATGACACCCTCGGTCAGCGCGCCCGCGTCCTCAAGCGTGTTCCACTTGCGCCATTCCACGGTCTTGCCGCGTCCGGCAGGCAGCGCCTGCTTGCGTGCAAACTGCGTGTGGATGAGCTCCGGACGCGCGTTTTCCAGCAGCTCCGTGTCGTAAAACGTCTTCATGGACGCCGTCATACCGCCGCCATCCGGGAACGCGCTCGTCTCACCGGAATACGCGTTCACGTAATTGCCGCTGGCGTTCACCAGCGTACCCGCGTCGGCAAACAGCTGCAAATTCAGTTCCTGCTTCAGATTCATTAAAATCTCTCCTTTTCTCAGAGCCGGACGGTCTCGCCCCGTCTGGCCCGCGCCTTCAGTTCCTCTCTCGTCTGTCTGGACCAGTGCTCCGGACTCTCGGCAAATGCGCCGCCAGCCGCAGGAGCCATGCCGCTCTCGCGCGGGCGGAGGTAACCCGCCTGCATGGCCGCCGTCAGCTCCTCACGTGCGCGTCTTGCGCCGTATGCCATCGCGCCTGCACGAAGCTCCCGTAAATGTGTCAGCTCGTAAGCGCTTCTGGCATCCACGCCGCGCATGACAAGGCGCATGAACACGGGGCTTTCCAGCTCCTCATGCAGCTGTGCGCCCGGATACGCCTCGCGCACCGCCGCAAACTGCTCCCGAAGCGCCTCATACCCCTGCCGCATCGCCTCTTCGCGCTGCTCTTTTGTCACGGGGACTTTCCCCTCCGGTGCGCACGCGGCCAGCCGCTCCGCCTGTTCCGGCGTGAGCTGTGCCGCATCTACGCCGAAGGTCTTTTCCAGTGCCGGCCCCAGAGACTTCAGCACCTGCTCGCTTCTCGCGCAGTTTTTCAGCCGTTCGCGCACGATCATCTGCACCTGCCTGTCATAGTCCTTCTTATACGGTCCCTGGATGAGCGCCCGGAACGCCTCTGCGCGCTCCTGCTCATCCTGCGGCGCGGCGTCCGCCGATACGCCCGGCTCCGGCTGCTCCTGCTGCTCCATCGCAAATGCCTGCAGCCAATCAAAGTTTTTCATCCTTTTCCTCCTTCTGCCCTTCAAGCGGGCGACGCTCGGGTCTCTGCATCATATTTTCAGGGTCACGTTCGCCCAAAACCCGCACATAGTCCGGATACCGCGCCGAAAGCAGCCGGTATCCCGCGCGAACCGTCTCAAACATCCCGTCCAGCCGCGCCTGCTCCTGTCCGTCCGCGAACGCCTCCAGCCGGAAGCCTCCGCAGCCCGATTCGATCACCGGCGGCGTTTTCATCCCCGCCGCCTGCACCGCCTCCGCCAGCGCAAACGCCAGCATCGACGCCGCCGCGCAGACGATATCGCTGCCGTACCGCGAAAACCCCGCGTGGCCGCGCACCGTCAGCGCCGTTCTGTCCAGCCATACCTCGATCATCCCGGCTGCGCCGCCTCTCCGGCGCGTTTTCGCGCCTGCTGCACTCTGGCCGGTTCCGCGTCCTGCTTTTTCGCCGTCCGAACCGTCCCCGGAGCCTCCGGCGAGGGCTGTCCTGCCAGCCGCTCGTACAGCTCCGGCTCATACCGTCCCGCCAGCGTCAGCGCCATCCGCTGCCACGCCGCCGCATCCGCACCCGAGCGGAGCTTCTGCAAGATCTGCTGCTTGCCGTCAAAATCCATCATGTCGAGGCACGCCAGCGCCTGCTGCTCCATCTCCGGCCGGAAAAAGCCCAGCTGGAAAAACTGCAGCGCCAGCTCATTCTGCGCCAGCTTCGTATACGCCGTGTGCTTCTGTGCCGTGACCGTCACATCGAACACCGGCGTCCGCATGAGCGCCTCCGGCCCCATGCTCTGCGCCTTCAGCCGCGCATTGCAGTAGGACACAAATTCCTCCGCCCCGCTCAGACCCGCAATGCGGAACCTGCGCGGCAGATCATAAAACTGCCGGATGCGCTCGATCACCATGCGGATGAGCCGCGCATAGGCCCGGTACGCCGACTGCGTCGACGCGCGTGAGCTGCGCCCGGACGCCTCCTGCAAGGCCGCGATGGCCGAGGCCGCCGTCACGCCGGACGAAACCTGTCCGTTCGTCACGTCCGTGTTGCCCGTCGTCCATTTGAGCTCTTCGATCTTGTTGTTCAGCACCTGTACACAGATCCCCGGCAGCATATTGACCTGCACCTGCTGCAGAGAATCCTGCCCCAGATTCCCGTCCACGTGCACAAACGGCTTTGTCCAGTCCGCATACTCCTGCTCGTTGACCGACCCGTCCGAGCGGCGGAACCACCTCGGTGTCGCCGCCATGATCGTGTTCTTCACGATGGCCTGATCCATCCGGTCGATCTGCTCCTGCGCGCCCTTGCCGATGTCAATATAGCCGTACCCGCAAATCGAGCCCTCGATGGGAAACAGCCGGTCAAAGATGAACGGATACTCCCCGTCGTCATACAGCCCCCGCTCACACGCGGGCGCACGCACCGGCGTCTGCACCAGAACCGTCTCGCCCGTCTCCGGGTCCCGCGCCTCCCGCGTGACCGACGGCATGAACGTGTCGTTCTCCGTCGCGTACAGGACCGTTTCGCCCACATACTTGCAGTAGTGCAGCACCGTCCTGCCGCCCACACGCTTCTTGTAATACCAGTCCACCACCAGCGTCTTCTCCGAAAGATCGACCGCATCGTCCGTCCGGTACCGCGAAAGCACCGCGCTGCTCCCGCCGAGTTTTCCCGCCAGCTGCGGATACGCCGCCAGCAGCGTCTCGTTGTCCTCCAGCTCCAGATAAAACACATTCTGCGACCTCTGGATATCCGTCACGCCCGGCTCCCAGAACAGATTCAGCACATTCACGGGCCGGATGGAGATATCCCCCAGTCCGCCAAGCTTCTCCTGATCCCAGTACACGCCCCACACGCCCGTGCCCTGCTTCATCTTCTGCCAGCACGTGTCGGAATAGACCTCCTCAAAGTCGTTCTGCTCCAGAATGCACGGGATGATCGACGAGAGCATCTGCGCCTCCTGCCGGTCGTCCGGCTCGCGCGGTCGGATGACCGGCCCCGGATAGGCCGCGACCGCATCCGCGTGCTTGCCCATGATGACGTTGAACAGCCACCCGGACGCGGGCCGGTCGTCATTCGGGTTTCCCTTGTCCGAAAACTGCCGCCACTGCCGCAGCTTCCACCAGTCCTCGTCGGCGATGATGCGCCGTTCCAGATTCTGCTTGCCCTGCTTGTAGCGGCGCAGAATATCCGCCGCCCGACGCAGCTCCCGCGCCCCAATGACGGGAACGCCTGTTGTCCGTACCTCCATTGCTTCCTCCTAGCTTCTGATTTGATTCAGCGGGTCTGACCAGACCGCCGCCGTCTGCGCCTGCATCATCGGCTTCACCGGCCGCGACATACAGAAATACCGCCATTCGTCGCACACATGATCCTCCATCGCCGTGTCCAGATCCTCCGGCCGCGTCTGTGAATACAGCATCAGCGGCACCGTCCGAATAAATGCTTTGCAGTTTTTGAACACATACATACGCGGGTACCCGTTCTCATCGAACTGCAGCCGGTAATGGCACTGCATCCAGCCCGCGATGCGCTCGTTGTCGCCCGGCGTAAAATACACGCCGTACCGCGCCGCCGTCTGCGCCACGCTTTCCCCGCGCGAGGCGTCCCAGATCGCCGGGTCCGCCACGCCCATGATCTCCCGGCCCTTGAGCCACGGATGCTCCGTCTCAATCCGCCTGATCTCGGCAAACTGCCGGTTCGGCGTCCACTTGACGCCCTCGTTCGGCATCCGCGTGCATCCGTAAAGCTCCAGAATGCGGTAGATCACGCCGTCGTAATCGACCGCCCACCACGCACAGGAAAACGGCTTTCCATACCCGAAGTCATAGCTCCGGCAGACCGTCCACCCCTTGTCCGGCGCAAACGGCTCGATCACGTGCGTCCACTGCCGGTCCTCATAGTGTTCCGGCACGTCGCGGAAGTCCTCAAAAAACTGCCCCTCATACACGTCCCACGACCCATACAGCCACGCCTCGCGCAGCTTCGGCGGCAGCGTTTCCAGCTGCTTCAGATACTCCGGCTGCTGCCGCATCAGCGCCCGGTTGTCCGTCACCAGCGCCTGCACAAAGCTGTAATTCTCCGGCTCCTCTCCCGCCTCGAACCGGCGGTCGATGAACAGCCGTTTAAAATATCCGTGCCCCGGCCCGCCGGGGTTCAGCGTGTAGTACGTCCGCTTCGGCAGCCCGTTTGTCCCGCGCACGCAGGCATTGATCGCGTCGATCCACGCCTTTTGCAGCTGCCCGGCCTCGTCGAGAAACACCACGTCGTATTCCGCGCCCTGATACTGCCCCATATCGCCGTCGCACGCGCAGTAGCCGAACGTGATCGTCGACCCGTTTGGAAATTCGAACCGCTTGTCCGCCGCCTTATATTTCGCGATCCCCGCCAGCTCCTGCCGCAGCGGGTCGATATGGTTGTTCTGCAGCTCCCGCAGCGTCCTGCGCACGATCAAAAGCTTGATCCCCGCATACCGCAGCGCCAGCAGCTTCGCCTTTGTACGCACAGCCCAGCTCTTCCCGCCGCCTCTGGCCCCGCCATAGGCGATGTGCCGGTGCCGGTCCAGTAAAAACCGCCTCTGCTTCTCATTCGGCGCGCCGATCCGCAGCTCCGTCATTCCGAAAATTCCTCCGCTTCCCGCTCAAATACCACGCGCACGCCCGTCTCCTGCCCGCCGTGCTCCTCCTGCAGCTCCTGCCGGATCTCGACCGCCTGCTTCATCACCTTTGCCAGCTCGCCCAGCTCCCTGCTCGGCGTTTCGCCGTCTTTGATCTGCTCCAGCAGCCGCTTCGAGATCGTCTCCAGCGCCTTTTCCAGATTTTCGGACGCCTTTTCAATGGGATCCCGGCGTGCCTTTCCGCCCTTTTCCTCAGTCATCCGCATACCTCGCGTTGATGGCCGTATATAGCTCGCATTTCTCGCAGTTTTTCGTCCGGCAGAAGATCTCCATCTGCTGCCGCTTCGCCCGCCCCGAAGCGAACGTCAGCCGCAGAAAGCTCTCGTCCGTGATTCCCTCGCAGTAAATGCTCCTGCCGCTGTCCTCCCGGTAAAACGGGCACCATACCGGCTCAAAGCCCTTCTCTCCGTTCTGCATCCATCTCCACCTCCCGTCTGTGTTCATACCCCATGCGCTCCGCCAGTGCCTCCACCCCCACCGTCTCCAGCAAAAGCGCCTCCATGCATTCCGCGTGCACCGCCGTGCCGTCCATCGCCTCATACCGCTCGTCCGCCTCCGTGACAGCCTCGCCGCACCACCGGCAGACACAGCCGCGCATCATCCTCCCACACCTCCCGAAATCATATTTTTATGCGATACGCGGTTGACAAAACGCGCCGCGCCGGATACAATAAATCTGCATAAATCTCCGGCTGCGGCGCCGCTCCCTCTGATTCCCTGGCTCACGGGCCTGTTTGCTCCCGGCCCGCAGCGCTCTCCGCACCTGCCCCCTGAGTGTATCGCATTTATATGCGACTGTCAAGGGAGGTATGTCGCATTTTTATTTGATTCTCTATTTTGCACTAATGCGAGGTGTCTGTTTTGTTTATTTATAGCAGATTCGAAGCGCTGATCCGCGAGACGGGCGTGACCAAGGCGTCCATCGCCCGCCGCATCGGCCGCACGCCGACCGTCTGCCAGGACTGGAAGGCCGGCAAATCCGAGCCCAGCGCCGACCAGCTCCAGATCGTCGCCGCCGCCCTCGGCACAACGCCCGCCTACCTCACCGGCGCGACGAATAAAAAAACGCTCCCCACCGGCGCACTGTCCGGTGAGGAGGACCCGCTCGACGCACAGCTCAGGGAGCTTCTTT
>ENA-UEQJ01001978-UEQJ01001978.1-human-gut-metagenome-genome-assembly--contig:-NODE-1978-length-15409-cov-54.318941_pt1 | contig 15409 bp, 7 predicted proteins | sample MGYA00242937_ERZ507938 | MGnify/ENA primary metagenome ERZ507938 (study PRJEB26167, sample SAMN06115437) | human gut metagenome | host: Homo sapiens | place: China:Gansu | collected 2015-07-03...
TGTCCATCTCGATTGTGCACTTTATGGGCTGATTGGGAGTTCCCATCACTCCATTGTAGTCCTTCTCGGAGGATGTCTGACGTCCGCCCGCGCTGATTGCGGAGTATAACCCGGACTTGATGGATATTTTGAAACCCTCCTTGCCGTGAGGCATCGACTGCTCGAAAGCCTCGATTCTCTCTTTTCTGTCCAACGGATAGAAACGGCCGTCGTTGTTGAAACCGCCGAAGATGTGGAATGCAGTGGTCACAGCGCCGTCGATGGTTCCGTAGTTAGGCGAGTTCTGCCCGAAACCGGTCATCTGTATGCCTTCGCCCATCTCAAGGTTATTGTATTGGCAGTAGATGATTTTGTAGAAATCACCGCCGTTGTTTGTGACAGGGTCGTTGTTGAATGTGATATACTCAAATCGGGTGTCGCCCCATATCGGCAGACCTCTTTCAGCACCCGAAATCTCGATGGTGCCTTTGTAGTCGGTGCCGTTCCATTCGCCTGTGATGGTGGCGTTGCGGAAAAGAGGGGACTCTCCCTTTGCTTTAGTCCATTCGTCAAGCTTCAGCATATTTTTGCCTCTGTTGTTGCTGGTTATGTTGAAGCCCGTGTATTGATTGTTGGTCACGTCGGCACCGCTTGTTCCCATCAGCACGATGATGTTTTCGTCCCAAGTACCCGTCTTGGCGAGCTTGCTGTAGGCGCCTTTCCACGTCTTCATCGCCTGTGTCGGGGAGTAGCCCCACTCCTCGTCGTCGTTGTCATCGCCCTGCGCGTAGGTTGTGCCGTTGATGCTCACCGCCTCAGGACATAGGTACACCACGATTGTCACTTTGATGTTTTTGCGGAAAATTATGTTGCCACCGCTCTTTACGGTAACAGTACAGTTGAACTGGTCCTTGTTGGTGGCAGTTTCCGGACGTACAAATTCGTTGGACGTTTCCGACAGCAAGGTTCCTTTGTTGTACCATTCGTATGTGATGTCGAGACCAAGTTCGTCGTTTGTGAAATTCTCTTTCGTGTTGTTCGTCACATTTATGATGTATGTGCCGGGCTTGGTTTCGTAATCGAGTTCGGCAGTGATGCCGATAGCCTCGACGAGTACAGTGTTGGTGCGCTGGCTGCCGTCGACGGTCATGGCATAGACATACTGGGAGTATATCTGTCGCGGCAGGATGAACGGGTTGCAGGCGGAGCTGTTGACCTTTTCACCCTCAGTGTTGTCGGTCGATGCATACCAGTTGTAGACATCGGAAGTGGTTTCTCCGTCTTCGGTTGTCACGGTCAGCACATCGCTTGTGCCGCGCTCCGCCTTCAGGACAATCGAGCTGAAAGAGAACCGTTTGGAAGAGTTTGAATATAACCACGGCCTCTTGTCGAGGTTGTTTTGGTTGATGTACAGGTTGTTGAGGTTGGCAAACGCCTTTCCGAAAGGCTCTCCTGTGGTTGCGTCGGTTGCCGAAATGTCTTTTTCAACGCCGTATTGGTTATAGGCGTAGGTGTCGGCAGCCTTGTTGGCAGGAGTGTAGTACCATGTGTCCTTCACCTTGCTTGCAAAGTTGTCGGCGGCTATAAACGCCATCACGCTGGCTTTTTTGCATTGGGTGGTGTTGGCGCTTGTCTTCAAGCCGGCACCGTGCACATAGATGTTTCTCGGCCATACGGCATAGCCTGTTTGGTTGGCAAGTTTGCTTGCCGCACCGAAACCGCATGAAATCGTCACTTGTCCTTCCACCCCGTTGAGAGCAGCGTTCTGGAACATATCGATTTCCGTGTCTGCTGAGATGTTGAATATTCTCAGACTCACGAAGTTGTTGAGATAGCCGGCTATACCTCCAATTCTGAATTTTGTCTTTGTCGTGTAACTTTCGTTGTTGTCGGATATTTTGGAATTGCGGATGATGATGTTGCTGAGTTCTGCGTTTTGGGTCATGTCGGCAACCACAATACCCATCTTTACCGTGTAGTTGGCGTTGTTGAGAGGCGTGTGTGCCGCCTTCTTCTCTATTCTGGCATTGTCGATGATAAGGTTGGAGACAGACGCATACTCATTTTCGTTGTTGCCCTTGCCGTTGAGTCGGGAGAACAGACCCCACGAGGCTTCTTTTAGGTCGCTGAAAGTCCAGCAGATGAGCATGTTGCTAATGGAGCGTCCGTCGCCGTCAAACTTTCCGGCGAAGAAATGTCCGTCGGTAGCCTTCGCGATGCCTTGAGCCGTGCCGATAGAAGTCCACAATCCCTTGCTGAGGTCGATGTCCTTGGTGAGTTTGAAATATTTCTGAGAAAACATTTGTTGAGCTGTGCCATTGTTGACTTCATGCGCCAGTCTTGCCAATTCCATATCGTTGCTGATGAGGAATGGCTTTTCCTTGGAGCCGTCGCCCTCGGAGCCGTCGGGATAGAGCTGGTAGCTGTCGGCATAGAAATGGTTGCCGTCGTAGTCCACGCCATAGGCTTTCGGCTCGATGCTGAAAGCGATGGTCTGCGTGACATTGTCGGCAGACGTGATTGTCACCTCTCCGCTCCGAGTCTTGTTGGTCAGCGGCAGTGTGACAGTCTGTCCGCTGTCGGAAATGCCGTCGGTGACATTCTTGGAGTCCACTTTCCATGAGAAAGTGCTTCCAGCCGGGATGTCGGCGGAAACGATGGAATATGCGACAGTCCCGTTTTTGAAATCCCATGAGGCTTTGATGTCGTTGCTGCTTAATCCTTGAGCCATTGCCAGATTGACTCCGGCAATCAGAAGCATGAGCAGAGAGGAAAAAACTCGTGATATGCTATGTGTTGAATGTTTTCTCATTTTTCAAACACTTTATTGTCGTTATCTATTGTTAGTCTATCAATAATTGACCCGTATAGGCATCCTCGTCGGCAAGCACATACAGGTAGCGTGGCTGTATGAGAATGCGTATCGGGTTTATCATCGCAGTCTTGCCTGTTGTGAGGCTGCTGAAATTATCCTTGTTGATGGTAATTCCGGAAGTGACGTTCTTTCTGGTGATGATGGTTGTGCCGTCCTCCGCAATGAATTCCACATCGTATTTGACGTTGATGACAGGCAGGAATTTGGCATCGGGTATGGTGTAGATGTCGGCACCCCATTGCGTGTAGCCTGTAGATGTGACAATGACGGTCTGGGTGCTGTCGTCGTAGTCCGCGGAGCCGTAGCCTTTGTAGGCAATAGGGAATGGTGTCTCTACAAACGACTGACGTTTGATGTCGCTCCATGTTATTGCAGAGGCAGACCAACTTTTTGATGTTGTATTCCAGACGTAGGAACGCGATATTGTGCACGATGTGGAGAAGCTGCCTGAAAGCGTCACGCTCTTGATGCGGAAGTGGCGGATGGCGTTCATCTTGGTGCCGAGCATGAAGAGCAGCTTGTAGCCGGTGAGTGTCTGGTCGAATTTCAGACTGACCGTTCCGCCTCCATTGCTATCGGAGATGGCTCCTTTGCTGCTCGGGACGGCGCAGATGATCGGCGCCGTCTTAGTGTCGTAGATTACCGGCACAGGGTCGCCGCCGTCGCTCATAGCGAACGGAAAAGAGAGGGTATATGTGTTGTTGGCGGTGCGCAAAAGCGTTGCTCCGTCGTTGTATGGCATATATGCGAAGAAGTCGAACGACGATGCCTTGGTGTATTCAGTCCAGCGCTTCTTTGTCGCAGTGTCCCAGCCGTATGTCGCCACGTTGTAGGTGGCAGTCTCATTGTTGAATATGGTGTTTGCAGCCGACGCATAGCGTTTCGGCATGTCGTAGTATCCGAACGTGCCCATCGTTGCGGGATGGCGCGTAGGGTCGTAAGCCTCGTAGGGGTTGGCGCGTGTAGCTGTTTTTTGCGGTTGCGCCGAGAATGAGATGTATCCGTGGTTGTCGGCTTGCTGTATGGGCATGTCGGAACCCTCGCAGGCAGAAAGCGTTGCGAGAAGCGCGATAGCGGTTATTTTTGAGATATGCTTCATTCTTGTAGTCAATTCTTTTTACCAGTCTTCAGTGCCTGAGCCGTTGTTTTTAATGTCGGCGCCGGGAAGCCATTGTTCCACCATCAAATCGTTGAAAGAGATGCTGTCGCCGGTGTCTGACAGTTTGAAAATGTAAGTGTATTGGCTGCCTGCTTTCCACTGCATGTATTGCGCCGGCACTGTAGCCGACACCGTTTTTCCGCCAATGTTGATGGTTATGGTGTATGTTCCCTGTTCGTAGGGGATGTTGGCGAGCGGCGGCACGTAGTACCATTTATTGTAGAGAGTAGGGTCTTTGAGAATGTGTATCTGGTCGCCAGCCTCCTCGTAGGGAGTGGTGAGAACCAGGAGTCCGGACGCATCAGCCGCTTCCGACTTCGACATCGTGAGAGTCGGAAATGTGCCGACCGGAATTCCGGTGAGCGGATAGGCGGCGTCGATGGTGCCGCGGAGAGGGGTGTCGGCATTTGCCGGGGTGTCGACGAAACGGCTGTCGCGGAACTTGATGTTGCTTATCGCAACGTTGGTCGTTCCGTCAGGATAGGTGAAGCGGAAGCGCACCTTTGCGATTATCGGCGCGAAAGTCAGAGTGACGCACGATCCGTATGCCGGCGACGTCGACGAAGGGGAGGCAAGCCAAAGGCGGCTTGCGTATGGTGTTGAAGTAGCGGTTGCTGCTTCAGAATATTCAAATTTAAAAGACAAGGTAGCGGTAGCGTTGTCGCCCGAGCTGACCGAAGTCTTTACATCTGGATTGAAGGGACTGTATGCGAAAAAGCGGTAGCTCGTTGCCGAGTAGTCCCAATATTTTATTGTTTGCAGGGTGGCACTTATAGGATTTTCAATGCCAGCATATTCCCAGTCGGCAGTGTTTGTCGTAGAGCTGCCGGCAGAGCCCTGATTGTATGACATTTTATATCCGTCCATCACAATTTGCGGCGATGACGGGTTCGGGGAGTTTGTTGTGGTTTTATATCCCCATGTGCGGAACGTCTGGAAGATAGTCTCGAGACCGTTGCCCGCTGCTTTTGTTTTTGCATCCTGCCAGTTGTTGTTTGTGCTGCTGAAGGCGATGCTTGTCTGTGTATTGTCCGGTTCGGGCACTATTGGTTCGTCCGGCGCTGATTGAGAGCAGGAGAATAGGGAAAGTCCCAACAGAGGAAATATTAGGATGCGATGATTCTGCATGTCTTCTTGTTTTTTTTAAAGACGGGCGGGGAAAATTCCCCGTCCGGCATACAAATGTGTCCGAGGCGTATGAAAATACACCTCAGACACAATGTTTTAGTCAAAATCCAAGGCGTGAGCCATGGAGAAAGAATTAGTTTTTGACAACTTTGACAATCTTGTATGACTTTTTGGTTCCATTGGTGTATTCAACAGCGTAGTATGTTTCTGTAGCCGGGGCGGTGACAACACCTGTCCACTTGAGAGCATTTACGGTGAGATTGGAGTCAGGACCTGCCGGAACAGAAGTTACGGTAGTGGCAACACCTGTTGTTTCTGTTACAACCATCGTCTTGCCTGCGTAGTCGGTAACAGTCCAAGTCTTGTCAGTAGCGTTGGGGGTTCCGTTCGCGAGAGCGTTGGCAACGCTTGCCTCGTTGATAGTCTGAGTGGCACCGGCTTCGAGAGTTACGGTGTACAATTTCTGAGGAGCTACGGTTTTTGCAGCGGTTTCGCCTGCAGCAGGAACATATACAGTTGCATAGATGTCGGTACCGTTAACATATTCGTTGCCGTTGGTAGTGACCTTGTTGTCTTTGTAGCCGTATGTAGTGAAGCTGTTGTCAGAAACAGTAGTGATTGTTTCCTGGAGACCGTTTGCCTCATCGTCAACAACAACAGCGTCGAAAGAAATGGCTGTCAAACCAGTGCTTGTGCCGCCGGTAGAACCGTTGGTGTCCTGAGAAATCTTGAAGATGTAAGTGTAGGCATAGCCCGACTTCCATTCAGTGTATTCGGCAGGAACGGTTGCAGTGGCACCCTTCACGTTGATTGTCTCGTTAGAACCGTCGACAGAAGTGAGCTTGTAGTCGATGCGCAGAGTGATGGCACTTGCCGCACCTTCCGACGGAAGCACGTTCTGATAGCCGGCGCCGCAGTAAGAAGGTGTCGCTGCATTCTGGCTGAGGTAAGTTGTACCTGCAGAAATCGTGCCTTCGTCCTGGTTGCCGTATTTGACAGCGCCGAATCCTTTATGATTCAATACGCCAGTCTCACCTGCAGTTGTTGATGCAGTGAATTTTACGTGAGCCTTGTTGTAGTCTTTCTTATCCTTGTTGACGATACCAGTTGTAGGGAAGTACACTGTCAATGTTCCGGAATTGTTGAATTTTCCGATGAGTGTGCCTTCTGGGTTGTCGGTTGTGGGGCTTGTTGCGTCGGTATAGAACTTCACGTCGCTGATCACATAACCAGGGACAATCTCGAAGAGAGCCATGCGCACCTTGCTGGCAAGGTGACGGAAGGACATTGATACAGAAGTCTTGTTGTAGTCTTTCTCTTCAACAGTCTTCATGTCGGAAATGTAGCACTCGCTGAGAGTGTTTACGTTGCCGGTGAGAGTGTATGCGGCTTTGTCGAGGTTGGCTTTGTCAACGTGTGTCGGAGTGGCGTATTTTGACGCCGCATCTTTTTTACCCATTGAGAATGCGATGAAATCGTAGTATGCGCAAGAGTGGTCCCAATACTTGATGGTCTGCTGCGATGCTCCGCTCTGTGCGAGAGAAGCGGCAGGCTCGGTTCCCTTTACCTTCATGTCCTGATTTACATACTCCCAACCAGCACGGTTTGACTCGGTAGAGAATGCTGAACCTTCTTTGAAGTTCACGTTGTAGTGGTCGAAAGCGTATACTTCATTGTTGGCTTCGGCTGTCTTGTTGCCTTTGAAACCGACAACTACAAAGTTGTTTTCGAGAAGGTCTGCGGCTGCCTTGCCGGACGATGGGTCACGTGTGATTTTGCCTGTGTCGCCACCGAAGTTGATTGCGGAGGTGGCTCCATTTTGCTCATTTCCCTGAATTTCTCCCAAGAAATCGTCGCTTGAGCAGCTGGCGAGAGCCAATGCCGAAGCGGCTGCGATAAAAAATTTGTTCATAAAATAAAAAAATTAAAATAGTTTGTATTGTTTATTATATTTGAATTACGTATTGATTACATGTCGAATATCCATTCTTTCTCTTCGTAGTCCTCCACCACGGCATCGAAGCCGGAGCCGCCGGAGCGGTTGGGTACCGGCACCTTGTCCATGTCGAGCTCCACCGTTATGACTCCTCCCCGGAACAGCCGTCGCGCCTGGTCGGTGACGTCGAACACGAACGTGGAGTCTTTGCCGTTGTAGAACTGCATTTTCACGTCAATATAGTGGCGGTTGTTAAGGTCGGCGTCCCTCACTTTCTGCAGCGATTCCAGATATGCTCGCGCGTCAAGCTTGCTCGGGTTTAGTTTCGGGATGCCGAAAGTAAGCACCTTTCCACCTATCACGTCGACCTTGTCGCCGTTCTTGTCGGCAACGTCCTGCTTCATCCGCATGAAGAAGTTCACTGTGATGGCGTCAGCCCCCGTCACGCCTGTGTTGAGGTTTACGGAGCGAGCCATGCCGCTTAGATTGGCGTTTCCCTCTACGGCTGTCACCTTTCTGCCGTTGTGGTCGTTGTTGCGCAGAATCACTTGTACCAAATAGATGTAGGTCACTGGCTGCAGCTCCATCTCGAGCTGCCGTACCCAGCAGTTGCGGTTCTCGTCGAACGTGAATCCGTCCAGATTCTTGTTTATCTCAATTCCTCCATGGTATCCGGCAAACAGCTCCTCCGGCTGATAGAAGGAGCGCGTGAACTGCGGCGAGTTGTAGAGCGCCGGGTATATTGTCTGTCCGGTGTAAGCCGTGACGTGGTCGTAGGTGGTGTTCTCATCAATGCGCACACTCTGTACCCCGTCGGGAGTGTTGATGTTGTTCCATGCAAGGATGTCCCAAAAGCCGAAATCGTATTTGGCTTGGACGTGGTTGCCTACAATCGAGTGCCTGTAAGGGGCATTGTGGGCACCGAACTGGACGTTGCCGGTGAAGTAGCGGCGCACCTCGAAGGCGTCAGGCTCTGTGTAGCCGATAGTGCCGAACATTTCCTCGTCGGTGTTGTCCCATCCGTAGATCCACTCAGCTTGCCAGTCGTATTCGGTGTCGTACTTGAAAATGTAGTTCCATATCACTTTCAGGTCGAGGTCGACGGTCGGTATCTCCATATCGATGTCGGCGCCGCCATGGTGGAGATGGAGCTTAGGCTCGCGCACGCATCCCGTTGCGACAAGGCATAACAATGCAAAACACATGACGACAGCCTTGTTGCAGGCTTTGCGGCTTGCATCAAGGATGATTCGTGATATGAGTTTTGTTATATTGCGCATTGTTGCTATGTTTTGTCTAATAGTTGATTGCCGTTTCTCGATTTCTGAAACTTACGCCTTTCTTGTGGTTGCGTCTGTAGAGCAGGTCGTAGCTGAGCGTTATCTCCACTCTTGTTGGACCGAGCCACGAGAAGCGGTGCTGCCTCTTTTGGAAATCATTGGCGTTGCCGTACCACTTGTAGTAATATTGCTCTTTGTCGGTGTCGGGGTCTACGGGGCATTTCCACTGATAGGGGTCGTAGTTGGTGCTGAGATATCCAGCTTGCAGTCCGAACTCCAGCTTCCAATGTCCGGAGCGACCTAACGGGACGACATAGCCTATACCAAAACCAGCGCCCCAGCCTTCGCCTTCCCATCCGCGTTTCTCATCGAAGCAGATGTTGTATAGGTACGCGTGCGCGTATAGACTGAGGTATAAACCTCTGAAAGCCGCGCCTTCTCCCGGTTTGCGTTTGCGGATGTCGCCGCTGCGCAGATAGTAGCGGGTGTGCAGCTGATAGTTTCTGACCTGAAAATATTTATGCTCATCATAGTGCTGCCACCACGGGCAGTCGAAACTTGCACCGTAGGTGAAATGACCATGAAGCGGATAATATTCCAACGCAACGTTTGGAATAGGGCAGAAGCGGTCGTAGCCCGGCATATAGGCGAAGCCGAACAGCACGTTTGACTTCACGCTCAGCACCTCGCGACGCGGCAAAGCCGAGGCGGGTGTTGTCGCTGGGATGATGTATGCCGGTGTGATGTCGGCATTTTGGATGCGCAGATGGCAGTCGGCGACAGTTGCCGGAATGGTTGCTGCTATAGGTCGTGGAGCCAGGTCGTTGCTGTCGATGTTGGCAAGCCTTTTGTCAACGACAATTATTCTCACTGCGCGCAGTTTCGGGAAATATTCTTTCAGCAGGTAGCGCCATAGCTTGCCGCCGTCGTGCCGCTTCATAGCCGCCTTAAGACGTTGGGTGTCGTTGGCGTAGAGAGTGATTAAGGAGTCGACGTCATGGAATTTGGCGTCGTGTTTCAGCATCATCATGGTGTAGAGCAGGTCGTAGTCCTCAGCCACAACGTCGTATTGGATGTGGTCGGTGCCGATGCCGTAGCTTCGGAGCAGAGCGTCGACCGATGCGCGACGTTGGTTTGCCAGACGACGGTTGTTGTCGTATGGACCTTCTGGAGAAGCGGTGGCACGTCCGAAAACAATACCCCTATCTCCCAGCCTTTGAAGCTCTGGGATAAGCACATCGGTAATCCATTCTCTATCTTGGTCGCTGATGCTGATTCTGTTTACAACAAATTTTATTGGACGCGAATTTTGGATAAAGATGCTGTCGGCGGTTATTCCTTCAGCAGCCATATCCATTGCGAAACCAATAATTAGTGTAATTATCAGTTTGGTATATCTCACTCTTTTTTACCTGTTCTTTTAAACCTTTTTATGCCACAAACACTGATTAAAGTTGGGAAGTATGGTGTCGTGACAGACCTATATTAATTGTTAATGTGTTGATTAAAATATAACCTGCTTTTAATAGCGAATGCAAATTTACAAAGAATACAAATATGGGGGGGGGGGAAATCTAAATATTTTTTTGTTGTTGATGCTGTTATTTTATGTTAACGAAGCTTTGGCTTGGAGATATTCGGCGAAGATGCGGGCTGCGCTCTCCACCTTGGCAGCGCAAGGACGCGACTTGTAGTATTCGGCTGTGCGAGGCGATGCCTCGTAGGTCGACACTGCTTTGTCGTGGCCTTTCAGCCCGAGAATTTCGGCGCAGATGAGCGAGCCGTTTTGCTCGCGCGATTTCTCAAGAAGCTGTTGTACAACCTTGTAGCAAGCCGATTTGCCTTCGCGGTCGGCACCGTCGGTCTGACCGCAGTCGAGTCCCGCAAGCGACACGATGCCCGACACGGCGCCGCACATCATGCGAAGCCTCCCAACGCCGCCGCCGAAACCTGCGGCAATGCGTTTTGCGAGGTCGTCGCTGAGTCCGTAGATGTCGGCGAAAGCCGCCACCACTGATTGGCAGCAGCCATAGCCTTGCATAAAATTGTCGACAGCGCGCTGCACGCGCTCTTCAAGTTCCGGTGATAAGGTAGTATAGTCCATAGTTATGAAAACAGTTCCATTTGTTCTGGAATGTTGGGGTTCGTGTGACTCTTTTCCGGTTCTTTATGATTCTCTATTTCGGGTTCTTCAGGCTCTTCGGCAACGATTGGAATTGCGTTTGTCGGCGGTGTGGGCATCAGCCAGTCGGAATATTCGGTTGTGTAGTCGATGGCAGATATTCCCGACAGCGGAGCCGCATGGTGTTGAGCCTTTTTCTTGGCTTTCTTTTCTGCCTTTTGGATTGAAATCTCGTTTTTTGCTGATTCCAGCTCGTCTTTCAGCGCCACAATCTGTTGGCGGAACTCCTGCTCCTTGTCGGCATAGTGCTTTTTGTTGCGTTCCAATTCCTTTTTCAACTGCTCGTAGACAGAAGAAATCTCGTCTTTCGTGCTGTTGAGGTCGTCGATTTGCAATTGTTTTTGCGACAGCTCATTGTTGAGTTTCTCCACGGTGTCTTCGAGCTTGGCGCGAGTGGCTTCGATTTCAGCCATCTTTGCGGTGTCGCCGGTCTCGTTAAGTTTCTCGTGCAAGGCATAGAGCTCGTCGTTCTGGCTTTGGATTGTGGACCGCATGCTTGCCAACTCATTGTTGCGCACGGCAAGTTCGTTTTGGAGCTTTTCCAGTTCCTCGCTGCTTGTCGCTGGGGCATTTTTCAGCGCTAACTTTTCATCTTCGGCTTCGGCGAGTTTGCGTTTTGTCTCTTCCAGCTCTAAGGTGGCCTGCGAGAGAGCCGTAATGCGTGCCGTCAGCGCTTCTGCTTCGGTTTTGGCGTTGCTTTTTATGGTCTCGAGTTCGGCGTTTAGACGCTCGATTTCCGCCTCCTTCTCGTTTGTGTCGTCGGGTTGTGATGACAATTCGGCAATGCGCGCCTCCTTCTTCGCCACGTCTGCTTTGGCGGCAAGGATTTGAGCCGCCGAGTCGGTGGCCTTGCGTTCGGCGTCGGCTTTGATTTCGGCAATTTCGTTTTGCAGACTCTCGTTTGCCGCGCGCAAGTCATCGTTGTCCTGTCGCAATGCCTGCAGCGCCTCATCGTTGACAGCCGCCACTTTGATTTTGTTCATCAGACTTTTGCATTCCAGCTGATACTGCTCGCGTTCAGCCTCCGCTGAGGCAGCGCGGTTTTCCAATGTCGATATGCGGTCGTTGAGCGTGGTTTTCTGCCTGTCAAGGCTTAGAATGCGGTTTCGCAGCTCTTCGTTTTTCGTCTTGTATTCGTTCATCTGCTTTGAAGCCTCCGACGATTTGTTGGCAAGGTCCATACGGTCTTTTTGCCATTGCTGGCGAGCGGCTTCCTCCGCCTCCTGCTTGATTTGCTGCAGGAAGTCGGTGAGCGTTGATCCGATGAGGCTTCTAACGTAGTTGGCTTGCGCGTCTTTGTCGATGCATTCACGCACGTATTCCGGCAATGACGTGTTGAGCACAGAGGTTACCTTGTCGACCACTTCATCGCTTATGGCGTCTTCAACATCCTTCTGTGAGATTTTAGCCACTTCCGGAACAGGCGGTGGCAATGGCTTTTCGCTTTCTTTTTTGAACGGGTTGATGTAAGACGGCGAGTTTGTCTGCGATGAGTTCTCGTTGCCCATATCTTCTTTGTCGGGAAAACCCAACATTGCTTTTAGGTTGTTTATGATTGACATATATTCAGTTATCTTCTGTTGTTGGTTTTACAATGATTCCTAATCCCGTCTTGCCGTTTATTCCGATTTGCAGCGGTCGGCTGAAACGCACGGAGCGCAAATGGTCGGACTCGTAGACGGCAGGCATGCTGTCGAGATATTCAATGTCGCAGATGTCGCCGTTTTTGTCGTTTATGGTGAAATATCCGACGCCGAACGATGTGAGATTCTGAAAGAAATGCGTGCCCTGGCTTGGCTCTATGCGGTATCCCGGCAGCGCCGTTTCTGCAATCACGCGTGCGGCTGAGATGTGCGCCCATTTCACGGGGATGCCCAGTGCGGGGTCGCTTGAGCCCCATCGTCCGGGACCTATCAGAATATATCCCTTGTCGGCTTCTACGTATGACTTGTTGAGCTTCTCTATCTCGCGTGCCACCATAGGGTTGTTGAACGAGGAGAAGTTCTGCGTCTTGACATACACCACATCGGTGACGCCGTCCATCATGCCGTGTCCGAGAGCGCTGGACGTCTTCATAATCAGTTGGCTGTCGGATGTCTGCATGATTTTCTCATCGAGCATCTCTTTGCGGTCGACAATCGGACGTATCTGCAACCAATATACGTTGCCTTTTGTCTCTCCGTGCTTGTCGATGCATCCGGCAAATTCGATTTCCACCGGACGACGCATCTCTTTTTCTCCTTCGGAAAGCATGAAGTCTACAATCTCAGCAAGCGGGAATGCTTTGTGTTGCAGCACGTTGGCGAATGTAACCACGCGGCGTCCGTTACCGTATTCGCTGTCGCGAATCACTTGGTCGTAGGGGTCGAAAGTCGACACCATATAGCGCAATGAGCCATTTTTTGCCGCGTCCTGCACACGTATTTTCTTTATGTTGAACCCGTCGTCGACCTTGAATCCGCCTTCAACGTCTTTAAGGTCGAGGGCGTAGAGTTGGGTCTGTGTGTCGCGCAGAGCAAGGTCGAGAGTGCTTGTTTGCAGCACTTTGTCGGGATGTCTTGGCGAAAAACGCAGTGCCAGACCTCCGTCAACGATGTATTTACCGAGTCCTACGGCAATTTCTGCCACTCCGTCCTCGGGCATCTCGTCGTTGATGGGGTAATAGTTGAGCGAGCGGCCCACTCCTGCAAACGATGGGTAGTAGTATCCGTCGTGCTCCGCGCCAGCCACCTCTTGTATGATTATAGCCATCTTTTCTTGGTCGATAAGATTGCTTGTGGCGGTCATGTATGCTTTGCTGTCGGCATAGAACACTGACGCATAGACGCTTTTTATGGCGTCGCCGAGCAGATGCAGCATCTCCTCCTTGTTGTCGAGACGCGGCACCATATATGTGGAGTATATGCCGGCAAAGGGCTGATAATGCGAGTCTTCGAGAAGGCTTGAGCTGCGTATCGCCAACGGCTTGTCGATAACCTCAAACAAGGCAAGAAAGTCGTCTTTAAGCTGCGACGGCAGTTTTGCGTTTATGAAACAGCGCAGAATCTCCTCGTCGGGGGCATCAGACAGGGCGATGGGATATAGGTTGTTTTCTTCCATGAATTGGTCGAAAATGTCGGTGCAGAGCACCACCGTTCGCGGAATTGACACAGTAACGCCGTCAAAATTGTCGCATATCGGATATTTCTTTATGATAGAGTCGATGAAAGCCAGGCCGCGTCCCTTGCCGCCAAGTGAGCCTTGGCCGATGCGGGCGAAATTGGAGTAGTAGTCGAAGCGGTTTTTCTTGAAAATGGCAACGACTCCTTTGTTCTTCATCCTGCGGTATTTCACAATCAGGTTGAAGAAGAATTTCTTTACCTCTGCCGCCTCGCTGATTTCGCGGAAACGATGGGCTTGAATGATTTCGGCGATGGGAAACATCGCGCGCGAATACAGCCACCGCGAGATGTCGTTGCGTGAGGCGTGGTACAGCAGCGACTCGTCTGGAATCTTGAATAGGTTGTCCTGAAACTCTTTCAGGTCGGTTATGCGCATCACTTCCTCTCCGGTCTCGGGGTTGCGTATCACGAAATCACCGAATCCGAAATTGTCGGTGATGATGCGCCCAAGGTCGACAGGAAACTTCTTGGAATTCTTGTCGAGAAACGAGATGCCCATTTCTTTGGCGTAGACTGCATTCTCGGTCTCTGACGATTCCATAATGATGGGGACATAGGGGTCGATTTCCTTTATCTCTTTGGCAAGGCGGATGCCGGCGTGCTTGTCCTTCTCTCCGTCTCTGCTGAACGACACGTCGGTGATTACGCCGAGAATCTCGTTCTTGTACTTGTTGTACAAAGTCATCGCCTCCTCGTATGTGCGTGCCAAAATGACTTTTGGGCGTCCGCGCATACGGAGCATCTGCTCGTGCTCATTGAGCGCTTCGGTTGAGAAAATTAGCGATTGCTTCAGCAGAAACTTGTACAGGTGGGGCAACACTGATGAGTAGAAGCGCACGGAGTCTTCCACAAGCAGTATGGTTTGTATGCCAACTTCAAGAATGTCGTTGTCGCTGTTCATCTTGTCTTCCATCAATTTGATGATAGCAAGAAGCAGGTCGACGTTGCCGAGCCAGCTGAACACATAGTCGACGCCGGAGAAGTCTTCGTTGGCAAGACGCCGCGACACTTCGCGTGAGAATGGAGTCAATACGATAAACGGAATGTCGGGATAGCTTGACTTGATGTTTTTGGCTTCGCGGAATGTGAGTCCTATGTCGTTGCCAGGCATCGCGATGATTAAATCGAACGACTTGCTTCTTAAAAGATCGTGGGCGTCCTCGTAGCTGCTTGCCTGTGCCACGCGAGGGGGAGAACTCAGATTGAGCGATGTGTACTCAAAATACAGCTGCTCTTCGATGCGTCCGTCTTCCTCCATCATGAAGGCGTCGTAGGGCGAGGCGATGAGAAGCACGTTGTAGATGCGGCGCTGCATCAAATCTTGAAAAGCAGTGTCGCGCAAGTAGAGTTGACTAAGTTTAGCCTCGTTCATTCGTTCTCGTTTTTCTATTCTTGTACAAATTTACGGAAATCTGACGTATTATAAGAATATTTTGCCATGAATGTTTATAAAAATATGTCTGCTCTTAAATATATAATAATGTGTGTAAATAATTGGGGCTTGTTTCTGTCGCAAAAGAAGGAAAACGGGGTGAAAAAAGTTTCCGAAATAAGTGACGGAGAATCAATGTGTTGTGAAAAAAGTTGAAAAAAGGGGCAAAAAAAGATGCGGAAAAGTTTGGCGGGAAAGGCAAAAGGCAGTACCTTTGCAACCGCAAAAGCGAAACAGACCGGTGGTCGTGAAGCTTTGGCGTGATGCCGGAGGGCGT
>ENA-UEQJ01001983-UEQJ01001983.1-human-gut-metagenome-genome-assembly--contig:-NODE-1983-length-15364-cov-4.263950_pt1 | contig 15364 bp, 20 predicted proteins | sample MGYA00242937_ERZ507938 | MGnify/ENA primary metagenome ERZ507938 (study PRJEB26167, sample SAMN06115437) | human gut metagenome | host: Homo sapiens | place: China:Gansu | collected 2015-07-03...
TTTTGGCAACGCAGATGCCGTGCCGCAGCCGCCGGAGCGGTGCTTAAGCCGCAAGGCGGGAATTGTGCGGTGTTGCCCTGAAATAAAAAACATCAAAACACCCCTCCCCCAAAAACAAAAACCAGCCAAACAAAAAAAGAGATTCGCCAAAGCGAATCTCTTTTGTAGGAAGGTAAACCGTAAGATACGGGAAATTGTTGTGCGGAAAATTAGCGCTGGATACGGCCGGAACCGTCGCCGCCAGCCAGCTTCTCGACCTCAGCAACAGTAACCATGTTGTAGTCGCCTTCGATGGAATGCTTCAGAGCGGAAGCAGCAACAGCAAACTCAACAGCTTCCTGGGTGGTCTTGCCGTTCAGCAGGGCGTAGATCAGGCCGCCGCCGAAGGAGTCACCGCCGCCAACGCGGTCGATGATGCGCAGCTCGTACTTCTTGCTGAAGCAGTACTCGTTGGAAGCAACATCGTACAGCATGGCGCTCCAGCCGTTGTCAGAAGCAGAATGGCTCTCACGCAGGGTGATAGCAACCTTCTCAAAGCCGAACTTGTCAGCCAGCTGCTTGGCAACGCTCTTGTAGCCTTCGCGGTTGATCTCGCCAGCGTAGATATCGGTGGCCTCAGCCTCGATGCCGAACACGTCCTTAGCATCTTCCTCGTTGGAGATGCAGACGTCAACATACTGGCACAGGTCGGTCATAGCAGCGCGGGCTTCCTCGCGGGTCCACAGCTTGCCGCGGTAGTTCAGGTCGCAGCTGATCTTAACACCATGAGCCTTGGCAGCCTTGCAGGCTTCGCGGCAGATGTCAACAACATTGGGGCCCAGGGCCGGGGTGATGCCGGTGAAGTGGAACCAATCCACGCCCTCAAAGATGGAATCCCAATCGAAGTCAGCGGTGGAAGCTTCCTGGATGGCAGAGTGTGCACGGTCATAGATGCAGACAGAACCACGCTGAGAAGCGCCCTTCTCGTTGAAGTAGATGCCAACACGGTCGCCGCCGCGGACGATCTTGCTGGTGTCAACGCCGTAACGGCGCAGGCTGTTGATAGCGGCCTGACCAATGGCGTGTGCGGGCAGCTTGGTCACATAGACAGCGTCCATGCCGTAGTTTGCCAGGGAAACAGCAACGTTAGCTTCGCCGCCGCCGAAAGTGAACTCCAGGTTGTTGGCCTGGACAAAGCGCTCGTAGTTGAACGGCTGCAGACGGATCATCAGTTCGCCAAAAGTAACGACTTTCATATTGAAACTCCTTGTATTTATTGTAAATATACCGCGCCGTCAGGCGCAAACCTGCTGTACAGTGGCAACAGATTATTTCTGAACCAGGTGGATAGCAAAGCCGGCAACTTCGTCAGCAAAGTAGATGGCGATGGTCTTGCCGTCCTTAACATTCTTGCTGTCCATATCGAACTTGACGCCGCGCTGGCCCAGGTGATAGATAGCGCGGTCAACATTGTTGGTCAGGATGGCGATGTGACCATGGGTGCCGCGACCTGGCTTCTTCATGATCTCAAATTCCTTCTTGCCAACAAAGATGCTGGAGTTGCCCGGCTTAACAGCCATGCTCAGCAGGCTGCCGATGGTCTCGGCGGTCTTGGCAGCTTCGGCTTCGTCAGCGCAGTTGATGCCGATGTGGCCCAGTTCCAGGCCCAGCATTACGTTGACAGCCTCTTTGCTCATGGCGGTGATCTCATCCCATGCGCCGGCCTTGATCTTGTCGGACTTGCACATCCAGGTGCCACCGACAGCAATAATCTGGTTGTAGCCCAGGTAGTTGTTGACGTTCTTGGCGTTGACGCCGCCGGTGCACATCCACTTGCAGGTCTTCAGGGCAGCGCCGATGTTCTTCAGCTTGTCTACGCCGCCGTTTGCCTCAGCGGGGAAGAACTTAACAGCTTCGCAGCCCATGTTCATGGCCTGCTGCATCTCGCCGGAGGTGGCGGTGCCGGGCATCATGATACCGCCCTTGTCGATAACATGCTTGCAGACTTCGGGGTCGAAGCCGGGAGCAACGATGAAGGAAGCACCGGCAGCCATAGCACGGTCAGCCTGGTCAACGGTCAGCACAGTGCCGGCGCCCAGCAGCATATTGGGCAGTTCTTCGTGAATCTTCTTGATGCACTCTTCAGCACATGCGGTGCGGAAGGTGACCTCAGCAGCCGGCAGGCCGCCATCCATCAAAGCCTTGCACAGAGGAATAGCCTCGTCCACGCTGTTGAAAGCGATAACGGGGATGATACCAATTTCGTAAACGCGCTCAAGGACAGAATTCATAACGCATTCTCCTTACATTAACAAAGTTTACATCAGTTGTGAAGCGGTTCCTTATGGTGGAACACCGTTCCGCAATTTGCTGAATTTATTATACAAATTTTGCGCCGCGCCGTCAATCGGTCAATTTTACCAGTCAGAGCGGAGCCTTTTTTGGAAATATTGAGGGGGTTCCGGCTTGTGGGATGCTACTCGAGAAAAACGCCGTTTGCTGGTATAATTAGTTCCACAATGCGGAACAATTCCGGCCCGATGGGAGCAGAACCGGGCAAAGTTATAAATTATGAATTTTTTGTTAATTTTTGCGGAGGATGCGTTATGGAGGACCAAACCGTAAAAAATCCTGATAAGGGCGGTGTGCAGAGCGTTGCGCGCATTTTTGAGCTAATCGAAGTGCTGGCCGCCCACCCGGCCGGAGCCAGTTTGCAGCGCCTGGCGGAAGACGCTCACCTGGCCAAAAGCACAACCCACCGCCTGTTGGGCAGCCTGGTCAGCCTGGGATATGCCGCGCAGGACAGCGAAACCGGCAAGTACCGCCTGACTTTAAAGATGTTTGAAATTTCTTCCGGCATCGTCAACAGCATGGATGTGATGAGCGTTGCCAAGGTACACCTGGAACGCCTGGCCCAGCGCACCGGCGAAGCGGTGCACCTGGTCATCCGCGATGCACAGGATATCGTGTACATATATAAAACGGAAAGCGGCCCCATGCGGATGTCCAGCCGGGTGGGGCTGCGCAGCCCGCTGTACTGTACCGGTGTGGGCAAAGCCATCCTGGCTACCCTGACCGAAGAAGAGGTGGAGGATGTGTGGAGGCACAGCAACCCGCAAAAGCTGACGGGCCGCACTGTGACCGATTTGCCTGCTTTGTGCGCCCAGCTGAACGAGGTGCGCGCCTGCGGCTATGCCATTGACGATGAGGAAAACGAACTTGGCATCCGCTGCGTGGCGCTGGCCATACCCGGCCCCGGCGGCAAGGCGGACAGCGCGTTCTCTATCAGCGGCCTTGCCCCCTACATGACGCCGGAGCGCATCCGGCGCATTGCTGCCCTTGCGCTGGAAACCCGCGCCGACATCCTGCGCGACCTTGGGGTACAGGGTGTGTGAAGAAACATGAAGATAAAAGAATACACAGAATTCAAAAAAGACGAAATCTGGCAGCTCTACACACAGGTGGGCTGGACCGCATACACGGAAAATATGACGGCGCTGGAGCGGGGTTACAAAAATTCTCTGCTTGTTCTGGCGGCCTATGAAAATGAAGAACTGCTCGGCATTGTCCGGGTGGTGGGGGATGGTGCTACCATTATTCTTGTGCAGGATATTTTGGTGTATCCCCAAAAGCAGCGGCAGGGCATCGGCACGTCGCTGCTCAAAGCGGTGCTGGAACGGTATGCGGATGTCCGGCAAATCCAACTGGTAACGGATAATACACCCAAAACCGTGGCGTTTTATCAATCGCTGGGATTTGTGGAGCTTGAAAAGTTGGGCTGCTGCGGGTTTATGCGGGCACGATAATTGGGATTCCGAGGTGATAAGTGTATGGAGAAGAAATCAAGACGCTCAGGAACAGACCCCGTAGTTGCCTTGACTTTGATTTTTGTTGTGCTAAAAGTAATGGGTTTGATTTCATGGTCATGGTTATGGGTACTAAGTCCAATCTGGCTTACGTTCCTGTTTTTCGCCGCTATTTTTTCTGTCATTTTGGTCGGCGGACGAATTGCCAAAGGAAAATGGTAAGTTCGCGTTTGTGAAATGGCGGAGTTTCACTCCGACAACTTCGGATTTGTAAAGGAGATATACAACATGAAGAAAGTCTGCTTAGCGGTTTTGCCAGCTTTAACAATAGTGTTAGAATTATTACCCTTGGGAGCAGTTTGTATTTTTGCAACATCTCCAACAGAAAGAGTAAAAGAAACATTCTCATACTTTAGCCTTACACCGTTTGGCTATGCAAATTTTGCTCCACTTATTACAGCCACACTTACTGTTGCCATCTTCTTACTTTCATTGTTTTCATTGAAGAAGAAAGGTGTTCTCAAAGCATTGTTTGTCCTTTCCATTATTACGGTAGTTATTTCTCTTTTGCCATTGATGTATGGCTTAAACTACTATACCCTTGTAGGAGCCTTTATAACAGTAACACTTGTAATAGAAAGTATTTTGGCTAAGATACAACAAAAGTAAAGCGATAACTTCCAGTTTGCCAACTTTCCCTTTGAGAGAGGAGAAATCCTTTTCTCAAAGGGCTTTTTTGATTTTCGGATATTCGTAAACTACAAGACAAAAGCTAAAACTTCATATACTCTAAGCACAAGTAGGCCTCGGTTTGACTATGAAAACAGTTTGGCAGAAGTACACCCGGAGCTTGTTTCGGAGTGGTCGGAGGAAAATTTACCGCTTAACAAAGCCAATGAATGAAATGAGATTAATGGAGTGTACGGAATGTGAAATGAGTGCAACGTAGGCATATGATATAGATATTGAAGCAGGCGATATAGATGTTACTGATACAGTTACTGTAGTCTGGGAAATATCTTAATTCTGAGAAAATCTATGGTATTGTGTTTGTTGAATAGGGGTAAATGGTGGTATAATCCTATTATTGATAGATAGTAATAATAGGTGATTTTCATGGAACGAATGGTGAAGTTTTAATGACTAAGGATGAATGGTACAGGCAGTTATTTGAGCGGCTGGATAATTCCAGGTTCCGAAGCAGTTTCCATCTGAAGCAGAAAGATATTGATTACATAAATGAAAAAGGGTTGGACACAATCAGACAACATGCAAAGGATTTTATTGCAAAGAGAGAAGCTCCGGCATATATAGCAAATGATGGCAAGCAGACACCAATGAAGGGTCATCCGGTATTTATCGCTCAGCATGCAACAGCTACATGCTGCAGGGAGTGCATCCGAAAGTGGCATAAAATGCAGCCGGGCAAGGAATTGAGTCAGGTGCAGCAGGATTATCTTGTAGATGTAATTATGACATGGATTCAAAAGGAAATCGAGGGGCAGGAACATAAAATATGAGTTTTGTCAATACATGCTGGATAATGACATTAATAATTGGATACATCATTATGCTTATAAGATTGCTGTTGGGAGTAGTATTACTGTAATAGTGTTCGTATAGAGGGTGTATTATGGGAAACGAATCAGGTGAATGGATTATGCATAATGAGGTACCACAATGCCATTTAAGATTGTTCGCAACGATATAACAAAGGTAAAAGCAGATGCAATCGTAAATACTGCTAATCCATATCCGATATGTGTAAGTGGCACTGACTTAGCAATATATGAGGCAGCAGGAAAAGAAAATCTTCTCGCAGAAAGGGCGAATATCGGCAAAATTGCAAGAGGTGATATTGCTGTCACTGGTGCATATAATCTAAAGGCAAAATATATTATTCATACAGTAGGTCCGGTATGGGCGGATGGATTGCACCATGAATTTGAAATTCTGGAGAATTGTTATCGTAAATCATTGCAAAAAGCATTGGAACTTAAGTGTGAGAGTATTGCCAGAGGAAGCGTTCTATGAGGAGATGCTTCCAAGAGAGGCAGAAGATAACTATCCACTGGAGGAAGATACAGGGTTAGCAGAGCCTTGTATGCTGTCAGCAGACATTTCTTTGGAAGACCAGCTTTCAAATATTGGTGTTTCATTTCATGATAAATTATTTGAGCTGATCGACGAATCGCATCTTGATAATAAGGATGTGTGGAAACGGGCAAACCTTGATAGAAAACATTTTTCAAAAATTCAATGTGACCAGAATTATCATCCAAAGAAGAAGACTGTGATAGCACTCTGCATTGCACTGAAGCTTGATCTGGAACAGTCGAAAGACTTACTTGCGAGAGCAGACTGGGCATTTAGCCCAAGCAGTAAGGTGGATCTGATCGTGCAGAAGGCTATTATAGATAAGCAGTATGATATTATGCAGCTGAATGTGACATTATTTAAGTATACGAATGAAATTCTTGGAGTATAGGAGCAAGATTGATATGTGGGATGACATATATAAACCGAATTCTATTGGCAGTGAGGGTGGCACGATTATTGCAGATGAGGAATATAAAGAATCGTGTAGGATAACCTTGGAAAGATGTGAAAGATATGATGCAATTACATGTGGAGTATATGGATGTATGATGCATACAGCTTTTTGTAATAAAAGTCATAGTCAGGAAGTATTTGATAATATGAAAAAAGACTTGCAGGAATTCATAGATAAGGATACAACAGCGGATGAAGAAAGTATTTTCTATGAAGAGTTTACAAGTAAATATTGATTAGTAAATGTTACGTCGGTACTCACATAGTATCGGCGTTTGTTTTTATCTTAAAAGTGTCGCCCGAACAGCGACCATATAAAGATGTCATTCAATTATACTTATATTGTAACAAAGAAAGAGAGGTGCCGGAGTAATCCGGGGATTGGAGGCATATATGTACGGAGCGATTTTAGGAGATATTATTGGAAGCCCGTTTGAGTTTGACAGAGGTGATAAAACAAAGAACTTTGATTTGTTTAGTGAAGGCTGTTGCTTTACAGATGATTCTGTTATGACAATAGCAGTTGGAGAAGCTCTCCTGGCAGTCGAACCGGAAGCTGCAGTAAAGGAAATTGAAGATGCGGTAGCATCCAATATGCAGGATTGGGGAAAAAGATATCCACATGCAGGTTATGGTGGAAGCTTCAGACATTGGCTTAGAGAAAATAATCCGAAGCCATATGGAAGCTATGGAAATGGTTCAGCCATGAGAGTGTCAGCTGCAGGCTGGCTTTATGATTCAATTGAAAGAACAAGAGAGGTAGCAAGAGCGACAGCAAATGTGACACATAATCATCCGGAAGGTATAAAGGGTGCAGAAGCAACAGCAAGTGCAATATACATGGCAAGGAATGGCTCTTCAAAAGAAGAAATCAAAATAAAAAATGAATTGTTTTTTTGTCACGAAAAATGTATAATAATCGTGACAAATTTAAGGAGCGTGTTGTTATGGCAAGTGGAATTTATGCAGAAATCAAAAAGAGAATATTAGATGCCGAATATGGCGCAGTATTTGTGACATCAGATTTTACTGATATTGCAACAATTACAACAATACGAAAATGTTTAGGTAGACAGGTAGAAGAGAAAGCAATTCGAAGAATTATCGATGGAGTTTACGAAAAACCTGTATATAGCAATTTACTTAAGGAATATGTTCCTGCTAATCCGGAAAAAGTAGCCTATGCAATTGCAAGAGGATATCATTGGACAATAGCACCATGTGGAGATGTAGCGTTAAATAAACTGGGATTGTCAACGCAGGTTCCTGTTGTATGGTCCTATATAAGTGATGGTCCATATAGAAAATTTGCATGGGATAATGTTAATATCGAATTTAAGCATAGGACCAACCGTCAGATTTCATTTATGTCAGAGTCAACAACATTGGTAGTAGAGGCTATAAAAACACTTGGAAAAGAGCGAATTGATGAAGGTGTTATTAACAACTTGAAGAATAGAGTTCCTGAGGATAAAAGGAAACAGCTTCTTGAAGAGGCAACTGGCGTAAGTGAGTGGATATACGAAGTAATTAGAAAGGTGTGTTTAGAATAATATGAGAGAAGTTGCAAAGTTACCAGTAAAAGATAGGACTGAACTATTTCAGGCAACGGCAATAAAAATGGGAATGCTACCTAATGTAGTGGAAAAAGACTTTTGGGTATGCTTTATGCTAGACCACCTTTTTCATGATTGCCAATATAAAAAAGCTTTTGTATTTAAGGGTGGAACGAGTCTTTCGAAATCATATCATGTAATAGAGAGATTTTCAGAAGATATCGATCTAATTTTGGATTGTAGAAAAATAATTACTGATGAGGGAAATCCTTGGAGTGAAAGGTCAAAAACAAAGCAGGATCAATTCAATAAGCAAATTAATGCAGAGGCGGCAAAGTTTTATGAAAATGAATTTGTTCCAAAACTCAATAAAGAACTGGAGAAAAAACTAGGGGATGGAGAATGGGTAGAAGTTGATTCAGAAGATGAAATGGTTGTTAATTTCTATTATCCACAGATTTTTGAGAGTGAATATCTTCGTTCCTGCGTAAGATTGGAAATAGGTCCATTAGCTGAATGGATGCCATCACATGAGACTGTAGTAAGTCCTTTTGCAGCTGAGAAATATCCAGATGTATTTACACAGAAAGAGACAAGTGTTTTGACCATAGATGTAGAGCGTACATTTTGGGAGAAACTAACTATATTACATAAAATAGCAAATTTTCCAGAAGGAAAAGTGTTACCAGCAAGATATGCAAGACATTTATATGATGTTTATAATCTAGGTAATTCCTGGGTGAAAGAAAGTGCTTTTGCAAGAAAAGAATTGCTTGAAAAGGATGTTGCATTTAAGCAGAAATTCTATTACGCAAAAAGTGCACATTATGAGACAGCAACATTAAATAGTATTGAGCTTATGCCAAGTGATGGTGTACTTGATGCATTAAAGGCAGATTATAATGCAATGAGGAATATGATATATGGGGAGATACCGGAATTTGAAGAAATATTAAATTATCTGAATGCATTGCAAGAAGAAGTGCATAAGCTTACTGTAAATTAGAAGGTTACAATAACTTGTCCGTTGTGTAACTTTGGTATTATGGCATGGCTTGAAGGAGAGATTGATGAGAATGGAGATCCAGTGAAAAAGAGTTCTAAGTAAAATTCAAGTTTAACAATAGAGAGGAATTATGATACGAGAAATTGAGAATAGAAGAAGTATAAGAAAATACAAGCCGGATCAGGTCTATTGTATTTCCTTCTATATCAACGGGAGTATATAGTTTCCCGGTTGAATTGGCAGCAAAGATTGCAATGCATACAGTTATTTTCGAAGGAAATAAATTTTCTATCGAGGAGGTTGTAGATTGGATCATAAAAAAGAGAGGGGTCTGCTTGAGTATCAGTATAATGCAGATGCATTTGAGGACGTGGGAGAGATTCTGCGTCTTTTTTTGTAGTTTTATTGCAATAAAGAACAAAGATTCGACGTGCGAGGGCATACTTTGGGACTCGTAAAATGCTAAGCTATAGCCATCATAAGAAACAAGCATTTAATTTACGAAAAACAGGAGGACAGGACAAAATGGAAAAATTTATTTACTGGATAAAAAGGACACTGCATCATTCAAAACACTGCAACAGCTTATGTATGCTGTGCAAGTATTATGATGAATGTAAAATCGACGGACCGGTATAATATCAGGAGGTAATACCTATGGCAATGTACGACTGGAACCACAACGGAAAAAATGACAGGCAGGACGATTATTTAGAGTATATGATTTACAAGGAGTGCACTAATGATAATAATTCAAATACTAATCACAGTTCATATAACAGCGACTCAGCTTTTGGCATGAATGTGTTCGTAGTAATTGCTGTAATAGCCATATTTGCGTTTATTGGTAATGCTATGGAAGAGAGTACACCCAAATGCATAAAGCCGGGATGTAATAATGAACAGACCCAAAACAGCAGTTACTGCTACTTGCATAAGCCGTATTCGGGAGGATATACATCATCCGGAAGCAGCTTATCAGGAAACAGTTCATCAAGCAGTAGCTTATCTTATTCGAATAAATCATATAATAGCAGCTCAGGCTCAGCAGGTTCATCATCAAATGCATATGGCGATGACAATAGCGGAAGCTATTCAGGCGGATCAACAGGTAGTTCATCATATCACAGCAGCTCGAGTTCTTATGATTCATATGATGAAGGATATGATGATATCTATATGAATGGTGACTATGATTATGACAGGTACGACAGTGATGATGACTATGCGGCTGGTGTAGATGATGCAATGGATGAGGATTATGAAGAGTGGTAAAAAAGACAGGAGGACACGACAATGAAAGAAATGTATTTTACAATAGCAGGATGCAACCATTATTACGGAAGCGACTTCATGGAAAAAGGCATGAAGGTCAAGCTGGTCAAGGAGCCGGACAATGAGTATGACAACGAAGCAATACAGGTAAAGATTAAAGGACTTGGCAATGTCGGCTACGTAGCCAACAGCCCATACACCGTGAAGGGTGAGTCAATGAGCGCAGGCAGACTGTATGACAAAATCGGTGGTAAGGCAAAAGGAAAGATTGTGTTTGTGACAGACGCCGGAGTGATTTGCAAAGTAATCAGTGATGGTAAGGACAAGCCGGTGATGATAGAGGAAGCTAAAGTATATGATGAAAATATCTAAAAAGACTGTATGACTCAAGTACTATGTGGTAAAATAATAAGCAGGACACTGAGGAGGTACATATGAATTATCTGGTAATCGATTTGGAAATGTGCAGGGTAAAGAAGCTCTATAGAAAAACATATAAATACGCCAGTGAAATAATACAGATAGGCGCAGTTCTCTTAGATGAAGGATTCAACAGAACAGCCACAATGTGCGAGTATGTAAATCCTGAATACGGCGTGCTGGACAATTTCATAGAGAGCATGACAGGCATAAAAAACCGCGATATCAAACAGGCTCCGAAGCTGACAGAGGCACTTGAGCATCTGTCAGACTGGCTTGGAGACAGAGAATACAAGGTCTATGCCTGGAGTGACTCTGACAGAACGCAGATACTGCGTGAGATAAAAGCAAAGAATATAGAGAGCGCAAAGATAGATGACTTTATGAAAGCAGACCGCTGGATTGATTACCAGTATGTGTTTAAGAAGCGATTTCATTTAGACAGGTGCTACAGCTTGGAGGATGCACTTGAAAGTGCAGAGATAGAGCCGGAAGGCAGATTCCATGACGGACTGGACGATGCAGTAAATACCGGAGCACTGATAAAGAAGCTGGAGCTGAATCCGGAGTATGAGATTGCAAAGTATGCACTTCCGGAGTCGGACGAGCATCTGAGTTGTACTATTGGGGACTTGTTTGAGGGATTGCAGTTGAAGTTTGGGTAATATGCAAATACTATGAAGTGGTGTACATATTCTTTCATACTGGAATGCGAATATCATATAAACCACAAAGACAGATGCCGGAACAAGAGTATTGCCAATCACAGAAGATGTTTAAGGTAATTTAATATAGATAATAGGTAACGCTTTGGCTTTTGATGGTTGGGGCGTTATATTGCTATAGAAAAACGAAAATAAGATTGTATAATATAATTTGGAAAAATTTTGCCTTGAAAAGGATGTGAATAGATAAATGGAAACTTTTTATTTGATTGATTTTGAAAATGTTCATAATGATGGCATTGCAAATATTGAAAGTATGACAAAGGAAGAACATGTGCATATTTTCTCAACACAGAATGCAACAAATATAAGACAGGACATTTTTTGGTTAAAAGAAGATAGAGATATCAAACCTCATTTAGTTCCAGTGCGAAAGCAGTCATTGGATATGCATCTGGTTTCTTACCTAGGCTATTTGTTGGGAGTGTATGGTAAGGAATGTAGTTATGTGATTATCAGTAAGGATAAGGATTACGATAACATAGTTAAGTTTTGGAAAGAGGAAGGCTATCCTAATATTTCACGAAAAGAGAAGTGGCCGGGAACCGCTTCTACTCAGAGGCAAAAAACACAGACAGTATCTCAAACAAAAAGTAATGTGCAGACTGTGAATAGTAAAATTAGTGCAGGTATGGCATATGAATTTGAAGGTGATGATAGAAGTGAATTAAACCTGTTTATGCAGCATGGACTTGTGGATATAGGATATGATGGAAATTCGGCAAATAGAATCTGCAAGTTTGTTATTGCTCATTGTAATGATGAAAGAATGCTAAATAGAATTCACAATGACTTCAAGAACTCCTTTAATAACTATTCCGAAGTATATGAGGATGTTAAGTCTATTCTTGAGAAATTTGTGCAATCAAAGAGTAAAGTCGCAAAAAGAGAATCGCAGGTTCGTTCTTTCTTTGGTCAGCACTTTCAGAAGAAAATATATGTGGATTGCAAAGAGGAAATCATTCAGATTATTTTAAAGTCAGAAACTAAACAGCAAGTGAATAATGGATTGTTAAAATTGTATTCAGATGGAACAGTGGTTTCACACATTTATAAGACAATACAACCATTGATTAGAGAGTTACCAGGTAAGTAGTAAAAATCCTTAGTAGTATTAGCTAATCATAAAACAATCGTAAATGACCGATATGCTCCAAAAGAAATCAAAAGTCAGGTTATTAGAGCAGATCAGCTTGTTTCAAATATGAAGAACTTGTCAAGGAAAATGAGCTTTCTGATTCAGCAGATACTAAAAATGAAATTTCTGATAGTAAGCAGAGTGTAAGTGATGATAAATTGATTTGTCCTAAATGTAGATTTATATTGAATATTAAACAGTAGATATTTATATGATTCATATGAATTTTGGAGCAGAAAGTAAAATAACTCATGATGAACAAAAACAAAACCTTGGAATATTACAACAAAAATGCAGATTTTTTTGCAAAAACAACAATAAATGTGGATTTTTATGAAACACAAAATCGCTTTAGCACGCTGTTGTCGGAGCACAGATATATATTGGATTTAAAGCAGAATCTATATCGACAAAAAGAAGAATATAACGAACTGTTTGGCCTTAATATGATTTCAATATAGGAAGACTAACTATTAAAAGTCAAGCCTTAAAATGATATTTTTTGAATAAAATACAGAAATGTATTTTAGATATATTTTGAACTCAGTTAGAGTTCCATGAACCTTGAAAACTGCATGACAAAAAGAGCATCGTGACAGGTGCTCAAAAAGGAGTATCGAATTAAAATTGATTAAGCTACTTTGATGTATTGTTGCTTTGTTTTTTCAAGATGATAAATCACTCGAACCAGCTTTTTTACAGCATGTGATATGGCAACGTTATAGTGCTTGCCTTCAGCTCGTTTCTTGGCAAGATACCCTGCAAATGTTGGATCCCAGTGGCAGACATACTTGGCGGCATTGTACAAAGCGTATCGCAGGTATCTGGAACCACGTTTTTCCATATGTGCGTAAGCACCATCCAGTTGTCCGGATTGATATGTTGATGGTGAGAATCCAGCATAAGCTAAGATTTTATCAGGAGAATCAAAACGACTGAAGTCACCAATCTCGGCAATGATCATAGCACCCATGCGATAATTAATTCCAGGAATACTAAGAATCGGTGAGTTGATTTCATCCATGATGACTTTGATTTCATTTTCGATTTCATCAATCTCGGAATCAAGTTCCTGAATCAACTTGATGGTGTGTTTTAGTTCAAGTGATTTAGCTGGCATATTTGAGCCAATAGAAGCCCTTGCAGCTTCTCTGAAAGTAATGGCAGTATCTTTACTATATCGACCTTTTGAAGCTTCCGAAAGAAGATTTGTAAGTCTGGTAAGATGTGCGCTGGCTACGTGCTTAGCACCGGGAAATTCAGAAAGCATTGAATAAACAGATGCCATATGAAGTGTTGGCACAAGCTTTTCTAATTCAGGGAATAAGATACAGACAAGTCTTGAGACGGAAGACTTTAGCTTGGCACGTTCTTTTACTTTATCAAAACGATAACGAGTTAATGACTTTAGCTCTTCGTTATGGTAAGATATGTCTGAGTAGGACTTTAAGTTCACATCAGACATGAGCATGGAAGCAATCGTGCGGGCATCTACTTTATCCGTTTTCGTCTGTCTAAGGCTTAGACTTTTTCTGTACAGATTTGTATGTAACGGATTGATAACATAGGTGGGCAAACCTTTATCAATGAGATATCCGAGGAGATTGTAACTGTAGTGTCCGGTGGCTTCCAGTCCTACTTTTACTTTTGTCACATCATCCATAACGGAAGCAATCTTTTGATGAAGTTCATTAAAACCATCTAAGTTGTTGGTGATGGTAAATGCTTTAAATAACACTTCTCCATCAGAGTTGGTGATAAAGCAATCATGCTTATCCTTAGCGACATCAATTCCTACATAAATCATAATAATCTCCTTTGAAATGTATTAATGCTGTTTTAGAACCACAGGGTGCTCCTTGCGATTGTATCCTCGTTCTAAATAAACCGTCATGCGGTATCTAACTGATTAACAAATGAACAAAGAGACTGTGGTTGGAGCCTTTCGTAAACCATCTAGTGGTAGGAGAAATTAACCAATCCACAGCATCTTATATATCATAGTCGAACCTACAGAAGAGGTAAAGAATGGACTATGACTTTAATGGTTATAAAGACCTTGGAGAGGGTCTCTAAAAACTACTACTATATAATACGAAGGAGATATGTATCATGGCAAACAGAATTATGTTAAATCAGACATCTTATCATGGAGCAGGTGCAATCGCAGAGATTGCAACAGAAGCAAAAGCTCACGGTTTCAAAAAAGCTCTTGTATGTTCTGACCCGGATCTGATCAAATTCAATGTTACTTCCAAAGTAACAGATATCTTAGACAAAGAAGGACTTGCTTACGAAATCTACTCTGATATCAAAGCAAACCCGACTATCGAGAACGTACAGCACGGTGTACAGGCTTTCAAAAATTCAGGTGCTGATTACATCATCGCAATCGGCGGCGGATCTTCTATGGATACTTCCAAAGCAATCGGTATCATCATCGCAAACCCGGAATTTGAGGATGTAAGAAGCCTGGAGGGTACAGCACCGACAAAGAAACCTTGCGTACCGATCATTGCAGTTCCGACAACAGCCGGTACTTCTGCAGAAGTTACGATCAACTATGTAGTAACAGATGTAGAAAAGAAACGTAAATTCGTCTGTGTAGACCCACATGATATGCCAATCATCGCTGTTGTAGACCCGGAAATGATGTCTTCTATGCCAAAAGGACTGACCGCTTCAACCGGTATGGATGCATTAACTCATGCGATCGAAGGCTACACCACAAAAGCCGCATGGGAAATGACAGATATGTTCCACTTAAAAGCAATCGAGATTATCTCCAAATCTCTCCGCGGTGCTGTTGAAAACACCAAAGAAGGAAGAGAAGGAATGGCTCTTGGACAGTACATCGCCGGAATGGGCTTCTCAAACGTAGGTCTTGGAATCGCTCACTCAATGGC
>ENA-UEQJ01001989-UEQJ01001989.1-human-gut-metagenome-genome-assembly--contig:-NODE-1989-length-15333-cov-14.646827_pt1 | contig 15333 bp, 8 predicted proteins | sample MGYA00242937_ERZ507938 | MGnify/ENA primary metagenome ERZ507938 (study PRJEB26167, sample SAMN06115437) | human gut metagenome | host: Homo sapiens | place: China:Gansu | collected 2015-07-03...
CCTTTAATCATGAACTTTACAGAATATCCGACATTTTTCATCAAATATTTACATTATCGGCCGCTTATTTCTAATTTTTGCAAATTCCAAATAGCAAAGAAGATTCAACCTCTAGCTTATTCTTCTTTGACTTCAGAATCGGCATTTGCTTCTTTTTCCTTTTCTCCTCTTCCTCCTTTCTGATAGACGGAAGGAGTCACACCAAACTGGAGTTTAAAACATTTACTAAAATAGAACGGATCGTTAATACCTACCTGATACGAAACTTCGGCCACTGTCAGATTTTCCAGAGAAGAAAGCAGTTCTGCCGCTTTTTTCATTCGCATAATACGTATGTATTCATTGGGGGAATAACCTGTTACACCTCTCACCTTACGATAAAAGATAGAACGTCCTACCCCCATCATGGAAGCAAACTCGTCTACGGTAAACTGAGGATTTCCCAGTTGCGTTTCCATAATGCGCCCCATCTTCTCTACAAAGAATTTATCCTTATCAGAGGAACAAAGAGCCGGACGCACCTGATTGGGATCATGTGAGAATTTCTCTTTTAGTTTTTCACGCTGCTCTATCAACTTAAACGTCCGTGTCAACAACAGTTTCGGACTAAACGGTTTCGTGATGTAAGCATCAGCTCCACACTCCACTCCTTTCACATGATTATCTACCGAAGTCATGGCCGTCAGCAGAATCACCGGAATATGACTGGTATTAAAATCTGTCTTCAATTTCCGTGTCAGTTCAAAACCTGAACATCCCGGCATGACCACATCACTGATTATCAAATCCGCATCATAATTACGCGCACGTTCCAATCCTGCATCTCCGTCGGCTTCTGCTACAACCTCAAAATATACTCCCAGCTCCTCTTTCAGGAATTCACGCACATCATTATCATCCTCTACAATCAGGACCTTGTATTTATTCAGCGGATTTACCGGAAGAACTTCATCCAACCCTTCTTCATCCTTCAATACCACATCCGCCAAATGCTTTTCAGCCATTTCCTCCTCACGCAGCAGCACATTGTTCGGCACAAGAAAATCTTTTTCTTCATATACGGACTTGTCCGTCGGCAAAGTCACAATAAAGATAGAGCCTCCTCCCGGATTCTCCTCATAAGTAATTGTTCCTTTATGCACGTTGACCAGTTCATGCGTCAGATGCAGCCCCACGCCTACACTGTCACCAGAGAAATTACTTTGCATAAACCGCTTGAACAATTCGCCACGTTTTTCCTTGGGAATACCCACACCCGTATCAGATACACTCATTTTCAGTCTTCCAGCCGATTCGTCTACATTCACCACAAACTCAATCTTTCCTTTTGACGGAGTGTATTTAAAGGCATTAGACAAAATATTATACACTACTTTATCCACGTTTCCCTTATCAATGAACATCCGGTACGACTGACAAGAAGGAATAAAACGGAATTCCATGTTCTTTGATTCTGCCGCATCCTTGAAGCTCAAATAAATTTCATACAGGAAAGCTATCACATCTGTTTCTTCCAATGACAATGCCAGCTTATTATTCTGCATTTTACGGAATTCAAGCAATTGATTAATCAGACGCAGCATACGTTCCGTACTCTTGTCCATAATCTTAAGAGAGTAAGCCATTTCTTTCGGCACTTTCAAGCGGTGAATCTTCTCCAACGCACCTTGTATCAACGTCAACGGCGTACGGAACTCATGTGAAATATTGGTAAAGAACACCAGTTTATACTCGGTAAGCTGCTCCTCTACCTTAATCTTGTTACGTAAAGTATTCATATTACGTATAATACGGAATACAATGTACAACAGTACAGCTATCACTATCACATACAAGATATAAGCCCATGGCGTTTTCCAGAAAGGAGGATTCACCACAATCTTCAATACAGATTCCTCCGCTCCCCATAATCCGGAAGCATCAGAAGCTTTAACGTGAAGATAATAGGTTCCTGGAGAAAGATTTTTATAAGCCGCAAAATTCAAGGACGAAGGAACACTCCATCCCTTATCATAGTTTTCAAGCTTATAACTGAACTTAGAACCTCCTGCTCCCGAGTAGTCGAAAGTAGAAAATTCTACCACAAAAGAACTTTGATAATACTGTAAATTCACCTCTGAAGCATAGGCTAAAGACATATCCAAAGGAGAATCCGGTTCATCTGGACTAACCGAAATGCCATTCAACCGCAAATCTGTAAACGTAACTTTCGTTTTACTTTCCGGATGTTTTACCCTACGCGGATCAATCACCGTCAATCCATAATTTGTACCAAAAGCAATACGGCCGTCATCCAAACTTAGTCCACAATTCTCGGCATACACATTGCCCAGCATATTTGTAGAAAAGAAATAGTTTTCGAATGTTTTACGGGCCGCATCAAAGCAAGAAACACCGAATTCTGTGGTAATCCAGATTTTACCATTCATATCTGGAATGAAAGTTTGTACCATTCCGTTAACCAATCCATCCTCTAATCCAAAATGTTCAAACTTCAGCTGAGCATAATTTCCATTTTCAGGAAGAGAGCACACCGAAAATCCGGCTCCCGACTCTGCTATCAGGATGTGCCCTTTCCCATCAGAAGCGATGCTACGAATCTCATTACTTCTCAACATTCCGTTATCGAAGGTATAACTATAATATGCAGACGGATCTTTCAACAGTTTATCAGGCTGAAACACATAAACGCCTTCACTGGTTCCAACCCAAACCCAATGATTGTCATCTTCAAAAATAACCCGCACCTGACGCTGTCCATAAGTGGAAGTCAAGAAATGACGGAAAGTATAGCCATTCTTACCTGGAACGGCCAAATCAAGTCCTCCTTCAAAAGTTCCAACCCATATACGGTTTTTACTATCCTTCAACAGACAAAATACTTGATTCGATCCCAATGAAGATGAATCGGAAGGATTATGTGTATATACACGGTTACCCACAATCAGTCCCTTGGTACGCGAAGCATACCACTGAACTCCATCTGCATCCTCTACAACCGCATAAATATTACTTCCATAAGTTGTTTCTTCCTTTTTATTATTCAACTGTGAATCGTATTCATACATTCTTCCATCACGGGTTCCAAGAATGATATTTCCTGAAGAACAACGGTGCAGGGTACGTACCGTATTCGAACGATTAAACTTCCCTTCACCTGCCGGGAAAATACGAAGTGTACCTTCATTCAGGACTTCCAAACGGGACACTCCCGTATATTCCGAACTTACCCATATATTTCCAGAATAGTCTTCTATGACACATTGCAAAAAATCTGAACCAATCTGACTTTGCGCATTGTCTGAGTCGGCTACGATATGTTTCATTTGTCCGTTTGCCACATCATATACAAAAAGACCGTTACCATAAGTACCAATCCAAATAATTCCACGTGAATCATGTACCACATAATAGCGTTCCCGGTCCACATAATTACGCTTCTCTTCCGGCATCAATAAAAAAGGAGTCACTTTTCCCGATTGGGAATCAATCCAAGTTAATACTCCACTGTTTCCATAAACCCACGATTCTCCCTTGTTATCTTTAATAACCTTCGCTCTTTTTATTTGCAGTGCTTCTTCAGCTAAAGTCAGTACATGCGTTTCAAAGTCAAAGCTCCAGGTATTGGTACCACTAAAAATAACCCACTTCTTACCTAATATCAAATTATCATAGTAAGTAAAATCTCCTTCAATAGAAACTTCCTTCTTTAAAGCCCCATTCAGGAAAGTATACACAGCCCCTTTATTCGTCAGGAAATAGGTCTTCTTCCCATGAACAGCTATTCTCATAAAATCCATACGCTCATCCACTGCATGAAGTTTCTTTCCATCCCAATAATAAAGTCCTTTTCCTGTAGCAATCCAGGCCCAACCTTCTGCACCTACCTTCAAATCACGGATAAGGTTGGACGCAAGCCCACTACGAACATCGAAGGCAATTGAAGTAAAAGTACGGTCTTTCCGGTAGCGTATCAACCGGCATCCTTCTCTTTCTCCTGTTACCCAAGCTTCATTTTTATTGACAAAATAGACATTCGAATAATGGCGTAAATATTCACCACTACCTGTAAAATCTACAAAGCAGTCCTTCTTCAAGTCGTAACACCCGACTGACTCTCCTGTTGTTTTTATCCATAAAAAACAATTCTGGTCCTCTATAATTTCCTGTATACGATGATCTGGCAATGAAGGTTTATTTCCTTTTCGAGGACGGAATGTAATAAAAGAAGTTCCATCAAAACGACTAAGCCCGTTAAGAGTTCCCATCCAAATGAATCCCTTACTGTCTTGATACATATATCTGACCGAATTATTGCCTAACCCGGATGTGGTTGTAAAGCGAGTGGAACGCACATCCACTGCAGCCTCAACTCCTTCTACCAACAATACAATAAAAAAGAATATGAAGAAGAATAGCCTGTTCATTCTGCTTTGTTTTTATATACTATTTGCAAAAATATAAAAAAGTGCATCACTAAAAAAGCCATGCACTTTTTTCAATCTTGTACAGAATTGCCTGTTTAATCCATGTGGAAAACTTCCGGCAAAGGAATAGTAACCGGAGAATTGTCAGGATTCACCTCCATAATGTCAGCCATATAATCCCACCATTTCTGTACAATCGGGTTATTTCCCATATCCTGAGAAGATTCTTCACCTTTCGTTTTCTGACAGGCAAACAAGATATTAGTATCTTTATCCCAATAGATAGAATAATCATACACGCCATTTTCTGACAACATCTGTTTCAGTTCCGGCCAAATAGCAGCATGGCGTTTTTCATACTCTTTTTCAAATCCTGGTTTCAGGAACATTTTAAAAGCTTCACGTTTCATAGTACCTCCAATTATTTTAAATAGTTTTTCAATGTACAATCTGTTTCTTTCAAACCGTCTGCAATGCTTTGTGCATTCAAGTGCGCTCCTTTCAATGATGTATGTGTATGATCCTTACAGAAATAAGGAGCTACGTATTTCAGACCTTGCTCATAACCAATCTGTTGCAATTTATCTGCTGACAACTTATTCAAGTCAATAAAATACGCACCTGTTGCTTCAGCAGCTTCCCGTGTCCATTTACCAAAAGATGTGGTATTACGTTGTATCTCATTATTATCCCACATATTACGTGGCGTATGACTCAACACAATAGGGATAGCCCCTTTTTCCTGAGCATCGCGGATAAATTTACGCAAATACCAGCCAAATGTATACACCACATCATAAGTTTTAGTGGCTTCCATTAAAAAGACTTTACTTTCTTCTCCAGCCCCTGGAAGTTCAGCACGCGCCTTTCCTGTATTAATAGCTCCAGCGTCGTTATGCCCAAATTGAATCAATACAAAATCACCAGGTTGCAAGGCATCATAGACCTTATCCCAGCGGCCTTCCTCCAAATAAGTACGGGCACTACGGCCTGCTTTAGCACAATTCTCTACAGAAATTCTATTTAAGTCAAACAGTTCGGCAATCACACTTCCCCATCCCCACTGACCATTCTCGTCTTTATCCTGATTACGCACCGTACTGTCACCTATGGTAAATAACACCGGACAGCCTTTCTTTCTGGTTGAACCAGTGACCGTATCTTGTTCGACAGGCTTCAAATAACGGGCAAGTTCCAGTTTTTTATATTCACGAATACCTTCGGCGGCAGATTCAGCATTTACCCGTGCTCCAAACACACTGGTATGGATACGATCCAAATAGAACATATATTTTACCTTTTCCTTGCCAAAAGTCTCAAATTTACGAGCCGTTATCTCATTAAGGTCAATAAAAGGTACATGTTCTTTTTTAGCCACTTGCTTGGCCCACAAACCAAAAGTCTTATTTACACGAGTTATTATGGTACTGTCCTTATCCTCCCAAGCATTGCGCGGAGTAAGAGAAAAAAGAATTGGATGAGCTCCTTTGGCCTTGACTTCACGAATATAACGACGCATATATTCGCCATAAGTATACACTGTTTCCTTAACTCCTGTCTCCTTAATTGTTACTTCGAGACTGTCTTTACCAATGCCAGGAATAGACGCACGTGCCCGGCCGCTATCATACGGTCCGTTATCGTTATGTCCCAATTCGATAATAACCCAGTCACCTTTCTTTACTCCTTTCAGGACATCTTTCCACAAATGAGTATAAAATGTACGGCTACTGGTTCCACCCAACGCATGGTTTTCAACTGTAATCTTATTTTCATCAAAATATTCATGGAAGAAATATCCCCATCCCCACTGTCCGTTATTTCCATTGCCTAACGTTCCGGTGCGCATCGTTGAATTTCCTACCAAGAAAAGTACAGGATTATTCCCCTTACGGGTAGACCCCGCAACCGGTCTGGCTGTTTTTGCTTTATTCAAGCTATCCAGTGTCAAATCGACTACCTGGTTAACATCTTCCATTGGCGCTTTCACCTTGTTTTGCGCATAAGCAGAAAAAGAAAAGCAGGTTGCCCCTAGCAACCAGACTCCCCACATTATGTGTTTTTTCATATACATATTTACTTATTTTCAAATTCCAAAGATAGCAGAAAGAGATTACTCTCGCATGGAATATTGTACACAATCATGTGCTTTTGTACATAAATCTATTGACAAATAAAAAAAGAACGAACTATTGATCATTTAGTCCGCTCTTTCTCCCTTTTACCTCAAATAGCTTATCCTACCTATTAAAACTTATAAGACTCTATAACTTACAAAAATCAATTTCCATCAGGTTTCTCAATCTCCGTGAAAGGACTTTCATTCCACTTGAATGTATCTACTTTATCTGGACTCGCAGGATTAAAAGGATGATAATCATCTCTCAAATATTTAACCCAGGGAAGATTCAACTGCTTAATACCTTCAATCACACATTTAGCAATTTCATACGCTCCGTATGGATTGAAATGGGTATTATCAGCCAAAGCCTTCGTCTGATTGGGATAAGTTCCTGCCGGATAATGCACAAAAGCTTTTTTAGAAGGTTCTACTCCCATAGCTTCATAAAACACACGGGTCATGTCATGCAATTCTATCACCTGCACTCCCTCACGCTGGGCAACCCAACGCATCGCATCAGGATAGTCTTCGTGTGTTTCCTGTATTTTACCAGAATTGTCAAATGAACGACGTTGGGTAGGAGTCACAAAAACCGGAATCCCCCCTTTTGCACGTACTACATCTACAAAATATTTCAAATTGCTGGCAAATGAATAATAGGCTCCCTTGCCCGGTCCTTTTAATTTCTGGTCATTATGCCCAAACTCGATAAACATATAATCCCCTTCTTTCATCTGAGTTAAAGCCTTCTTCAGGCGACCAGCCTTAATAAAGGTATCGGCACGTTCACCACTTTCTGCATAGTTTGCAAAACATACATGTTCATCAAAAAAGCGCGGAATCATCTGTCCCCAGCTAGCCCATGGCTCATTATCCTGGTCTACTACAGTAGAGTTACCTGCTAAAAAAACGGTCACCACATCATTTACCGGTTCAATTTTCAGACTAGCCAGACAAGGAGCATCTCCATTAAACTCAAATGTCAACTTATCATCCCAGTTCAATTTATTCTTTTCCCGCTCCTTAATCTGTACTTTTTCCCCATCACTTATTATCGTATTACGCTTATTCACCGTAAAACGATAAGTTAGAAACTCTCCTTTCCGAGTAGATATATTTTCAAGGAACAAACGTCTGGATTCTGCACGCACTGTAGTAGAACCAGCTTTCCGGGCATTACCTAAAGTAACTGTCACCAGATAATTTCCATCAGGAACATCTACCGAAAAGAAAAAAGGTTCGTTACTTTTCTTCACCGGTGCAGGCAGGAAATCATATCCATACCCACCTTTACAAGGATATATTGAATCTGAAGAGATTTGAATCACTCCTTTCTCGACTTTTTTCTTCTCACTAAAATCAAACTGATAACTTTGTGCATAAGCCACATTTGCCAAAAACAGACCGGCAAGACCAATATTCAGAAATCGCTTTATTTTCATACATTTTCATCTTAGGTTATTGTAAAGGCAAAATTAAACGCTTATGGCCAAAAAGGATGCAGACAAACGTACGGAATCATAGAATATCGTACAAAAATACATTTATAAGGACATTCACACCTGATTTATTTCCAAAAGAATGCTTTCCTTTGCCACAAAAGGCATACTAACTAATACATTACCATGAGAAGCAAAACATTATTTTCTATTTTTGTTGCCAGCCTGATGGCGTATACAACTTCAGCACAAAAAGTGAACGTACAACCTGTACATGTGGAAGCTCCTTTCCCTATGGATTCCGTACACTTGTGCACATTCCCCAATAAAGAATTCTCCATCACAAAATATGGAGCCCAAAAGGGAAGCAATCATCTAAACACCCAGGCATTTGCCAAAGCCATTGAAGCATGCCACCGTGCGGGAGGCGGACGAGTGGTAGTCCCAGCCGGTGAGTGGTTTACCGGACCTATTCACCTCAAAAGCCATGTCAACCTTTTTTTGGAAGAAGGAGCTGTAGTCAGATTCTCTGACAATCCCAATGATTACCTTCCAGCTGTAATGACCTCCTGGGAGGGGCTGGAATGCTATAATTACTCGCCACTTATCTATGCATTTGAATGTGAGAATGTAGGTATCTCCGGAAAAGGAACACTGGCTCCAGTCATGGGCACCTGGCGTACGTGGTTTAAACGTCCGGAAGCTCACTTAAACGCATTAAGACAATTGTATTCCATGGGGTCAACAGATGTTCCTGTAGAACAACGCCAAATGGCAAGAGGAGAAAATCATCTTCGTCCACACCTCATTCATTTTAACCGCTGCAAAAATATATTATTAGAAGATTTCCATATCCGCCAAAGTCCTTTTTGGACCATCCATCTCTATTTGTGTAACAGTGGCGTAGTACGCCACCTCGATGTGCAGGCTCATGGGCACAACAATGACGGAATCGATTTGGAAATGAGCCGGAACTTTCTGATTGAGAACTGTAAGTTCGACCAGGGAGACGATGCGGTGGTCATCAAATCCGGACGTAACCAAGATGCATGGCGCCTCAACACACCCAGTGAAAATATCGTCGTCCGGGATTGTGATATTCTCAATAGACATACCCTGCTCGGAATCGGAAGTGAAATCTCCGGAGGAGTACGCAATATCTACATGACCCGCTGTAAAGCTCCACAAAATGTACACCGCCTGTTTTTCTTAAAAACAAACCATCGTCGTGGAGGGTTTATCGAAAACATTTACCTGGAAGACATCGAAGCTGGAGACATGCTTCGTACCTTTGAAGTAGACACTGAAGTATTATACCAATGGAAAGATTTAGTTCCAACTTATGAAACACGTATCACCCGTATAGATGGAATACATGTAAAGAACATTCATTGCCAGTCGGCTGATGCCATTTACGAGCTAAAAGGAGATGCCCGATTACCAATCCGTAATGTATTTGTTGAAAATGTAAAAGTAGATACAGTACGTCAGTTTATCAATCGGTTATCAAATGTGGAAAATTTTCAGGCTAACGAGGTATCCGCTACTATCTTACTTCACAAAGAAGCACCCAGTATAGATTTAGATAAACTATATAAACAGAAAGCAGAATAATAAAAATAGCGAGAAGCGGCATCCCTCACCGATGCATCTTCTCGCTATTTCATTATAATTGATACAAATTAAAACTGGAACAAAGCAGTCAGTACGATGCGGTTATTTTTCACCAGATGGGTGTTGGTCACCCGTGCCTTGTCGGTATAATCGCCATACCACGCGCCGGTCCAAGTATATTCTGCTCCGAACTTCCAGTTCGGGCGATTGTAAGTCAGTTCGGCTCCCAGTGTATTCAACTGGTCGATATTTGTTCCTGTACCCAATACTCCAGTCACACTTTTCGATGCTCCCAAGTTTTTGAGATACCCGGCAAACACTCCGCCACGGAACTTGCTTCCATACATCATATTTACCCAAGTATGCGATACACGCAAAGGAGTGTACTCCTGTTCACCCGTGCGAGAGTCGGTACACGTAATGCCATACCCGCCAATTGTACTGGTTTGCGTCAGGTTTGACCCTAACACGCTCTTGGCTGCCAGCAAGAAACGGCGGTGCACATATTTCACATGCGCCTCAGCTGAAACTCCTGTCACGCGTTCGCTTACCTTGTATATATTGTCATTGTATTTCGATTCTGTACGAGGAGACATGGAAGACACATGCACACCCGCTCCGGCAAGCAATCCGGGACGATTATAATCCATGCCCAAATAAAACTCGGGCAAGCAACCGTTCTTCATAAAGCTCTGGCTTTTAACTGTAGTAACGGCTCCTGCCTCATTTGAAGAAGGACCTACCGACAAATACTGTGACTGCCATATAGCAGCAGCGGTCAGTTTGAAATTTTTGTTTGTAAACCGATAGCGAACCTGCGGTGCACGGCTGAACGGCTGATAAGGTGCTCCCATGTTCAAGTTCAGAATTTCAGGAGCTACATCTCCATACAGAGGATGCCATGTTTGTCCAACCAGCAGGGCTGATTTTCCCCAATCAAGGTTGAAATACACGTGACGAATACGGAACAAAGAATAAGTGGTACCCGAACCACGGAAATCGACTTCCACCTTTGCCGAAGTCTTTGCCTTTCCCAAGGTAGGTCCGGTCACATCCACTCCCAATCTGGTGTACAATGTATAGAAGTTACCATCCGGTTTGGCATTCAAATCCTTTCCGTCCGCATCAGGAGCTACATCCTTAGGATACATGTAAAAAAGTCCGTCGACAGTTTCTGAGTTGGAACGGCTGTTATAGAATAAGTCGGTCCGCACCTGTCCATAAAATTTATAACCAAACCCTTCTTTCTGAGCCATTACCCCTGCCGAAGCGGCCATCATGACCCACATTAAAAAGCATCTTTTTTTCATTTGAAATTACTTTTACCTTTACAGCCCGCAAAATTATACATAATCTATAGAACAGCCAAACAATTCTTTATAAGGAACGTATCCGGCGGAACCAGCATACAAACCAGACCGCAGCCACCAGTGTACAACACAATCCGACAGGATAAGCCACTTCGGCCGACAAGGCCAGCCCTTCGGGAGCAATGAGAATATATGTGGCACAAACACAAGTCATAAACAGAGCCGGTATCAAGGTTACCCAATAATTTTTCCGTGCACAAACCAGCCAGACCGTAATGGCCCACAAAGTAAAGACAGACAAAGTCTGATTACACCAGGCAAAATATCGCCAGATAATCTTGAATCCTTCCGCATCTCCAAAGCTGTACACCAACAACAAGATGGTAACCAAGAATATGGGGATACAAATGAAGAGACGTTTAGCGATAGAGCGCTGCTCTACATGAAAAAAGTCAGCCACAATCAGACGTGCCGAACGCAAGGCGGTATCACCACTCGTAATAGGAGCTGCCACAATTCCCAATATGGCCAAAATGCCACCGAATGCCCCTAACCAGTCTTTTGAGATATCTGTAGCGACCTTAGCTCCGGAATAAGCCACTCCGGTCACTTTATCCACAATACCGTTCTCCTGAAAGAAATAAGTCGCCGCTGCAGCCCAGATAAGTGCCACAATTCCTTCCGTTACCATCGCTCCATAGAAAATCGGACGGCAGTGCTTTTCATTTGTAATGCAACGCGCCATCAAAGGCGACTGGGTAGCATGAAAACCGCTGATGGCTCCACATGCAATGGAGATAAACATCATCGGGAAAATCGGGTTCTTCTCGTATTTCGTACCAAATCCCTCCCACATTTCAGGCAAGGCCGGACTTTTGACATACAGCATAACAAGGATGCCTACAGCCATAAACAACAAGGCAAAGGCAAATAAAGGATAAATGCGTCCGATGATTTTATCAATAGGAAGCATGGTCGCCAAAATGTAATACAAGAAAATCACGACCATCCAGAAATACACATCCAGCGCAGAAGGAGTCATACCAGCCAGCAGCTCTGCAGGTCCTGAAACAAATACCGCACCGACCAGAATCATCAGCAAGACAGTAAACACGCAGGCCACCTTTTTAGTCCGGCTTCCTAAATAACGACCGATAATTTCCGGAAGACTTTCTCCATTGTTACGCAACGATAAGGTACCGGACAAAAAATCGTGTACGGCTCCGGCGAAAATCGTACCGAACACAATCCACAAATAAGAAGCCGTACCAAACTGCGCCCCCATTATCGCTCCGAAAATAGGTCCGAGTCCGGCTATGTTCAAAAACTGAATCATAAAAATTTTCCATGTGGGAAGGGGAATAAAATCCACCCCGTCGGCCATTGTCAAAGCCGGCGTTTTACGTGTAGAATCAGGAGCAAACAAGGAATTGACGTACTTTCCATAAACCCAATATCCCACCACCAATAATACCAATGCGAGAGTAAACGTTATCATATCTATCAATTTATCTTTTATTATCGCGCAAAAGTAATAAAAAGAAACAAACCATTACTGTTTTCAAGAAAAATTTACTCCGCAAGCCCTCATTCTTTCTCCTCTTCTTCCGGCTTATTATCTTATTTCTCTACATATCCGCAATTTATATGTATATTTGCACAAACATTTAAAAGATATGCGCATACTATTAATCGGTCTTCTATTTATAAGCAGCTTGCTTTCCTTACAAGCTCAGCCTAAAGAGGAAATACGCGCCACCTGGCTGACCACTCTTGGAGGAATGGACTGGCCCACACGGAAGGCGAATTCGGCCAAGGGAATTGAAGCACAGAAAAATGAGCTGATCCGGCAACTTGATGCCTTAAAGGCAGCCAATTTCAATACCGTACTTTTTCAAACCCGTCTTCGGGGAGACGTTATCTACCCTTCTGCAATTGAGACCTTTGCAGAAAGTCTTACAGGACATACCGGCAAGAACCCCGGATATGACCCACTGCAATTTGCGATAGAAGAATGCCACAAACGAGGACTGGAACTTCATGCATGGCTGGTGTGTATTCCTATCGGAAACAAGCGCCAAGTAACGCTGCTGGGAAAGAACTGTGTAGTAAAAAAACAACCGGCACTATGCAAGCAGTTCAACGGGAGCTGGTACCTTGACCCTGGAAATCCAGGAACAGCCGATTACCTGAGCCGGATAGCCAAGGAAATTACAAGTCGCTATGACATTGACGGCATCCACTTGGATTATATCCGCTATCCGGAGCAGGGCGAAAAGTTCCCGGACAAAGATACCTATCGGAAATATGGGAAAAAGCAGGAGCTCAAGCAATGGAGACGGGATAACATTACCCGCATTGTCGCACGAATTTACGCGGAGGTAAAGCAACTGAAGCCGTGGGTGAAAGTCAGCAGTTCCCCCATCGGGAAGTTCAACGACACACGGCGTTATTCATCCTTTGGCTGGAACGCATACAGCACAGTATATCAGGATGCACAAAAATGGCTGAATGATGGTATTCAGGATGCGCTTTTCCCCATGATGTATTTCCAGGGAAATCACTTCTACCCTTTTGCACTCGACTGGAAAGAAAACAAGAATGAACGTTGGATAGTACCCGGACTGGGAATCTATTTTCTTCACCCTAAAGAGCAGAACTGGAAAGTAGATGAAATCATACGCCAGATTTATTTCTCCCGAAGAATTGGATTGGATGGACAGGCTTATTTCCGTAACAAATTCATGCTGGAGAATACCAAAGGAATACTGGACGAACTGACGAACCATTTTTACGTATACCCGGCAGTAGTGCCTCCCATGCGATGGACAAAAGGCAATCCTCCCTCTCAGCCGACTTCTCCTTCTTTGGTATTAAAAGGAAACAATATCGAAATGAGCTGGAAGGCATCCCCATCTTTGCCGGGAGGAATCTATTACCGGATTTATGCATCTGCCACTTATCCGGTAGATACAGAGAAGACTCAAAACCTGATTATTACACGTACGGACAGCTGTCAATACACATTTGAGCCGGATTTATCCACAAAGGGAGGTATCTACTGGGCAGTTACAGCCGTAAACCGTTTTGGATATGAAAGCACCCCACTGGCTTTAAACATACCGGCTAAAGACAATCCTGTGATTTATTACGGAAGCTTTCCGGCTATCCCAAGCGGATATATACTCATTGTGAGTGACGCCACAGGCATGGAGATTCTACGTACAGTCCAGCCTGAGAAAGACATTCCTCAGAAAACGGGAAAAGGCTTTTTCCGATTCAGCCTGTTAGCTCCTGACGGCACAATTACCCCTGCAGGAGTAACGGTGTACTGATTTTATCCCGAAACGCATGGTAATAAAAGGAATAATCACTAAATTTGCACATTCAATTGAAACAAACAAACTTACTATACTCATGAGCAATCAACGATACATGCAGCGCGGCGTATCTGCATCTAAAGAAGATGTACATAACGCTATCAAGAACATTGACAAAGGTATTTTCCCAAAAGCATTCTGTAAAATCATTCCTGATATTTTAGGAGGTGACCCGGAGTACTGCAACATCATGCATGCCGACGGAGCCGGAACAAAGTCTTCACTGGCTTATTTGTACTGGAAAGAAACCGGCGACTTGTCTGTATGGAAGGGTATCGCACAGGATGCATTGATTATGAACATCGATGACTTGTTGTGCGTAGGAGCGGTAGATAACATCTTAGTATCTTCTACCATCGGCCGTAACAAGCTGCTTGTACCGGGAGAAGTGATTTCTGCCATCATCAACGGAACAGATGAGTTGCTGGCTGAACTTCGCGAAATGGGTGTCGGCGTATATGCCACAGGTGGAGAAACTGCCGATGTAGGCGACCTGGTTCGTACAATTATTGTAGACAGTACGGTAACTTGCCGTATGAAACGTGTCGATGTCATCGACAATGCCAATATCCGTCCGGGTGACGTAATCGTCGGTCTGGCTTCTTATGGTCAGGCTACTTATGAAAAAGAATACAACGGTGGTATGGGAAGCAACGGTCTGACCAGTGCCCGTCATGATGTGTTCAGCAAATACCTGGCTGAAAAATATCCGGAAAGCTACGACAAGGCTGTACCTGAAGAATTGGTCTATAGCGGTAAACTGAAACTGACGGATGCCGTAGAAGGCTCTCCACTGGATGCCGGCAAGCTGGTTCTTTCTCCGACACGTACTTATGCACCGGTGGTTAAGAAATTGCTGGATGCCCTGCGTCCGGAAATCCACGGTATGGTTCACTGCTCAGGTGGTGCACAGACAAAAGTGCTACACTTCGTAGGCGACAATTGCCGTGTCATCAAAGACAACCTCTTCCCTGTTCCTCCTTTGTTCCGTACAATTAAAGAACAAAGCGGCACCGAATGGGACGAAATGTACAAGGTATT
>ENA-UEQJ01002000-UEQJ01002000.1-human-gut-metagenome-genome-assembly--contig:-NODE-2000-length-15264-cov-313.571278_pt1 | contig 15264 bp, 6 predicted proteins | sample MGYA00242937_ERZ507938 | MGnify/ENA primary metagenome ERZ507938 (study PRJEB26167, sample SAMN06115437) | human gut metagenome | host: Homo sapiens | place: China:Gansu | collected 2015-07-03...
TTTATGCGGTTTGTCCACCTATAAAACCCAATTGTCCACCCAATATAATCCGGTTAATTGTACTTTTGCCACTGAAAAAGGATTTAAGAATTTTAAATAACCTATTTGAATAGTAAACAAACAACCTAAAGGCGTTAAGTTATGAAGTTAAGAAAAACTTTACTTTCGTTTGCTTGTGCTATCATGGTGGCATTAAGTTTCACTGCTTGTGGTGATGACTGGGGCCGACAGGACGATCCTGCTGGCGGACAGATTTACCCATCTAAGACAACAGTGGCAACTTATGACTTTGAGTATTCAGAAGAGAAACCTGAGTATTCAGACATGATAAGTCACGATGAGTCATGTGAGGTGACCAATGATGAGACCCTCGCAAGTAATGTATTGCACATCAATGGTAAGGGTGGTGCCAAGATTGCCAATCCTTTCAATGGTGTGAAGTTGCAAAATGGTGCTGCCATCACTTTCGCTGTAAAGATTGATGCAGCCGTAGCTGAGGACGGAACAGTCGCAGATGTTGACTTGACCCGACCTCTTATCTCATTTGGTTCAGATGAGAAGGATGCTGCTGGTAATGATATCAGTGCTCACTTCTATATCACTGCCAATGGTCAGGTGGTTTACAACAAGCCTACCCAGTTGCAGAGTTTGAACCTGAATGAGAATGACCCTGCTTCTGTGAAGACAGGTATTCTCTCTCCTAATGAGTGGCATTTCGTAGCCCTTCAGCTTTCTACTGAAGGTTACCAGCTCTACGTTGATGGTAAGAAGAGCCTTTCCGGTTATCAGACATCATCAAGTGCTACCTCTTTCCAGTACAAGACCTTGGTTGATTCCATCAACTCTTTACCTTATATATATATAGGTGGAGACAGCAAGTTGACAGCCGAAGAGACCAACACCGTATCTATCGACAATGTTACCCTGATCCGTAACATGATGGAAGAGAAGGATTGGAACAAGACCATTGGTGGTAATGGTGGTGGTGATGAAGCTTTCAAGAATGTAGAGTTTGTGAAGGAGGATGGTACTCCTACTACCGAAATCGGTACTTCTGATTGCTCTGCTGCTTGGTGGACTAGCTTCTCTGACTACTATCGTATTCCTGCAAATGGTTCTATCCACTTGAAGTTTACCAACCACACATCAGGTGCTGGCAACTGGAACAACTGGAACCTCTGTTTGAGCACTGATGATGTACGTAATGGTGGCAATTACTTAGAGTACTTCGTTATCCGAAGCGATTCTTGGGGATGGGGAAATTCCTATGCTTCTGGAAAGTGGGATAATGAAGGCTATCCTACCAACGATGATGAGTGGGCTGTGTTCCGCCAGGATATGGAGGGTGCCAAGGTAGATATGACTATTTCCCGTTCTGGTACAGATATCAAGGTAGTGGCAGTCGCAACCTGTACAAATGGCAAGGTTTACACCGAAAGATTCACTGCTCCTTGCAAAGATGCCAATGAGGTGCTTCGTGCCTTCTTGATTGTTGATGGTTCTTATCTTGTCATGGATACCAACGAGTGCCAGGCACAGACTGCTGTAGAAGTAACAGCCAGCGAAATCGGAACTTCTGATTGCTCAGCCGCTTGGTGGACACAATTCTCTGATTACTTCCAGATTCCTTCCGGTGCTTCATTGCACCTTGGTTTCACCAACCATACATCAGGTGGCGGTAACTGGAACAACTGGAACCTCTGTGTCAGCACCGATGATGAGCGTGCTGGTGGTAATTATTCAGAGTATTTTGTTATCCGTAGCGATTCTTGGGGCTGGGGTAATAGCTATGGCTCCGGCAAATGGGATAATGAAGGCTATCCAACCAATGATGATGAGTGGGCAGATTTCCGTAAGAATATGGAGGGTGCCAAGGTAGATATGACCATTTCCCGCTCTGGTACAGACATCAAGGTGGTAGCAGTAGAGACCTGTACTAACGGCAAGGTTTACATCGAAAGATTCACTGCTCCTTGTAGTGATGCCAATGAGATGCTCCGTGCCTTCCTGATCGTTGATGGTTCTTATCTTGTGATGGATCCTGCAGCTTGCTATATTGGAAAGCCTTTGTATTAAACGGAGGCTGAACTTCAACAATAACATTAATAGAATAAACAATGAACAATAACATATTGCATAAGTTTTTCTTGACCCTGACACTGGTGCTCCTTACTTTAGGAGCATCAGCACAGGTTACCGTATCAGGTAATGTGTCAGATGAATCGGGTGAGCCTATCATCGGTGCTACTGTTATGGAAGCATTGACAACCAATGGTGTTGTTACTGATTTCGACGGTAACTTCAAGATTCAGGTGAAGAACGAGAACGCTACTTTGAAAATCTCTTATATCGGTATGGTTGCTCAGAACATCCGTGTAGGCAATCAGCGTAATATCAAGGTGGTTCTCAAGGACGAAAGTCAGAAAATCAATGAGGTCGTAGTCGTTGGTTACGGTCATCAGAAGAAGGAGAGTGTCGTAGGTGCTATCTCTCAGGTTAGTTCAGACGACCTCTTGAATACTCCTACAGCCAACGTTACGCAGGCTATTGCCGGTAAGATTCCTGGTGTCGTTACCACCCAGGTATCTGGTGCTCCTGGTGCCGATGACGCTACCATCAACATCCGTGGTCGTGCTACCTTCGCTGGCGATGGTGCTCCATTGGTCATGGTAGATGGTGTAGAGCGTCCTTTCTCTCAGGTTGCTCCTGATGATATCGAGAGTATCTCTGTATTGAAGGATGCTTCTGCTACAGCCGTTTATGGTGTGCGTGGTGCGAATGGTGTCATCCTCGTTACTACCAAGCGTGGTAAGGATATGAAGCCAGAGGTTAGTTTGACCAGCAACTTCATGTGGGGTACTCCAACCCGTAAGCCTCACTATCTGAACTCTTATGACTCTGTTACTCTCCTCGAGGAGGCTTTGAAGAACGATGGTCTTCCATCACAGTATACAGCTTCTGACATCGAGATGTACCGCAAGAGCTGCGCCGGCGAGTTGACTGGTGCTGATGCGCTTCTCTATCCTAATGTAGACTGGTATGATGAGGTGCTCAACAACTGGGCTCCTTCTCAGCGCTATAATGTAAGTGTACGTGGTGGTACGAAACGTATGCGCTACTATGTATCTGGTGAAATCTACAATCAGGGCTCTTTAATCAAGAACCTCAGTCAGGATGCATACGGCAACTCTTCAAGCCCAGGCTACAACCGTTACGCTTTCCGTGCCAACATGGACTTCTTCCTCTCTAAGGATTTGACATTCAGCGTAAACTTCGGTACACGTTTCGAGAACCGTCATGGTTCTAATACTAACGAGAAAGCTGACAACTATGATATCTTCGCACGTATCAACCATACTCCAGGTTGGATCTTCCCAGTATCTTATGAGGTACAGAATGGTGAGACAACCAAGACTCTCTATGGTGGTACAGCCGTATATCAGGACAACGTAGTGGCTGCCCTTGCCAAGGGTGGATACTATCGTGGAACCAATACCATCAATGAGACCAACTTCATCGCAGACTACAAGATGGACTGGTTGACTCCTGGTCTTTCTGCCCGTGGTATGGTTTCATTCGACTACGATTCTTATTATATGAAGACATTCGGTGCAGCTTTTGCAACTTATGAGTTGAACGACCGCAACAACTTTACCAGTGCTGATGCTTATACCAAGTATAATGTAGATGGCGACCTGGCCTACTCTAAGGCTTCTTCTACTACATACAAACTCTATATGGAGGGTCAGATTAACTACGCCCGCAAGTTTGGTAAGCACGACGTTACAGGTATGGTACTTTACAACCAGAACGACTACCGTTACAATTCAGACCTGGCTAAGCGCTATCAGGGTATCGTAGGTCGTGTAACTTACGGTTATGATGACAAGTATCTCGCTGAGGTTAACGTTGGTTACAACGGTTCAGAGAACTTCCTCAAGGGCAAGCGCTTCGGTTTCTTCCCAGCCTTCTCACTCGGTTGGCGTGTAACTCAGGAAGAGTTTATGAAGCCAACAGAGAACTGGTTGAACAACTTGAAAATCCGTGCATCTTACGGTGAGGTTGGTAACGACGTTTATACAGTAGGTGGTGCGGCTCAGCGCTTCCTCTATGAGGAGAAGTGGAACCAGATTTCTAACGATTACTACTTCGGTAATACTGGTAAAACCGGTATCTTCGAAAGCCAGTATCCTAACTATGGTGTAACTTGGGAGCGTGCCAAGAAGTTCAACGTAGGTCTGGAGTTTGGTTTGTTCAACGGTATGCTGACCGGTAACTTCGACTACTTCGTTGAGAACCGTAACGATATCCTGACCGAGTACTTGAGCCGTCCACAGTGGGTAGGTGTAACAATGGCAGCCGGAAACCTCGGTAAAACTCAGAACAAGGGTTACGAGTTGGAACTCCATCACTTCAACCACATCGGCAAGGACTTCACCTATAATGTAGGTGTTACCTTCTCTCATGCAGCCAACAAAATCAAGAATATGGATGAGCCTGCTTACAAGACCGCTTACCGCAAGCGCGAAGGTCACCCAATCAACCAGTACTTCGGTCTGGTATGCGAGGGCTTCGTAACACAGGCCGACTTGGATAATCCTAACTTCCCTGTATCAACTTACGGAAACGTAAAGGTTGGTGACCTGAAGTACAAGGATATGAATAACGATGGCTTCATCGATGACCGTGATGAGACATTCATCGGCTACAGCGATATTCCAGAGAACACATACGCTCTGACACTCGGTGCCAACTATAAGGGCATCGGTTTCGAAGTAATGTTCCAAGGTGTAGATCATGTATCCCGTTACTACGACAGCGATGCGATGTTCGCCTTCCAGAACAACGGTAAGGTAAAGGATATCCACCTGAACCGCTGGAACCCTGCAAAGAGCGAGGCAGAGAACCTGGCAACAGCAGAATATCCATTGCTCCATTACGGAAGCAACGGTGACCACAACCAGCGCCAGAACTCATTTTTCCTGAAGAACGGTTCATTCGTCCGTCTGAAGAACATCGAGTTGAGCTATACATTCCCTAAGGAGTTGATCAAGCATATCGGTATGAGCAATGCCCGCTTCTACATCAATGCCAACAACCTCTTTACATGGGATCATCTCGACGACTTGGTTGACCCAGAGAGCAACGGTTCAAACCGTTATCCACTCTTGAAGACCGTCAACGTAGGTTTTAATGTCGTATTCTAATTCAAGAACATTCAAAAAGAATCGAAAATGAAGAAATATAGTATATTTGCTTTGGCGCTCGTTATGGGAGCTATGACGCTCACCTCTTGCGAAGACGCCTTCGGCAATTTCCTCGACAAGCAGCCAAGCAATGAGTTGACAAAAGCTGAGGTGTTGGGTAACTTCACTCTGTTGGAACAGAACCACAACGATACTTACAACTTCCTGCTTCACGGTGCCAACCGCGTGAACAACTCATGGATGGATGCTGCTACCGATCTGGCTGAGTCAAGTATCGGTACATCAGGTACACGTACCACATTCAATATCGGTAACTATTATGGTGGTGGCGGTGCAGCAGAGCTGACTTCTCCTTGGGAGAGTCGCTATCGTGCTATCCGCAAGTGCAATATCACCATCAACACCTTGGAGCAGGATACAGAGAACAAGCTTCGCCCTGCAGATCTTGACGTAGAACTTTACAATTCACGTAAGGCAAACTATATTGCAGAGGCACGTTTCCTCCGTGCCTATTTCTACTGGGAACTGTTCCTCCGTTACGGTCCGGTGCCATTGGTTACAACCGAGCTCGACCCTAACGGTGACCTGATGACAGGTTATACAGAGCGCCCTGACCTCAAGACCTTCATGGATTATCTCTTCAAGGAGGTGAAGGAATGCGAGAGCAGTTTGAAGACTTACGCAGAGACCAGCGATGCTACCTATGCAGGTGAGGTAAACCAGCCTACAGCACGTGCCCTCTATGTTCGCATGATGCTCTACATGGCAAGTCCACGCTACTCAGCACAGAGCGGTGTTACCTGGCAGCAGGCTGCTGACGCAGCTGCGGGCTTCATCGCTGACTATGGTGAGAACTATAAGTTGGAAGATCGTACCAACGGTGGTGTAGCAGCCTACAACAATGCCTGGTTGCTCAACACTTATACCGACAAGAACCCTGAGGTTATCTTCTTCCGCAACGATGTAGCCATCGGTTGGATCGGTATTTCTACCGATACTCCAGTAGGTGAAGGTGGACAGGGTGGTCTTTGCCCAAGCCAGAACCTCGTAGATATGTATGATATGGAAGATGGTTCAGCTCCTTTCAAGCAGTATGATGCAACAGGTGCTCCGGTTTATGTAAACGGCAAGCCTGTCATCAACGAAGAGAGCGGTTATACAGAGCAGAAGATGTGGAAGAACCGTGATCCACGCCTCGCAGCTACCATTCTTTACAATGGTTGTGAGTGGGGTCAGGCTACCAGCACCAAGACCAATGTCATTGATGTGGTTTATGGTCATCGCGATAATCCTATCGGTAACCAGAATGCTACTCCAACAGGTTACTATGTACGCAAGTATATTCCTGAGACCATCCTGAGCAGCAACCACAGCGGTACAGCCAAGCGCCTCTGGAAGATCTTAACCTATAGCGAACTGCTTCTGAACTATGCTGAGGCATTGAACGAGGCTGACTATGCAGGCAACAAGACACAGGTTTGCAACCTGCTCGACCAGATTCGTCATCGTGGCGGTATCATCGGCAATGTTGCCGATCGTGCAGACTTGAATTCTCAGTCAGCCATGCGCAACTTCATCCACAAGGAACGTACCATCGAACTCGCTTTCGAGGAGCACCGATGGTGGGATGTACGTCGCTGGAACGTAGCAGGCGATGCACTCGGCCGTGATATCTACGGTGTAGATGTGGCAGCAGATGGTACTATTACCCGTAAGGTAGCCCAGCAGCGCAAGTGGCAAGACAAGTTCTACCTCTATCCAATCCCAGAGGCTGAGGTTTGGAAGATTGGTCAGAACTTCCAGAACGATGGTTGGAAAGAATAACTCTTTTAATGATAGAATCGTATGAATAATATTCAGAATATATATAATAAGGTATCTTCATCAAGCAAAGTCTTGATGCTGAGTGCACTTCTCTGTGCTTCAAGCTCAGTCTTGGCACAGGAGCAGGTGCTCAAAGGCCGAATCGTCAACAGCCAGGGTGAACCAATCCCTGGAGCTGTTGTCAACGTGGCAGAGGAAAGCCGCATTGCCCTGACCGATAAGGATGGTTACTTTACATTGAAGAAGGTAACTCCTAGCGATGAAATCTGCGTAAGTAGCGTAGGTTACAAGAATGCGCAGGAGAAGGTGACCACTTTTGACGGCACATATGTCATCAAGATGGAAGATGATGCAGACGAGTATGAGCATCTCGCTCCTGTTCCTTTCGGCGAGCAGAAAAAGAAAATCTTGACAGATTCCCGTTCGGTTGTTTCAGGCGAGGAATTGCAGAAGCATCCTGTTACCATTCTTCAGAATGCCTTTACCTCTACACTGAATGGTGTGCAGACCTACGAGTGGTCTTCTGAGCCAGGATGGTCGGAGAGCTTCCTCTTTATCCGTGGTATCCGTACCACCAACCAGAGTGCCCGTTCTCCACTGATTATCGTGGACAACGTAGAGCGTGACCTCTCCTTCCTCGATGCTTATCCTATCGAGAGCATCACCGTACTGAAGGATGCTGCCGCTTCTTCTATCTATGGTATGCGTGGTGCCAATGGTGTGATTATGGTTACTACCAAGCGCGGTAATGCCGGTAAGACTAAGATTGATTTCACTCAGGAAGTCGGTTTCCAGACCCTCGCCAACAAGATGGAGGTTCAGAACTCTTACAACATGGCGATGACCCGTAACCAGGTACGCTATCTGAGCGGTATGGATCCGATGTACACCCAGGAGCAGCTCGACAACTACAAGTATGTATGCGATGGTGGAAAGTTTGCTGATGATGATATCCGCAAGTACCAGTACTTCAATACATCTTGGGCAGACCAGTTGTATCGTGACGCAGCACCACAGTACCGCACCAACCTGCAGATTAGTGGCGGTAACCAGCGTGCCCGCTACTATGTAAGCTTCTCTTACCTGCGCCAGGAGGGTATGTGGAATACCGAGGGTACTGAAATGAATGATGGTTACAGTACTCAGCACGTACTGAACCGCTGGAATCTCCGTTCTAACATTGATATCGATGTATCCAAGTATCTGAATGTATCTCTCGACTTGGGTGGACGTATAGATAACATCTCTCAGCCTACTGAGGGCGTGTTCAGCCTCGTTACCTTCGGTGTAATCGAGGCAAACCCTATGGCTCCTACCCATAACCCTGACGGAAGTATCTATTCTTCATCTACAGCCAACAATCCGGTACGTTATCTGGGTGGTTCCGGTTTGGAGAAGAACCGCCGCCGTAACTTGTATTCTACCTTGAATGCCAAGTACGATTTGAGTCCTGTATTGAAGGGCTTAGGCTTGTTCGGTACTGTCAGCTTCGATGCATACGAGACTTTCGAGTCAACACAGACTGCTCAGATGGATTCATGGAACTACGACTACGATAACCTGGCGGTTACCGATGTCAGCCAGTTCAAGTATACCAAATATACAACCAAGGCAGCTTTGAGCAACCCATCAGCTAATCAGCGTGGTTACTACTACAACCTGAATTTGTTTGGTGGTGTAAGTTATAAGAACAGTTTCGGTAAGCACAATGTAGATGCCCGTGCCTTTGCCCGTTACTACCGTAATGAGGAAGCAGGTTCAGATTACTCTACCCAGCAGAGTGCATCTTCAAACCGATATCTGGCATACAACTTCCAGGGAACATACGACTATGCCAACAAGTATATCGCCTCAGTCAACCTCTCTCGTATGGGATGTGACAACTTCTCACCAGACGACCGTTGGGGTACCTTCTGGGGTGCATCAGCAGGATGGGTACTCTCTGAGGAATCCTGGATGAAGAAACTTGGCTTTGTCAATCTTCTCAAGCTCCGTGCTTCTTATGGTGAGGCAGGTCAGTCATCTACTGGTGCAGGCCGTTACCCATATCAGAGTATCTATGGTACAGCTACCGGTTACGGTTTCGGTTATAACGGAACTTTTGTGAATGGCTATGCTGAGAGCAAGACCGGTAATGCCAACAGTAAGTGGGAAATCTCCAAGATGGTAAACCTCGGTATTGACTGGAACCTCTGGAACAGCAAACTCTATGGTAGCTTCGATATCTTCAAAGAGTGGCGTTCTAACATCCTGGTATCCCGTTCAACCATTCCTGAGACCATACTTGGTGTGCCTGTAGCACAGGATTCATACGGTAAGGTTGAAAGCCGCGGTTACGAACTCGTTCTCGGACATCGTGGTAATATCGGTAAGGATTTCAAGTACTTCATCGAGGGGCAGCTTACCTTCAATACCAACAAGATTACCGATATCGATGAAACTGCACCAGATGTAGAGTGGCAGCGCAAGGCAGGTCATAGAATCTATGACAACACTTCGGTAGCCGAACTCTATGAGCAGGCTCAGACAGGTACTAACCGTGTGGGTGGATGGAACATCTATAAGTTCGACCAGTGGGCTTCTGATCCTAACCTGATTGCTACATCAGCAGAGGATGCTAAGGCTCATCCGGAGAAGTATCCATACAACAGCTTCTCTAATGGAGCACAGCAGTTGGGTACAGCGGTGTTCAAGGATATCAATGGTGACCGCGTGATCGACTCAAAGGATATGGTACCAGATTCATACACCATCATTCCTGAGATGATTCCTACCTTCAACTTCGGTTTCGAGTACAAGGGCTTCGATGCACGCATGATTGTGAATGCTTATCTCCGTCGTTCTGTATTCCTTTCACCAGCTATCAGCTACAGTGGATGGAGTAACATGGGTACTCATGAGGTAACAAAGGCTTGGGGTTACTATACTGATGACCCTTCTGATCCTCGCAACGTGAATGCTACTTATCCACGTCCTGTTTATAATGGATTCGATGCAGTTGATTCAGACCGTGCTACAGGTTCTTACCAGAACAACATCTGGGTACGCAATGGTAACTTCTGGTCTATCCGTAATATTGAGGTAGGATACTCTTTGCCTGCTAAGTTGATTTCTAAGTTGTGGATGACTAAGTGCCGCGTTTACTTCAGCGCTTACAATATTGCTACCTTTAGCAGTCTGCCAGATGATGTAGACCCAGAGAAGCCATTGAGCTACTGCTGGTGGTATCCAAAGACAAAGTCATTTACATTTGGTATTAACATTGGTTTCTAATCAATTTTATCAAAAACGAATATGAAAAAGATATTAGTTAATATATCATTGGCGATGCTGGCTGTAGGAGGTATGACCTCCTGCAGCGACATCCTCGATAAGGAAGTCGACTTGACTTATACCGACGAGAACATCTACAGCAACTACGACCGTACCCGTGGTGTCTTGGCAAATGCCTATACCTATTTGCCTGATGCCTTTGCGGGATATTCCGATGGTCAGTTCCGTGCTGCTTCTCGTGACTGTATGACTGATAATGCCCTTTCTTACTGGAATGTGCATTACTATCACAGTGTGTTGAACGATTCATACGATGCAAAGAACCACTGGTTTGCCAATAGTTATTGGAGCAACGATCTGAAGGGAATCCGTGTCTGCAACGACTTTATTTCAAAGGCACGTGAGAGTGTCATCGGAAATGCAGAGAAGAGCGGTGACGACAACAAACTCTGCGACCGTTACAAGGCAGAGGCGCGTTTCATCCGTGCCATCCTTCATTTCGATATGATTGGCTATTTCGGTGCAGTGCCTATCGAGGATCATGTGTTGGATAATGCTGAGGCTGCTTCTATCACCCGTACTCCTGCTCCTGAAGCATTGAAATGGGTAGCTGATGAATGCGATGCCATCATCAAGAGTGGTGCGCTCCCATTCCGTTACAGCAATGAAAATGAGAACTGGGGACGTATCAATGGTGCTGCTGTCTATGCATTGAAGTCAAGAGCATTGCTCTATCGTGCTTCAGCACTGAACAATCCAACCAATGAGGCATCCTGGTGGCAGGAGGCTGCTGATGCAGCTCTCGCTTTCATCAATGCCAACAAGAGTTCTCTCAACCCTTATCGTCTGTATACTACAAGCGATAACAACCCTAACAAGAACTATTATGAGTGCTTCACCAGTACCCCTCACCTGAATCCTGAGTATATCCTCAGCCGCAGTGAGTGGAATACACGAGAAATTGAGATGTTCAACACTCCTTGTGGTTTCTCCGGTAATGTGAACTCTACCGGTCGTGTAAACCCTACACAGAATCTGGTTGATTCTTACGAGACCATCAATGGTCTTCCTATCGACCAGGATCCTTTTTACAACGACCAGGATCCATACAAGAACCGTGACCCACGTCTGGAGCAGACCATCTTCCACCAGGGAAGTATCTGGGGTGACAAGAGTCAGGACGAGGAGCGTGCCGTGGATGTATCTGTAGGTGGCAAAGACTACCAGGCTCTTCATGGTGGTACCACTACCGGTTACTACTCTAAGAAGTTCGTTCACAATATGAGCTTCAAGAACCCTACCACATTCGTTACCGCTTGCCCTATCTTCCGCTATGCGGAGATTCTGCTTAATGCAGCAGAGGCATTGAACGAGGCACAGGGTCCTGATGCTGCCTACGGCTATGTAAACGAGGTTCGTGCCCGTGTGGGTATGCCTGCTTACAACGGTATGACCAAGGAGCAGCTTCGTGAGCGTATCCGCAACGAGCGCCGCATCGAGTTGGCTTTCGAGGATCATCGTTTCTTCGATGAGCGCCGATGGAAATTGTTTGATGGCAAGAGTGCTGCTACAGAGAAGAGTGAGCCACGCTACAAGCAGGTTTACAACATCTATAGCGTTGTTGTAACTCCTAATGAGAGCCAGGTATATACTTATCGCAACGATAATACCCATCCTACTCGTGCGTTCTCTTGTCCTAAGAATTATTACTTCCCAGTGCCTGATGACACTTACAAGAAGAATCCTAACTTAGGACAGAATGCAGGTTGGGAACTCTCAGATGCTCCAAAGAAGGACGACACCACTGAGGGTGGAGATAACACAGAAGGTGGCGAGACTACTGAGGGTGAAACAACCGGTAAGTAATCTTTGTCAATATACATTATTATATTTTAGGTGAGGTCTATGGCGAAAACACCATAGACCTTCCTTGGTTTAAAAAAATCATATCTTAAACTTGAAATCGTATGAAGAAGTTATTACTTTCTGTCATGAGTCTGATGGCAATGAACGGAGCTATGGCTCAGACGCCTGTCGACGATAATGATCTGGCTAATGCATACGCTACCCAAACGATAGGGCGCATCGCTGTGCACGACCCTTCTATCGTGATGGATGTTACGGGCTCTAATGCCAACAACCCTCTATATTATATCTACGGTTCGCATCTGGGCAGAGCCAAGACTAATGCTACGAGCAACTATCAGATATGGAACACCTTCAAAACGGGTGAGGAGAATACCGGAACCAGCAACAGTCTTTTTGCTGACGTGAATGGTAAATTAGTGAACTTTAAGGACGCTTATTCCACCCAATTGGTGAAGAAGGTGAAGAACTATAAGGCCGAGGAAGTCGATTTTCCTAACTTCGATGCCCATGCCTGGCAGGCTAAAGGCTATAATGTGCAGGGCAATCAGTGGGCACCAGACATCGTATACAACAAGACCATGAAGAAATGGTGTATGTATATGAGTCTGAATGGAGACCACTGGTGCTCTTCCATCGTATGCTTTGTTTCAGATAATATCGAAGGACCTTGGACTTATCAGGGACCAGTAGTTTTCTCCGGTTTCCAGGGCACATACGCTCACAATTCATACGCTGCTGCGGATGACTGGAAACATACCGACTTTGCCATTGCCACAGGCGAAACCTCTCTTCCTTCCCGTTATAAGGTGGGCGATAAATGGGGAACCTATTGGCCAAACTGTATCGACCCATGCGTCTTCTATGATGATAGCGACAACCTCTGGATGAGCTACGGCTCCTGGTCGGGTGGTATCTTTATGATTAAGTTGGATAAGACCAACGGTCTCCGCGACTATACCTATACCTTCCCTTACGAGGTGAATGGCAAGGTCACCACTCCGGGTGCTGCCAGTGCCAACTGTACCAGCGATCCTTACTTCGGCAAGAAGATTGCTGGTGGATATTACGTATCGGGTGAGGCAAGCTATATTCAGAAGATAGGCAAGTACTACTTCCTCTTCATGAGCTATGGTGGCTTGACCAGCGATGGCGGTTACCAGATGCGCATCTTCCGTTCTGAGAATCCAGATGGACCTTACAAGGATTGCTATGGCACATCGGCACTCTTCAAGAGTTATAAGATGAACTATAGTTCTGCCACAGAAGACAACCGTGGCGTATTGCTCTTTGGCGGTTACCAGTGGGATGCAATGAGCGGTGCTGAAATAGCACAGGGTCACAACTCTGCGTTTGTAGACAAGCAGAACCGTTCTTTCGTGGTTTACCACACCCGTTTCAGCAATGGTGGCGAGGGTCATCAGGTTCGTGTTCATCAGCTCTTCCTCAATGACGAGGGGTGGTTGATGGCAGCTCCATTCGAGTTTGACGGCGAGACCATCACCGATGCAGCTATCGCTTCCAAGGCATCTATCGCAGATGTTGACATTGCAGGCGACTATCAGTTCATGCGTCATCAGTATGGTCAGAACACCAAGGCAAAGGCTTTCGAGACTCCTGTGAACATTACTCTCAATGCCGATGGAACCATCACTGGTGCCGAGAAGGGAACCTGGAAGCGTACGGCTGGTACTGATTACATCCACCTGACTATCAATGATGTCGTATATCGTGGCGTACTGGTTAAGCAGACCATCGACTATACCAATATCCCAGCCATCGCCATCTCTGCTCTCTCTTCATCAAGCGGTAGCGTGGCACTGGGACAGAACAACTTCACCTATCAGCAGGAGGTTTGGGCTGTAAAGGCAGATGCCAAGGCAGCCATCAAGTATACCGTCAATAATCTGACTCTGCCATTTGCAGATGGTGCCACACTGAATGCGGCTCCTTCTCTGCCTACTCAGGGCAAGATGGGTGCGAATATTTCATGGAAGTCAAGCGATACCTCTATCCTGACCGATGAAGGCAAGGTGAAGGGAAAGGGCAAGGTAACCATGACCATGACCATCAGCAAGGATGAGTATGAGTATGAGAAGGATTATTCCCTGAATATCAATGCTGAGGCTGAGGAAACCACTCCGGTATATTATCCAGTGTCTGCACTGAAGAATACAACTTCTGCTTGGTGGACCAACTTCTCGGCAGATTATAAGTTGCAGGCTGGTAAGAAGGCTCAGTTTAAGTTCTATAACTATAGTAATGCTGCTAACAACTGGTGCAACTGGGCTTTGTATGGTGCCAACGTGACACATGGTGCTACTGGCTATGCCGAGTATTTCGGTATCCGTTGTGATAATTGGAACAATACCACAAATTCTAACACTGGATGTGTAAGCAATTATGTTTGGGATACCTTCAAGAATGATATGAACGGGTCTTTGGTTGACATGACTGTGGAGTATGCCGCTAATGGCACCTTCAAGATGACAGCTACAATCACAACTACCAGCAAGAAGGTATATAACTACTCATTCTCAACCACCATCGCCAGCAAGCCTAGCCAGCTTAACCTGTTCTTCGTAAACGAGGGCTCCTATATCGACGGCTCAAGCCTCGTTGATACCGGTATCGCTCCTATCGTTATCCAGAAGAAGCAGAATGACGGCAAGTGGTACAATCTTGCAGGTCAGCAGGTAGACAAGAGCTACAAGGGTGTAGTGATTGTAAATGGAAGAAAGTTTGTGAACAAGTAATTCTCTTATATTATAATAAGGTATAATACAAAGAAGATGAATTTATCTAAAATACTATTGGGAGCAGCAATGATGATTGCTGCTCCTGCTGTAAAAGGCGGTTGCCAGATGATGGCACAGAATGCTCCTCAGGAGCCAATCGTGGTAGATACTCCGATGGTTCACGACCCCGTGATGGCTTATGAGAACGGCAGGTACTATCTCTACTGCACTGGTCATGGCATCACGCAGATGACCTCTACCGACCGCAAGCATTGGACCATCGTTCCTCAGGGCGTGCTCAAGAACAGCGAGATTCCGGCATGGACGCATGATAGTGTACCGGGGTTTACCACGCA
>ENA-UEQJ01002006-UEQJ01002006.1-human-gut-metagenome-genome-assembly--contig:-NODE-2006-length-15206-cov-12.386609_pt1 | contig 15206 bp, 16 predicted proteins | sample MGYA00242937_ERZ507938 | MGnify/ENA primary metagenome ERZ507938 (study PRJEB26167, sample SAMN06115437) | human gut metagenome | host: Homo sapiens | place: China:Gansu | collected 2015-07-03...
TATGTTGTATTATCAAGTGTATGCGGTGGGGCGATAATGCTGATAGTTATGGGACTGCTTCCAAATACATAAGATGTTGGCATAACGGTTTACCCGTTACGCTATGCGTGAAGTGGTGGATGACGAATGAAGGGAATCTCCAGGCAGGGCCGCCTTGCAACAGCAAGGCGGCCCTGCCGCTTTATTACCGTTCCAAGCCCTTTTGCTTGGGCAGCAATTTATCCAATTCCTCCTGTGGGATCTTGCTCAAGAGCTTCTCTGCCCGCTTGCAGCGCCGCTCCAGCTCGGAAAGCTTCATGCTCTGGTCAAAGCTGTGGCTGCGTTCTGCTTTTAACTCGTTTCGCAGATCTGCATTGATCTCCCTCTGGAAGCTTGCGTTCCGCCGCTCGTGGGCGATGGTATCCCGCAGCCGCTGTGTTTCCGCCTGAAAGGATTCCACCTCCGGCAGCAGCTGCGCCAGCATCTTGCCTGCGTTGAACACATTGATGTTGTTCAGCGTGGCCTCCAGCTGCTCCAGTTTGGCGTCCATCGCCGTGACCTTCTTGTATTGCTTTACTGATCTGGGACTGAGAAATGCTCGTCTCTGAATTTCAGACAACAGGAACCTACTTATATCATGAAGAACATTGTTTATATTCTTGTTCTTTCTCTGCTCTGTATCCTCCGGTAGAGTAGGTTCTTCTGGATGCGCCATGATGACGCCACCCTATGGACAGATTTTTAGGAGAGAAAAGGTCACAGTCCCCCCTTGGCGGGAGGCTGTGACGTTTTTGCCGCTGTCAGACGGTACAGATTGCTGGTCAGGCTGCCGTTGGCGCGGTGGCGCTGCCGCTTCTCAATGAGCTGCCTGTGTTCCAGATCTGCCAAGGCCCGCTGGACGGTGCGGGGTGAGAGGCCCAACTCACCGGCGATGGTCTTGATCCCCGGCCAGCAGACGCCGGAGGCGTCCGCGCGATCCCGGAGGTAGATGTAGACCGTCTTTTCCCGGTGGCTCAGATCTTCGGCGTAAATAAAGTTAAATTTGCTCATTTGGCATCCTCCGTATTGTAAGGGCTGTTTTCGCGGCTGTTCTGGATGCTGTGGGCCAGCTCGTCGCGGTTCACATAGGCAATTTTTCTGGCCGCCCGCTCCGGCATCCGGTATCCGTCTGGGTCGAAGGTGATGCCCCAATCCAAAAACAGGCGCAGTCTCGTCCGCATGGGATGTGTTCCTGTTTTCATCACCACAAATTCGCCCTTGGGGATGGACTTCAATTCGTCTGGCGTCATGAGCGGGCGCTCCATCATCTGCAAGGACTGGCTGCTCTCCTTGCCCTGGCTGATGGAGCCGGAGAGCACCGTGCGGCTGCCAAGGGCGGCGGAGAGGGCCTCGGCGGTTTTGCTCTGGGGCGAAAAGCCGCCGAAGATGGTGTCCTGGCAGTTGTCGCAAATGATCTCCGCGCCCTCTTTTCCGTAGTTCTTTTCCAGTTGGGCAAGGCTCTGGATGATGGGAACCAGCGTCAGCCCGCGGGAGCGGCCCGCACTGAACAGGGGCAGGATGTCGAAGGGCGGCATGGTGCCCAACTCATCGCAGAACAGCACCACGCGGTTCTTGAGTCTGCCGTCATGCTCGTCCGCCACAGAGAACAGCTCACGGGAGAGGTTCTGGATCATAAGGCCCGCGATGAAATTCTTGGCGGGGTCTTCCTCCGGCAGAATGAGAAAAATGGCGCACTTCTCAGCGGCGAACATCTCCGCGTTGATGGGGCTGTCGTAGCAGATGACCTGCTCCAGCTCCGTGTCCAGAAAGGCGTTCAGGCGGGAGAGAACGGTGGACATGACCGAGGCCATCGCCTGATCCGCCGCTGTCAGCGCCGCGCCCGCCAGCCACCGCGCCTTATGCTCCGGCGGCAGAATGTCCACCAGCAGTTGAAAGCCGTTCCTGCCCCGTGAGCTCGGCATCGCCAGCAGATCCTGCACCAGCTTGAAGGCGGACACGATATGCCGCTTTTCCGGCTCTCCGTCCTTTGGCGGCACGAATTCCGCCAGCAGCAGCACAACGGCCGTCAGCAATCCCTCGGCGCTGTCATAGAAGTAGGCGTTATCACCGTATTGGGAGGCGTCACCGTCCGGGCTGATGATGGTCTTGGCAAGGATCTTGGCGTACTTCTCCGCCCTGGCCCGCGCCGCCAAGTTGGACGGATCTGCTCTCGCAATATCCATGTAGTGATTCATCAGCGTCAGAAAGTTGAAGCCGTCCGAGCGGGTGGGATTCCGCAGGTCGATGACGGATACCCGGTAGCCATAGTACCGGGAGGCGATGGCGCCGTAATTCCTCGCCAAGTCTCCTTTGGTGTCCAGCGCCAGAAAACTCATGCCGCAGGCGCAGGCGTATTCCAGATTGGGGTACAAGAAAAACGCCGTCTTGCCCACGCCGGAGGCGCCAATCATCAGACAGTGGATGTCGTCGCTGTCCACCAGCGCCCGGACATCCCCCTGCTCCTCGATCATCTTTTTGACTTTTGAAAGCGCCTTTGATTTTTTCTTCGGCTTCCGTTTCTGCTTTCCCGCCACAGGACGGCGCAGCTTTTCCAGCAGCTTGCGGGAGGTTTTCCGCAGGAAACCTCCCTTACTTTTACGTTTTCCGCCGCCCACGCTGCCGAGGATGAGCCCCTGCTCCGTGGGCAGCTCCTTCCCCTTGCGCCAGCGGCGGGGGCGGAAGGGTACGGTGTGGTAGGTCTTGCCGATCTCCTTGGGCGTTGCCCACCGCGCCGTGCCGTGCTGGCCGTCGCCCACCGTCTTGCTCTTGATGCGGTCAAGGGAGTAGCTCTTGGAGAGGAAGGATGCCATGAGCAAAAACACCAGCAGAGCGCCGCAGAGGGCGAGGAAGATCCAGGTATCCCCGTTCATGGTTGGTTCTCCTTTCTCTCGAATTTGGCGCGGAGATCGTCGTTCCAGTCCTTGCGTACCGGACAGAGCCGCTGCACCTCCAAGCCCATGTCCTCCAGCGTATCCATCATGCGGTCGCAGGCGTCATTGCCTGCGTCATCGTTGTCGAGGCAGAGGTACACCGTGTCCAGCTTTGGATTCTGCCGCAGTCGTTCCAGCACCGGTTGGATGGATGTCCCGCAGCAGGCGACGTAGCTGTGCTCCTGCCAGCCGTATGGGTAGAGGGTGATGTGGGACAGGAGGTCGATGGGGGCCTCGAAGACATAGAGGGACTTATCCGTGCCGTTCTTATGAAAGCAGTGCTCGCTGGCGCTGCTCTCAATGTTCATACGGAACACCCGGCCCTCGCTGTTGGTGCTGCGGATGTGGGCGTGTTTTGCCTCGCCGCTGCCATCCAGCCCCACGAAAACGCAGTTGTGATGCGTGTCCTCGTAGAGCAGCTTTTCATGTACGAAATAGGAGATGACCTCCCGGTCGATGTGCCGCTGGCGCATAAGGTAGGCATACATACGCCGCATGGTCCCGTAAGGCTCCGGCAGCGCGAAGGGCTTCGGAGCCTCCTTTGCGGGCTTTGCCTGCTCATACGATTTTCCATTTTTTCTGCCCAGCAAAAGCAAAACCGCCTCCTGATAAGGGAGACGGTAATAACGTTGCACGAAGCTGACGGCATAGCCGCCCTCGCGCTTGGAGTGGTCGAACCACTTGTTGCCCCGGACGGTGATGCTGGGATCGTTGGGCGTGCGGAACTCCCGGCCGGAGCGCACGGGTCGTTCCCCCTGGGCACGCAGCAGAGACACGAGGTCTGTGTTCCGCGCCCGCGCCTTTTCCTCCGGCGTGAAATAAATATATTTGCTCATGATATTTCCTTTCCAAATTCTGCTTTGCGCTATCTGAACGTCTGTTCCTCGTGGTCATCCGGCTTGTGTCCCATCGCCAGCCGCTTGCGCCGCAATTCCTGACGGCGCTTGCGGTCGATCTGCAACCCTCGGTGGATCTGATCCGCTTTGCTGTTGTCCTCAAAAATTCCGCTCATGTGATGCAGCATCCGCACGACAGTCTCGCCCACCGTGGGAGCATGGTACTCTGCTCCTGCCGGTGCGGTTTTCCCTGCTTGACCGGATGGCTGTGAGTGCGTCGGAGTCATTTCGCCCACAGGCGGCACGCTGTCTTTGGAGGCAGCAGCGTCAGTGGAGCCGGTATCTTCCGATGTGGCGCTGGCCGAACGGTCAGATTTGGGCTGTGCGGGAACGGCTGGTGCTGTGGATTCTGCTTTGGCTTTCGTGGCCGCCGCGGAATTCTCAGGTGAAATGGATTTCACCGATGTGGCAGAAACTCTTTGTGCATCCGCACACCTCTGCCGCTCCACCATCCATTGCAGCGTTTCCTGAATGACCATATTGCGGACGCTCCGGAACTCCTTTTGCTGGGAGAGCGGCAGACGCTTGGGCGGCCGCTGATCGTAGTCCAGACACACCTGCTCGTAGAGCGTCTGCCATGTTTCGTATGCGGCGGACACCCGCTCATCCTTCGCCAGCTCCTCCACGATGGCGTCCACGATGGCCTTGACCCTTGGCGGCAGGTAGCCATAGACCTTTCGGCCCTTGACCGTCAGCAGACGTTCCGCCAGCTCCTCGGTGAGCTGCTCCAGCCGTGGGTTATCCACTGCACCATGTTTCAGTTGTGCGATGCATTCCACCATGGCCTTGCGTGTTCGTGTCTGGAGTTCCTGACGCGCGATGTCCTTTTGCTGGTAGATGTGCATCCGATCCGCGTGGTAGATCCGTCTGGCGAAGACGGATTTCATTTCCCGGATACCATCTTTGGTGAGGTAGCCCTCCTTGGGATTTGCGGAGAAGATGATCATGTGGATATGCACCTGATTCGGCTTTCGGTGGAAGGCGGCATACCAGTGCAGGTTGTTCGGCTGGATCTTATACGCCGCGGCGATGTCGCAGACGGAGGCGTTCACCAGAGCCTGCCAGTTTTCCGCGTTGTCATAGCCAAGCCGCTCCGCGTCCTCACGGCGCAGCGCAATCACCGGCGTCCACACATTTCCCGGATGCTCTGCCACCTCCCGTACCGCCTGCGCGAGATTTTGTACCTTGCCGTGAGCGTCCCACAGACCGTGTTCGCCGTCCTTCTGGACGCCGGGGCGGTGGGAGATGTAGTCGATGAAATTTTCCTTTTGATCCAGCGCCTCCATGTAGTCTTCCCGCACCTGCTGGATGAACGCAGAGGCATTGCCCTGGGTGGGATGCTCCAGATACTCCTCGTACTCAATGAGTTCCCAACAGGAGGGAAAGGACTTCAGCAGCCGTGCGATAAAGTCCTGCTGCTTTTTTGTGGCGGGGAGCGTACTGCGCTCATCCGCCAACAGCTCCACGCCGGGACGGGTAGCGACGTAGCGGGTGCGCTGGGCCAACTTCGCGGCGTTCTGTCCGCCCTTGAGGTAGGGGGAGATCAGTACGATCCGGGCCATGCGTCATCCGGCTCTATGCGCCGCTGGCTCCGCACCGCGTTTTCAAAACTCACCTGACCGTTGGTGCGTTTCACCTCATCCACGGCGTAGGCCCGCAGCTCCCGCGTGTGGATGGGATCGGTACGGAAGTGGGCGGCGATGGTGTGGCACAGCATATTCAGCTCCACCGCGCACTTGAAAAGAATGCGGCAGAGCCGATTGTTGTTGTCGTCCAGCGTACCCTGAATGGCGGTGAGGATGGCTTGGGAGAGGTAGGCGGTGTTGTCCTCGGTGCCGAGATAGCCCATGTAGAACCGCAGGGCCTTGTTGATAAATTCACTGCGGTTTTTGCAATTATCCGCGGCCAGCCAGCCGTCCATACGGGGGATTAACTTGGCATCCAGCCATACCACCGTGCGCTCGATCCGCTTTTCGTCATTTTCCTGCATTTTTGCAGCTCTCCTTTCTGAAAAGGCGCAACCTCTTGTCACGCCTGCGTTTTTGCGGGTAAGGTGCACCTGTTTTCCATCAAGACCCGCAAAAGGTGCACCTTGTCCAAACCTCTGAAAGCCCCGCACTGCGGGGCTTTGTGGCTGAGAGGTGCCCAATTAGGGGCACCTCTCTTTATTTTGTGCTTTTATCGAACGGGCAAATAAGGGGCGAAACCCACCGAAACGGGGCATGGCCGGGAGGTGAACACCCATCCTCAAAGGCTCGGTTTCCCATCGCCGGAGCAGGATGCACCGGGCCTTTTCACACATCGCCCACAAACGCCGCAACGTTCGTTTCAAGGGGCTGCGGCGGGTACACACGCCACCCCAGCCCCGAACCGCGCACACAGCGGCTCACACGGCGAAACACGGGGCCTTCTCTCTCCCGGCCACAGCGTGGCTTTGTGCTGTCAGCAAAATTGCCACCGAAAGAACAGCCGGAGGAAGTGGACGCACGCCCTACGGCGTGTGTCCGCTTTCTTCGGCGCCGCGGCCCCGCTGGGCTGCGCAGCCTGGACGCTGTTGTTTCCGCAGCCGTGAGTGCTTCAGCCTTGCTGTGCCTGCGTTTGTACCTACAGCTTCATCACCGGCCCCTGCTGCTGTTCCGGTTCCTCGCGGAATTGCTGCGCGTAGTCGTGGAGACTCATGCCGGTCTGCTGTTGACAGTATTCCTCCATCTTGCGTAGCAGGACATCCTGCTCTGCGGCGTTGAGCTGGTAGCTCCAACTTTCCTCGGAACCGTCGCCCTTGCAGAGTGTCAGCTCCAATGTGTCGCAGGGCTTGCCCTGTGCGAGATCGTAGTTGGCGTAGACATTGAGCCAGTCATCGTTCTCGTCAGTACAGACGAAGGTGCCGAAGACTGCGTCCACATCGAACTCCGTCTGCACATAAAAATTGAGCTTGCCGTCCGACTCGATGATCTCATCACCGAAAGAAAAAATCCGCGCGGAGAGGTGTCCCGCCGTGGTGATCTCTTTGCCGCTCAGATGCTCCAGCAGCTTGCGCCACTGATCATCGCTCGACGCGAATTGTGACCGGGTGGCATGGTACGCCGCCACGGATACATCCCGCATCGCCCAGGTCTGCCAACCGTCCATGATGTGAACGGCGGAGAACAACCGCTTGTCGAAGTTGACGTCGAACACACCGCGCACCTTGCCGGTGTTCTCCATGCGAAAGGCGGTGAGCGCGTTGTACTCCTCCGCCGTGATGGATCGCCCGTCCGCGAACAGCTTGATGAACAGATCCGGTGCAGTATCCTTCTCGCCAGTGACATAGCCGCGCAGCTTTTCTGCGGCATCCAGCAGTTCCTCACCGGGGGAGGTCTTGAAGTACCACTCCTGCCCGTTCTCTACCATATGGTAGGCGGCGTAGGTACGGGCAGCCTCCCTCGCTTCACGCTCTGCGGCATCCTCCGCGTAGATCTCGGCACTGATGCGCTCGTACTCACGCTCCGGGAGTTGGTTGCACAGCTCATCCAGCACATCCTCCAGATGCTCCCGCAAGGTTTCATTCCTGAGATGCTTTTCAATGGCATCCTTCCATCGCCGGTCGATCCACAGTGTGATGTCTACATGATCTGCCATCTCACTCACCATTCCTTTCGCCAGTGGGCTGCGTCAACGCGGAGGGAATCTCCTCCCGCGGCTGCGGCTTCGCCGGTCTTGCCGGACGGCGGGGACGGGCAGCGGGCGCCGCGCGGCTGTCCAGATACTCCCGCACCGGCTCCGGCACCTCGGATTCATAAAGGCATTTGAGCAGCTCCTCCAACTGCGCCTGTACGCTGGTGTTCTTCTTTTTAAGTGAAAATTCGAGAGCGGCAAGCTGCTCGCTCTCGAATGAGATCGTGACATTTTCTTTTTTCATGATTGTTATTCAACCTCCTGGTAGTAATCGCCGAGCTGGAAGCCCAGCGCCTCCATGTCGCTGTGATCTATGCTTTTTTGGCGTTTTTGTGTTGTGGGTGGTATCACTACCCTCGGTGCGAGACAGGTGTTGTTGAAACGCTGCGCGCGCAGGGGTCACAGCGGCTTATTTGCGGCTTTCCGAGCTCTTGCAAGAGATGCCTTTTGCGCTTCACTTGCGATCCGCGGCGGCGCGATCTTTATCCATGATTTCGGGATGGTGTAGTCAACTGCCCGCCCGCTGTGGGACACTTTGACGAGCCTGCAATCCTCCGGTCTGTCCCGCGCCAGTGCTTCCAGCTTCTGACGCAGCACCTTGTTGTGAGTATAAATCCCGGCGGTCTTTTCTTCCTCGTTGAAGCCGATAATGGTCTCCTGCTCGTAGCGAGCCATGTTCATAATCATTTCCTTCCTTTCAGCCTTTCGGCAGATACGCCCTCGGATTCGTCCGCTCCCCATTGACGCGCACCTCGAAATGGAGGTGCGGCCCGGTGGAGCGCCCGGTGCTGCCGGAGAGGGCGATGATGTCTCCCGCTTCCACCGTCTGGCCCACTTTTGCCAGCAGCTTGGAGCAGTGGCCGTACAGCGTGGCAAGGCCATTGCCGTGGTCGATCATCACATAATAGCCGTAGCCTCCGGCGTTGTACTTGGAGACCGTCACCGTCCCCGGCAGTGCCGCGCGGATGGGCGTGCCGGTGGGGACTGCCAAGTCCATGCCGCCGTGTCCCTTGCGCTTCCCGGTGATGGGATCGACGCGGTTTCCGAATTCAGAGGTGACACGGCGCTCCCAGCCGGAGCCAATAGGCGAACAGAAACCGTCCGCGCCAATAAACGGCACATCCGCGCCGGGAATCCAGCCCTCCGAACCTCCGGCAACGCCATAGCGCGCCAGATTGTACACACTGTCGGCATTGGATTTCTGTTCCACAGATATTTCCAAGTGAAGCACGTTTTCAAGATTGCCGTACACGGCGGCTATGTCCGCAATAGGTATCGCCACGGTGTAGCTCTCCTCGGTTTCCGTCCCGTCCTCACTGGTGACAGTGCGGGTGCGTTCCTCGTAGGTCACAAAGCAGTCCACAAACTGCTTATGCGCTCTCCTGCTCGGCGTGTCCTCTCCAAAGAAAATGGCGTAGAAAACAGCCTTGACGCGGATACCGTCAAGGCTGTCGCTGTTCTCCGTCATGTCATTGACGGCATCAATGGCGCTGTCCAGCAGCGTGAAGCTGCGGCGCATATCTTCGATGTAAGCAACATATTCCGCAGGCGTTTTGCCCGGAATGCTGCCGCCGTTGAAGCAGAGCAAAACAGCGGAATTGTTATGCTCCGCGCTGCCGGAGAGCAGAGAGCAGATCAGCGCCAGCGTCAGAATCAACGGTGAACAGATCGCCGCCACGATCCAGCCCAGCTTTCGCCGGGTATCCTCGTCCGAGAGAGCGGCAGCGGCGAGCTTCGCCAGTGCCGCGACGGGTACCGCCATTACCGTCCACCTGCCGTTCCGAAGATGGCCTGCTTGTACTCTGGGGCCTGCACCTGCAAGAGATAGCGCTCGTTGCCGCATTTGTAGAGGCAGGAGCCGCGCTGCGGGTCCCGGATCAGGGCATATTCGGATTCCTCCAGTTGGAGGTTATCCATGAAAAACTTCTTATCCACGTTGCCGCCGTTGAAGATAAACTGATGGACGGGGATGGAAAAGAGGGGGCGTGTCAGCTCCCGTATCCCCGGCTGGGTAAAGTCTTCCAGATTCTGACTGGCGAGAAACAGGGCGGATTCCTTTTTCCGTACTCTTTTAAGCGCATTGCGGATGTAGGTAATGACGGTGGGATCGGACAGCCACAGGTATAGCTCGTCAATGGCTGCCACGGAATTGCCCAGCGTCAAGAGCTGATCCGACATATAGGACAGCAGACTGAACAGCAGGGTGTTCCGCAGGTTTTCCGCCATGTTATCCAGTCCCTTGACGCAGAAAACAAGAAATTTGGAGCGGTCAATATTGGTATGCCCGTTGAAGAACCGGGCGTCCGCGCCGCGGCACATGGAATGGAGCCCCAGCAGCAGATCCCGCAGCATTTCCCGCGGGTAGAGGCTGTCTGCGGCCTCGTAATGGTCGTAGCTTTCCTGAATAGCGTCATAGAGGTCGGAGAGGATGGGGTAATCGGTCGGCTGCATTCCGGCAAAGTCCGTGCGGTCGGTGATGTTCCACTTTTGATAGAGCCGCTCCACCATCAGCTCCAGCGTGTCAATGTGGGGCGTGTCAAAGCCCTTGTAGACGCGGAACACGTCCCGCAGGAAGGAGATGTGCTGGGAGAGCAGCGTCCCCCGGAAAGCGTCCGGCGCGTCCGGGTCTTCCGGCCCGCTGCCATCGTCCCAGCAGCGCGGCTCCAGCAGGTTGATGCGGTACTGCCCGCTTAAGTAGTCCAAAAAGCAGCCGCCCAGGGCTCGGCACTCGTCCTCCATCTCATGCTCAGAGTCCAGAGAGATCACGCTTTTGCCCGCCTCCCGCACATTGCAGAGCAGGAGCTTCAGAAGATAACTTTTACCCTGCCCAGTGTTGCCGAGGATGAGGGCGCTGGCGTTGGTCTTGTCAGAAGCACGACGGTCGAAGTCCACAATGATGTTGGAGCCAAACCTGTCGCGTCCAATGAAGAAGCCCTTGGGATCGGTTTTGCCGGAATAGTTCATGGGGTACAGATTGGCAACGCTCCTGGCAGGCAGGACACGCTCCGCAAAATTGGCAAGCTGGCTGCCGCCCGCGGGGTTGGCGGAGAGAAAGCCCTCCCGCTGGCGCAGGAGCAGCGGATCGGCGCCCATGCGGGAGCGGACCAACTGTGCGGATACCGTGTCCCGCGCCGCGCGCAGCTTTTCCGTATCCGCCGCGGCAATGTCCAGATACACGCCGCAGTGGATGAGCGGCTCCTTTTCCTGCCGCTGCTTCGCCAGCAGCTCCGCCATATCCCGCAGGTTGGCCTCCGCCGTGACGCTTTGCTTGTAGTCGTTGGTGTTGCTCCGCTCCATGCGGCTTTTGTTGGTGGCGGCGTGGAGGATGGCGTCCTCCTCGGCAGGCGTGACCTGCCGTGCCGTCAGGCGCAGGTCAACGCCGCCCATATCGCCAAGGCCCCGCAGCAGCGCCAGCTCATCTGTCATGGGCGGGTAGCTTTTCAGCGCCATTGCCGTGTGATACCGGCTGCCAAGGATGAAGTGGTCGGTATTGAACTTCACCGCCGCGGGCGCAATCATATCCAGAAAGTCTTTCGGGCGCTGCACCTGTTCCGGCATCTTCTTTTTCTTCTTCTGTTTCTTTTTAGCCATGTACATACTCCTCTCCATCGAAATCACGGAATACCTCCGTGGTGAGATCCTGCCGGTAGTAGATCGCCAGCAGGCGCTTCACATCCTGCTCCTCCGCCAGACGCACGCGGAGCCCATGGTCGCAGATGCTTTTCTCCAACTGCCGCAGCGCACCTTCATCTGCACCGGCTTTTTCATCCAGTGGGAGCACCAGCACAAATTTGCGGGAGGAGGCGGAGGAGAACTGGATGGCGTCTAAATGGGCCATGTCCCGTTCCAGCAGCTCCCGCACGGCAGGCTCCGTTTCCTCCTCCAGTCGCCGCAGGTAATATTCCTTGTTCCGCTGGAAGGATTCGCGGGAATCCAGAGCCAGAATTTCCAAGGTTGGTTGGGTGCTGAGAAGCATGGTAAGGGAGCGGACGCGGCCCCGGATGACCTCCGGGGACAGGACGGAGAGGTTGTCCGGCTGGATCAGGAAAAAGACCCGCTCCCCAGAATCTGTCACGATGCCGTGGAGCGTCACACGGACGATGCCCATGAGCTGCCGGGTGGATTGCCGCTGGCGCAGCTCCTTTTTCTGTTTCCAATTCATAGATCCTGTCTCCATTCGTAATATTGTTGGCATAGAAAGAGAAAGCGGGCGGCACGGCGCAGGAAGTCCAGAATACTGCTGCCATCCACCTGAATGGTGAGGAAGGCATACAGCACCGTGACCACCAGCAGTCCCATGCCAAGGCCCTGGGTCAGCGCCAGCACAGAGAGCAAAGCGCCGATGCCAATCACGGCGATGTCCCGCAGCAGCCAGAGCCACAGCATGGGCTTGGCTTTCAGGTTTTCGGGGTAAATAAACATTTTGTTCCTCCAAAGCGAAACCGCTGCCGAGAATCTCAGCAGCGGTTCGCACGATGTATTTCTTATTCTTCGGCGCCGACGTCCTCCGCCAGCGCCTGCCGGATGCAGTCCAGGAAGAAGGCATTCTGCTTGATGCCGTTCCGCTTGAGGTATGCCTTGAGCTGCTCAAACAGCTCGGTGGGCACCTGAAACGCCACCGTCCTCACATTGTCCTTGTCCATCTTCACATTTTCCTCCAATTCATAAAATTTGGTGATGAGCGCGGTCATGTACCGGCTCAGTGTCTCGCCGGATTCCGCCTGCCGCTGCCGCACCTTGGCATGCAGCTCCAAGGGAATTTCAGCACAGAGGTTGCGCGTTTTTTCTGCCATAGCAGTTCCTCCAATCTTTTTAATGGTAAAGCTAAGATACCCGAAAGTAAGCGCGAAAGCTATGACCAAAGCCAACGAAGAAGCGGCGTGAAACAGCGGCGATACCAATAAAGCGGCTATGCTACCCGCATGGCCGCGGCGATCCGCGACATAATAAACTCCACACAGGGTATCGCCACGCTGTTGCCCAAAGCTTTGTACCTTGCACTATCCGACGCGCCGGGGATGTCTGTCCAGCCGTCCGGGAAGCCCTGAAGCCGTTCACATTCCAAAGGTGTCAGGCGGCGAATGAGGTGATGTGTTTCAGAACAGGATGCGTTGATGATACACTTATCCTGACTGACGTATTGATTACCGATACCTTTTTCATCTCCGCGGCATAATGCTCCAACTGTTTTTTGATAAAGTTCTACGACCGCGTGGCGGTCTGTGGCGGTCAATGTATACGCCAAATTCTCCTGACAGCCAAGACCGTTGCCGCCGTTTTGCGGCTGGCGGTCTACAATATTTCCGGCAATGCAGATGGCACCCGCGTTCTGCTCAACCAGAGGTATATTGTTACCACCTGTGCCATAACGGGCAGACATGGTGGGCACTACCTTGTGGGGGCCAGTGTAGCGACTGTCAATGCCGTGATTTTCGTAAACAAGAGGTTGGTGTCCATGCTCCTGTGCTCGGAGGGTTCCGGACACGTTTTCGCTGCATTCCATCACGCTGCCGCCCTGGTCATTAAGGCATAAAACAGACGGCATACAGTTCCCGCCGGGGCTGCCCTTGAGGGTTGGAGCAACCGATTCGTTGTATCCAATGCCGCCCGCTTTTGCGCCTGCTCCGGCGGAAAAACCGGCTACAAAGGTCTGCTGCTTCATCCCCGGCTGTGCGCCCAGCGCACCCGCCACATCGCACAGATCCCGCACCTCGTCCCGCTGGTTGGCGGCAAAGGCCATGACGCCGTTATAGCCGTCAAAGCCCTCCGCGGCTCCATTTGGCTGTGTCACGAAGGTCTGCATCTGCATATTGGTGAGCTGACCGTCCGGCCGCATGAGCCCCGCTTGGATCTTAAGCGCACGCGCCAGCATCTTCGGCAGCTTCTTGCCGCGCTCAAAGGCGCGGCGCAGGATGCCCAGACAGGCGGTTTTCGATAAATAATACTTTAGAGACGGGTACGCTTCCAGTATGCCAGACAGTGAGACGCGGATCGGGCGGCGGGGCGCGGCCCCGGTATTGAGGGGCCGCTTGCCTTCCCGCCATGGAGATCGGAGCTCCCAATGGCGCTGTCCAAAGAGATCCACGGGAGAGGACAGCAGATCCAAGTGGAAATACGGGATCGAAACCAGTTCGGAGTCCGGCTTGCCCGGTCTGCGCTTGGGCGGTGCTCCGCCCCTTTCAGCCGTGTCTAAATCAAGCATCGTCATCTGCCCGTTCGTGTCGAATCGGTACATCTATGAGACCTCCTTCCCGCTGTTTTCCGTTTCGTCAAATACATCAAATAAAAGCTGGGGCGCAAGCGGCCCGGCGAAGTCCGCAAGCAGAAAAATGCGCTTGCGGCGCTGCGCAACGCCACACAATTGCGCGTCCAGACAGCGCCACGCAATAGAAAACATATCGCCTGCCGTGAGATCACCGACATCGGGCCATCCGTAAGGATAGGGGCCTGGGATAAGTTCGTTGGGAAAGCAGATCCGCACGATCTCCTCCAGCACGATCCGAAAGTCCTCATACTTCGGTTTTCCGCTCGAAAAAGCCCCCGGCACGTTCTCCCAACACATCCAGCGCGGCCGTATGTTGACGCTCTCCCGGCCACGGGCTTTCTCTGCCAACCGCATTTCACGCACAATGCGCATCTGCTCCATAAAAAGGCCAGAACGCGCGCCGACAAGACCTGCCCTTGTACCGGCAACGGAGAGATCTTGACACGGGCTGCCCCCGCAGATGATGTCCACAGGCGGCAGCTCCGCGCCATGCAGCTTAGTGATGTCGCCTACATGGATCATGCCGGGAAAGCGCAGCTTTGTCACCTCAATGGGAAAGGTTTCAATCTCCGACGCCCATACCGGCGTGATGCCGTTGCGGACCGCAGCCAAAGGGAATCCGCCGATACCGTCGAACAGGCTGCCCATGGTGATTTGTGTTAACCAGGTCATATCATCACCCTTTCATTTGATCGCCGCGGCGATGGTTCGGGTGGTGTTGACGGCAGCCTGCGCCGTATACACGGCGCTCGTAATATTGGCCTTTGTTGTGGTGTCCAAGCCGAAGCTGCCGGCGATGCGCGGCACTTCGCCAGCGGAAAGCATGAGCCCCACGCCCATCAGCGCGTGATCCTTGAACACCATAAGCCCCGCAACGAGGATGGTGGACTGGAGGAAGGCCGTCAGGCACAAGCCGATGACCTGCCGCATCCAGCCCATAAAGCCGTCCAGATAGCCCCGTGGGACGCTGAACATATAGAGGCTGCCCACCGCAATCTGGATGAGCAAAATGCCCCCGCGTTTCAGATTGGCGAAAAACACCTTCAGCACCGCGTAGCCCATGAGGATCACGCAAAAAAGGAGCATAATGGGGCTGGTGATGACGCCAAGGCCGAAGTGGGAACTGTTCACCACATCGGCAAGTGTCTGTATCTCGCTGAGTTCGGTGATGATGTCCTGCCCCACTTCGCCAATGCTCCGGCCGTAGCCGGTAAGCCCCGCCGAGAAGGTGGCTTGGAGCGACACGGACAGGGCATAGAGCCGGACGGGGACGACGGTGAACAGGCTCACCGCCAGAAAGCCCTTGATAATGTTCATCCCGCACTGCTGGAGATTGCCCCTGCCAGCGGAGTATTCGATGCCGCATTCAAAGGCGCAGACCACCACGCTGACCGTAAATAACGCCCACGCGAGGCGGGAGAAAAAGAGGACGATGGCGCTGAC
>ENA-UEQJ01002018-UEQJ01002018.1-human-gut-metagenome-genome-assembly--contig:-NODE-2018-length-15134-cov-10.222421_pt1 | contig 15134 bp, 12 predicted proteins | sample MGYA00242937_ERZ507938 | MGnify/ENA primary metagenome ERZ507938 (study PRJEB26167, sample SAMN06115437) | human gut metagenome | host: Homo sapiens | place: China:Gansu | collected 2015-07-03...
TATGTTAACTTCATTAAAAGTCAATCTGCACAATATTTAATCAATATTTCATTTTTTAATTGGACGTACATTATATGTAGTATTGTATTTTCTCTTGCTTGTGTTTTGTTTTTGGTAAGGCGAAAAAAGTGACTGAATAACCACAGAGAATAAATTTAGATATTGCAAATATTATAACAAATGGATATAAAATAGACTAAATCTGCCGCGCGACGGCAAAAGAAAAAAAGCCGTCGTAAAGCAGACATATTTTCACGCGCCTTTGAAACGGTGGCTTATGGAAAAGCCGCCGTTTCTTTTTGCTTAAAGCACTTTGACACTCTCTATCCCATGCAATCAGCAGGGGCGGTATATTGGGAGGTTGTCATTGTGAAAAAAGGAAAGAATGAATACATACAGATAAGGAATACCTTATCAAAAAAAGCCCGCCTCCTACAAGGGGTTATTGCGGCTATATATATGAATTGTCAAATCATCTGAATACTTCTTTTAATTCCTCTGCGCCTGTCCGAGTTTTTTCGGGCGGGCGTATTTTGCGTTTACAGAAGATTTTTTCAAAAACTTTGTCCTCTTTTTGGCAAAGCAAAAAGTCGCCTGTATTATCCCGCGAAAAGGGGAGGTACTACCGCCTTTCGGCAGAAAGGAGGTGAACACCATGACACCTAATCGCAGGGAATTTGAAAAGCAATGTGCGTTTCAAAAGTTCTGTAAATCAGTGCTGCACAACGAAGCGTGCAACGCCCATGAAGAAATTCGTCGGCGCAGAGTTCGGGAGGTTACTTTTTCCAACCTTGCCTTGCATGAGGAACGGCAGCTTTATACCGTCGATAAGTATTTTCAAGACGAAGAAGCAGAGCCGTCTTATCAAATGGCAGGAAAAGAAATAACCCCAAAACTGCTACTTGAAGCTATCCGGGCTTTGCCCGAAGAACGGCGCAAAATTATACTGCTGTATTACTTTGAGGGATTGACTGATATAGAAATCGGAAAGCAACTCAATATCTCAAGAAGTACGGTACAGTATCGCCGGACAAGCTCCTTTGAGCAGTTAAAAAAATATTTGGAGGAAAACGCTGATGAATGGATTGAATGGTAAACCGACCGAGTACCCGGAAAATGCCCTTGTTCCCTATCCCGTTATTTTGGCGGCGAGCAAAGGCGACCCGGACGCAATGAAGATTGTATTGCAGCATTTCAGCGGCTATATAGCAAGTCTTTCCATGCGGAAGCTCTATGATGAGCGAGGAAATGTTTATTTTGGAGTAGACGAAGAAATACGCGAAAGGCTGCAAGCAAAACTGATGAGGGCAATCCTCACATTTAGGGCTGAATAAACCAACGCGGTATTGGAACGCTTCTCCCTTTTCCGTTCCATATCGCAGAACAGCTCTCTGCTCTTTGACAAAGAAAGCGGCGCAATAGAACGGCGACGCAGTATAAGGCAAATCGGATACGTTCCTTTTGTGCCGAGCCATGCGGTGGGTACGCCATGACCTTTTTCTTAACCGAAAAGCGAGCGAGAAATACCACACCGTAAAGCAGGGATAGCACCCTGCGGGCGATAACGCACAGAATATATAATGATACTTCCTTACAGCCATAGTCCGAGCGTTAGAAGCGTCGCAGGCAATGGGTAGGGCTTCGGCAGACCGCCGGAGGGGTGCAAGTCCCATGAGGTTACGCTAATAGCCGTCCGATTAAAGCCTATGTTACACATTAACTTTTGACCCATTAAGAAAGGGGGACGACAAATTGAACAATAACGACGTGCCGATTTGGGAAAAGTACACTCTTACCATAGAAGAAGCGGCAAAATATTTCCGTATCGGAGAAAGCAAGCTGCGGAAACTGGCAGAAGAAAATCCCGTCCCGGACTGGGTAATGATGAACGGAAACCGTATTCAGATTAAGCGGAAGCAGTTTGAAAAAATGATTGATACGGTGGACGCAATCTGATAGTGAAATCGAGCCTTGAATGTGGTACAATGTAGTCAAGCATATCAAGGCTCTTTCCATTATGGAAAGGAGCATAACGATGTCGGAAAAAAGACGGGATAATAAAAATCGTATTCTCCGCACCGGAGAGAGCCAGAGAAAAGACGGGAGATATGCCTACAAATATATAGATACCTTTGGGAAACCGCAGTTTGTTTATTCTTGGAAGTTAGTGCCTACGGACAAAACCCCGGCAGGAAAGCGCGACGATATAGCGTTGAGGGAAAAAGAGAAAGAAATCCAAAAAGACCTTGACGACGGTATCGACCATATCGGAAAGAAAATGACTGTCTGCCAACTCTACGCAAAGCAGATACGCCACCGGGCAAATGTGCGGCATGGTACAAAGCAGGGGCGAAAACAGCTCATGCGGATTTTGCAGGAGGATAAACTTGGAGCCTGCCGGATTGAAAATGTGAAGCTCTCCGACGCAAAGGAATGGGCGTTACGCATGAAAGAAAAAGGTTACGGCTTCAAAACTATCAACAACCACAAGCGTTCCTTAAAGGCTGCCTTTTACACAGCCATACAGGACGATTGTATTCGTAAAAATCCGTTTGACTTCCAGTTGAACACAGTCCTTGAAGATGATACAGAACCAAAGGAACCTCTATCCCCTACGCAGGAAGCGGCTTTCTTGTCCTTTGTGCAGCATGATAAAGTCTATCAGAAATACTACGACGAGATTATCATACTGTTAGGGACAGGGCTTCGCATTTCGGAACTCTGCGGATTGACGGAAGCTGACATTGACTTAGACAAACAGCTTATCCATGTAGACCACCAACTTTTGAAGATTGCAGACGTGGGCTACTATGTGGAAACACCTAAGACGAAAAGCGGCAACCGGGTTATTCCTATGAGTGAAAAAGTGTTGGAAGCATTTCAGCGGGTGCTGAACAAACGGAAATATGCACAGCTTGTTATTTTAGAGGGCTACACAAAGTTTCTGTTCCTTAACCGGAACGGCTTGCCAAAAGTGGCAGTCAACTATGAAAGTATGTTCCGGGGGCTTGTAAGGAAATACAACAAAACGCAAAAGGTAGCATTGCCAAAGGTAATGACACCGCACACCTTACGCCACACATTCTGCACCACATTAGCAAATGCGGGAATGAACCCCAAAGCATTGCAGTACATCATGGGACATTCCAACATCAATATGACGCTGAATTATTACGCGCATACGACTTCCGAAACGTCAATAACAGAAATGAAGCGGCTGATTGCATAGTAGTAAACGGAGAATTTACTACTCCACATACTACTTTTGAACACCAAAACATACGGGGATATAAGAAGATTTGAGAATATCTTCCATAACGAAAAATGCCGGAAAAGCCTGTAACAATAGGCTATACCGGCATATAAGAACTTTTGAAAAGATAATCAAAAATTACTTTGTGATTTTGATAAAATCAGCGATGATATTCCGTTCTTTCTATATCGGTATGCCGTCGATTTTTTTGGCAAGCATTCGTGGTATAACGTTCCAACTGCTCTGAAAGCCGTACAAACGAGCAACCTTGATGACGATACCAAAGAACTTGTCGCTGCGTATATCGCAGCGCAGGATGAGCCGGAACTGACTGATAAGATACATCATAAAAAGAAAATCGCAAAGGCTTTGGAAAAATTAGAGATCAACGACGTGATCATCCCTTGCCGCATCCTGAACGATCGTCAATGCGGCAGATTTCCATGTGCACCCTTATGCACAAGGGTACAAGGGCTTTGAGCGAACAAAAAATGATCCGTGCAAAACAGAACGAAAATTCACCAGAATCACAAGAATGGAGTTGATTTTCAATGCTAGACAACTATCCAGATGTCCTGAGCTTCCGGCAGGTCATGGAAATTACGCATGTTGGCAGAAATCTGCTGCTGCGTCTTCTGAACAGTGGCGAAATCCCTGCCTTCAAGATGGGAAAGCTCTGGAAGGTTTACAAGCAAGACCTGATCCAGTATATGAGCCAATGTCAGTGAGCCTTATCTTTCGTTTGGGGCAAAAAGAATCCCGTTGGACTCCGCAGCAGGAATCCAGCGGGATTTAATCTTATTGATTTTTAATGCACTTGCTCGTTACTTAGTTGAAGATCATGTCCGCATTATTCTTCTCTGCAAGAGCAAGAACTTCATCTACATAATATCCGGCCTCATCATCTGTTTCCATTCCAGTCGGCGCATTATTATAGATACTATCATAATCCTTCAAGCGTTCACTTCCAAAAATGCCCTCGTAAAAGTCCAGATAATCGCCAAACTGTTCCCATGCAACCAGATAGCCATATCTTCCCCAGCACCGATATACATCGCTATACATTGCGTCTTGCCATGCCGAATAAAAAGCATTCTCTCCGTAGCTCCGGAACTCTGCTTTTTGTTCTTCTGTCATATTTCCACTTGTATAATCACCAATAGAGATATAGATATCTTCAGCCAGACTGTTTTGGTGGATCTCATATCCAGTGCTATCAGACTCTGTCTGATTTTGTGTATACTCCTCCGGTTCATCGTATACCGTACTTTCTGCAACACTCACCGTTTCGCTCTCAGGTTCTGCCATGCTGACGCTGGAAGATGAATCCGCAAGAGCATCATCCAGTGCATTTTCCAGTTCATCGAATGCACTGTCCAGCGCATTGCTGCTGGCAAGGCCGTGAAATTCCCGGTAGCTGTCGTTCAGAGCTGAGATCACGCCAAGCTGTTCCAAGGTATTCATGGTATCGCCGTTCCATGTCATCCGGTCGATGCCAAAGGTTTTATCGCTGTTCAGCTTGAAATAAATGCCAATCACGATCTTCTCACCGGTCTGCGTATTCTGCCCGATGCCAGTATAGCTGACATAGGTCACGCCGTTCTGCTCGTAGTTGTCCCATTTGCCGTCCGCAAAGAAGTCATCCAGCACTTCTCCCACGGTAGCTTCCGACGGGAACACATTCAGATAGCTGTCCGAGATACCTTTGGAGCGGGCACTATCCGAATAGAGCGTGGTATAGAGCACATACGCCGCGAATGCAACAAATGCTGCTGTAATCGCCAGTTCAATGACCAGAGGCATCTTGTGTGCGCCGAACAGCTTCCGAACCGCTGCCTTTTCTTCTTCCACCTGCTCCGCAGAAATTTTTTCAGGGTACAGGATGGCGATCACCTGCGACAGCAGAATGCTGCTGAACACTGCGTACAGGTATTCTTTCTTACTGCTTTTGGACGGTTTGGTCAGGATGGTCATTTTCAGGCCATCTGCCGTGTTTTGCAGCTGATAAGTACCACGCTTTTTGCTGTAAAAGGTCATGGCATCCGCAGTATCCGTGACCTGTTCAACGTCCGGGTTGGCAAATCCACGACGAATGCGGTCTACGGCTTCTTCCCAGCTCATTCCTTCCGGCAAAGGCAGATGGCCTCTGTCATGCTCCGGGCCGTATACTTTTTTGTAAACATCATCCCGGAAGCCGAAATAGATCACTGCGGCGATCAGAAGCCCCAAAAAGACGGATACCGCTCCGGCGCCGGTTGCAATACCTGTCACCACGCCCACAACGAACCCCAGCAGCAGCCAGATCTTTAAGGCATCCAGCGCAATGCTTCTGCGCGCAGATGCGGTAAACAGCGGATGAAAGCCGCTCAGATTTTTGGATTTTCCTTTGGCTTTTTTAGCTTCTGCACTGCCATCATAGATTTCAAATAGCTCTTTCATGTTTTTTCCTCCCATCTCAATGGATGCGTAACCTTTTCCGTTCGGAATGATTCAATTGAATCATTTTGATGCTTTTATTATAAAGCGTTGATCGGACACCAATATTGTCCATCCGGCAAACTTCCATTGGGATTTTTCTATATGGCTTTGCACAGAAAAACCGCCCCGGCTTCCTGCAACGGAAACCGAGGCGGTTCGTTTACTTTATGGGTTCTTTTTTCAGGCGCTCAACACCGATCAACTGGCATTCAGTTTTTTGAAATTTTAGTCATATCTGTATTTAGAGGACTTTCCGTACACCTTCCGGAGCGATTTTTTCAGGCTGACCACTGTTTCTTTGATGATTTTTGCTTCATCGGCGGAGCAATCAGCAAGCTGTTCGGTCATCCAGCTGTCGAACACCGGCTTTGCCTTTTTTATCTCGATGCACAGCAGCTCGTCCGCCGAGCAGTCCAGTGCGTTGATAATGTCAATCAGCGTTTTCAGGCTGGGCACGGAGTTGCCTGTTTCGATATGACTGATATGCGTGACCACCACGCCGACCTCATTGGCCAGCTGCTCCTGCGTCATGCCCTTTGCAAGGCGGCAGGCACGGATGCGTTTTCCGATGTCGGCGTAGTCCACCATAGTACAAGTACCCTCCGTTTTGTGAAGTGATACTTGTATTGTATGTGCAATCGACCGGGATTGTAATAATCTGAAAGTGCAGTGGACTTATAAATACTAATCGTTCAGAAATACTTTAACTTCCTGCTTTCCGTCAATCGTTGTCACAGCAGTAATGGCATCCGGGCGGAAGGAGTCTCCCGGATAATGCATCTCCAATTTCAGATTGACTTTTTTCCCAGCTTCCACTTCCTGTGCCAGTTTATTCTCAAAATTTTTGAATTCGTTCCGATTTAGTCCAGAATCCTGCGGAATGAGATTTTCCAAATCGTTTGCCCCACCAAAGCGATCTGCAATCGCGTGTCCACGGTCATCTGTGCTTTTTTCATATCCTTTACCGATGTCATGGATGCTGTCTTTAATTTGCAGACGACCATCATGCTCTTTCAGATGCAGGTCTCCTTCGGCTGTAAACAACCTTCCAAGGTGATCGGTAGTATACTCATATCCGTTTCTTTTATACTCTGCATCCGACAAAAGATCCTGCTCCATACGGTACGGCATTCCATCATCGTTATTTTTGTATTCCAGCTCTTTTTCTAGCTCTGCAAATGACTTTTCCGTAGCAGCATCCAGTTTTTCTTCTGCCTTTTCTATCCCGCCTTTCTGTAGACGCTCAAATGACCGTTTGACGACATCATCCAACCCAATGTGCATTTTTGCTTCCATCGGTTTCGCTTCTGAGATTTCTCGCCTCACAGCACACGACCTCCCTGCTGTTCAAAATTCGTCCTTAGATTATCTACAGCCTTTGCATCCGGGTTCAGGCTCATGCCCATGCTTATCACGCTATTCAGCACCCAGTCTGCGGCAGCAGCTTTCAGGCCGTACTGTCCCTGCAACTGTTCCAGAAATTCTTTACGGGGTGTGAACGATTTTTCGGCTGCGGCACAGTAATCAACGACCGTGCTGATCCCACCAAAGAAATCAAACACAGCTTTCCGGGTCTTAGCCACATCCAGTTCGCCGCCTGCAAAGACCTGTTCCAGGTAGCGGCCGTCCCCCGGCTTCAACATCATCTCATGGCGTTTCAGCCAGAGCTTCAGCTGCTCCATCTCCGAAATGCTCAGCGGTTCCAGCTCTTTGCCCGCTGCCAGTTGTCCAAATACAAACTCTGCGTTGATTTCATGCGGCATTTTTGAGGGTTTGTGGTAAACAGCATTTTCCGGCATGGGATACGCCTCAATCTTGCAGAGCACCGCCTCCGGCCACTCATTCTGGTAAACGGCAGCTACACCCAGCGGCAGCTTGGACAATTCATCGATCTGTGCCTCCTTCAGGGCGGCAGATTTACCTACCATCTTGCGATCTTCTTCGTCCGGCAGACGCAGGATGATTTTCGTGTTGGTGTTGCGGATGACCGACATATCCAGCAGGCCGGGAGCCTGATCCGCAATGATAAAACCCTCGCCGTAAGTACGCATCTCCGCAATGGCGTTGGCCAGCATCTCCACCGACTTGCCCTGCAGATTTTCCCCTTCCTGCGACTGTTCCGCCGACGTCTTGCGCAGCAGATTGTGCGCCTCTTCCAGCACGGTAACATGGCGCAGTCTGCTGTTCATCTCGCTGCCACACATCCGGTATTCCTGTAACTTCATCACCAAGATGCCCATCAGCAGCGATTTTGTCTCCATCGACCCCACCCGGCTCAGGTCCACGACCACATTGCAGTCAAACAGCTCTGCGTCGCTCAGCGCGTCCTCTGCGCAGAACACACTGCCGTAAATGCCGTTGGTCAGCGACTTCACACGGGTACACAAAGCGCCCACATAATCGCTCTGGGTGTCCTTGGAGTAGTGCGATTCCTCAATGACGCCCGGCAGAATATCCAGCAGGTCGAAGAAGGTTGGGAAAACCCCCTTTTCACTTTCCGAATTGCGTAGGTTCCAACCGGCTTTCTGGTAGCTGCGCTCGATGGCATCCTTCAGCACGGCAGGCATGGCCGCATACATGGGCCAGCAGGCATTGAATATCTCCACCAGACGGTCGATATGTTCCAGAATGTGGATGTCCTGCGGGAACGCAAAGGGATTGATGCGCAGCAGCGGAGTTTCTCTGGGGTTGGTGCCGAACACCTTTACATCCGCGCGGCTGCCGAACACATTCTTGTACTCGCCCTTGGCCGGTTCCACCACAAGAAACGACGTCCGTCCATCCTTTGTTATCTCGTCCAGAAGATGGTAGACTGCGTTGGACTTGCCCGTACCCGTAGAGCCTGTGACAAATGTATGGGAGGCCATTGCCTGCCGGTTCAGGATAAGGTCCGCTTTTTCCTCCCTGCCCATATGGTAGATTTTGCCCAGCTCCATCTTGTCCGCATCCGGCACCGTTTCGTCCGGCACATTGCGGCCGAACTCCGCGTGCTCGATGATTGGCAAGCCGTGCACTGAGCGGGTGGGCAAGCCAAGGTGCATCGGAAGTTCCCGACCGCTGACCAGTGTTGCTGGCGTGTAAAGCAGGCTGTCCGGCGCACCCGCCCACAGCGGACGGGCAAAGACCGGGTGCATGAATCGCTTGAGGTACTCCCGCAGCTGGGCCACCTGTGCCTCATCGTTCTGCCAGACATTCACAGCGCCGCTCTCCACCGAGGAGCCCTCACCTACCATCAATGCACGGTAAGTATTGGCCGCAAGTATCGCCGTGGACGGGGTAGACGAAAGGAAATAAGCCGCACATTTATAACAGCCGTAATCCTCGCTTTCCTTGGCGCGCTTGAGCTGATTTTCAATGCGTTCCAGCAATTCTTCCACCGATTTGTTGCACAGCTCGACCTGCTGGGTACGGCCCATGCCGCGGGTGTCTGTTGTGCCGTGGCTCTCCTGCTGGCTGATGGTGTCCGATGTTCCATGCGACGTCCCATCGGAGGTGCTGTGCGAAGTGCCGGTCTGCTCGGTGGCAGAGTGGCTGGTACCCCACGAGGTGTTTACGCCCATGGAGCCGCCGATGTTCCGGGCAATGCTGTTGAAAGCCGTTCTGGATGGTGCCATGCCTCCTATGGCCCTGCCAGCCGTGCCCAGCAGCGGTCCAATAACAGCACCTGCCACCGGAATCGCAACCGAGGCTACTGCGCCGCCCAGACCCAGAATGCCTGCAATGCCGCCAGCCACCGGCGAGATCTTTGTGACCGAGGTGCCGGAGCTGCTGTCGACACCGCCGTTGATGCCGCCGCTGACCCCTTTCGTTTTCTGGGTGCCATCCGTCACCGAGGAGGACTGGCTCGTGCCGTCCGTTGTGGTCGTGCTGACGGTATCGCTGATGGTGTGGGAAGTCCCGCTGCACAGGCTCTCCATCACAGCCGTGCTCTGATTCTCGCTATAGGACCATGTGCTCTTGCGGAAGGGCGAAAGACTGCTGTAGAGGTTTTCGTACCCGCTGCGTATCTCCGCCTGCGTTTCTGCCGAGACAGGCTCTGCCAAAAACAGCGCCGTGTACACCTCGCCGTCCATGGCGTCCATAAAGCGCTCGATGCCCTGCACAAAAGCTTTGTCTTCCGTCTTGGATTTATCCCGCAGTGCCGCCACGCAGGACACCGAGGCCACAGCTTCCTGCGTATCGCCAAAGGCTCCATCCAGCAGCTCTTTTTCCTCCTGCCGCGGAATGCCTCTTGTCTCGGAGCCGGGGAAGTTGGAGCTCAGCACCTTTTGCAGCGCCTTGCTGGAAGTATCCAGATCGCGGCTCTTCATGTTCTTTTTCAAGGGGTCCTCCCGGACACCCAGATAGATATTCGCGCCGACATTCTCCTCCGGCACATCGATCATCACCGCCAGACTGCAGCCCTGCGCCATGCTGGAATAGTACACCGTAGAAAGCTTCTGGAACATATCCTCGCCCTTTTTCAGGGTCAATTTCTGCAGCTGGAACAGCTGGATGCACTGGGCAGGGTCCTGCACGTCCAGCATCTGCTGGGAAAGCTCCACCATGCCATAGTTCTGCAGTTCCGTCAGATATTTTTTATACACCAGATGGTCTGCAAGGGTCAGCTGGTCCGTCAGGTCATTCAGCGACCGCTGCGCGGAAAGCTGCTGTTTCTCAAGCACCTCAAGCTCGTCTGCCATGATTTATTTTCCTTTCTGCTGTTAAATCCTCAAAATCTTCCATATCAGGCCCGTCGCAGCCAGTGCCACACCGCCTGCGACAGCAGCACCCATGCCGCCGCTCTCCATCCCGTCAATGGCTTCCTTTGCGCTTTCATGGCCCTGATCGGCCGCTTTCTTGTACCATTGCATAGCCTGTTCTTTGTCTTTTGTCACGCCGTACCCTTTTTCATAACAGTAGCCAAGGCTGTACTGCGCATTTGCAATTCCCTGTTCTGCCGCTTTCTCATACCATTTCACCGCTGCAAACTTGTTTTCTGGCTTACCCTGACCATAGAAGTAACATTCACCTAGCCTATTCTGTGCCTGTGCATATCCCTGCTCTGCTGCTTTCTGGTACCACTCGGCCGCCTTGGCAGGGTCTTTCGTTACGCCTTTGCCACACTCATAACAAAGTCCTAGATTGCACTGCGCCAATTCATTACCATTATCTGCAGATTTACGATACCACTCGATTGCTTTTCCAAGATCTTTTGCTACCCCTTCTCCCCTTTCATAGTAATAGCCCAGACTATTCTGTGCATCTGCATCACCTTGTTCTGCAGCTTTCCGATACCATTTCACTGCCTCTTCTTTGTTTTGTGCCACGCCATATCCATTGGCATATAATTCTGCAAGAGTATATTGAGCTTCTGCGCATCCCTGCTCTGCAGATTTACGATACCACTCCGCTGCCTTGGCATAGTCTTTTGCCACACCCATACCGTTAGCGTAACAATAACCCAGATTGTGCTGCGCGTCCGCATAGCCTTGTTCTGCGGCTTTCCGGTACCATTTTACTTCTTCTTCTCTGTTTTGCGCCACACCATATCCATGCCCATAGCAAACGCCAAGATTGTACTGCGCGTCCGCATAGCCTTGTTCTGCGGCTTTCCGGAACCACTCCTCTGCCTTGGCAATGTCTTTTGCCACACCCATGCCGTTAGCGTAACAAGTACCCAGATTGTATTGCGCTACATCATAACCCTGCTCTGCGGCTTTCCGGAACCACTCCACTGCCTTGGCAAGATCTTTTGCTACGCCTTCTCCATACTCATAACAGTAACCAAACATATTCTGTGCATTTGCATCGCCCTGTTCTGCCGCTTTCCGATACCATTTCACGGCTTCACTATAATTCATTTCTGTGCCATTTCCATCATAATAGCACTTGCCCAGAGCAAATTGTGCTTTCACATTGCCACTCTCTGCAGCTTTGCGGTACCACTCTGCCGCCCTAGCAAGGTCTTTTGTTACGCCTTTTCCATCTTCGTAGCAACAGCCAAGATAGTACTGTGCAACTGCTATTCCCTGTTCTGCAGCTTTTTCGCACCACATCGCAGCCTTTTTCGGGTCTTTTTCTACGCCTTCTCCGTTATTGTAGCAACGGCCAAGATAATACTGTGCCTCTGCAAGTCCCTGCTCTGCGGCTTTCTCATACCATTCAGCGGCCTGCACAGAGTCTTTCGTTACGCCATTACCCTTCATATAGCAAAGGCCCAGATTGTACTGCGCTTTCACATTGCCCTGTTTTGCCGCCTTGCTGTAGCATTCAAACGCCTGCTCCAAGTCTTTTGCGACACCTGTGCCATGAGTATAGCAGTCACCCAGTTTTTTCTGTGCTTCCGCATAGCCCTGCACTGCCGCCTTGCGGTACAGTTCTGCGGCCTTTGCCTCGTCCTTGCCGACGCCGTCGCCGGCCTCATAGCACACACCCAGCTCATACTGTGCTTCCGGGCATTCCTGCTCCGCCGCTTTGGTGTACCACTTCACAGCCGCCACATTGTACGAGAGTGCCGCATACAGCCGCCCGGTCATATACTGGGCCGTCACATTTCCCTGAGTCGCCGCCGCTTCGTACCATCTGCGGGCCTCTTTGTCGTCCTTTTCAACGCCACGAGCCTGATAATAGCACTCGCCCAGTGCACACTGTGCCTCGGCATCGCACTGCTCTGCGGCCTTTTTGTACCACACGAGCGCATTTTCTTCGCTTTTTTTCACACCCGTGCCGTTCTGATAGCACCGGGCCACTTTAAACTGTGCCTCGGGGTGTCCGTAATCTCTGGCCGCGACCATGTACTGCTGGAACGCCATTTCCGCATTGCCTGCCTGCTGATTTTTCTTAGCCTCCTGCAGGTAGTCCTGCACAGTCTTCTTTTTTGTTTCCTGCTGTGCTTCCTCGCCCAGGCAGAAGCGCTCCACACACTCCATAAACTCCTGCTTTTTATCCTCCGGGCCATTGAACAGGAAACTGTACGCGGCATCCTTCTCTCCGCCGAAATCCATTTCCTTTATCTCAGCGCCCAGTCCGCCCCACTTCACGCGGCCCGCAGCCGGTTCAAACCACTCCTCGACGGGCTTTGCCTTCACGGCTTTCGGGATTTCCATCGGCTTTCCGCCCACGCGGACAGACTCCAGCTTGTCCGTAAAACACACTTCCACCTGAATTTCGCTCATATTCTATCGCTCCTTATGGTTTTATAATCTTTAATGTAATCTCCCTGACTTCTCACCCACATATCGATGCCCGTACCAAACACCTCGGCTTCTATCAGCCAGCCCTTTTCTGTTACACGCAAAACCTTTGCAGTGGGCAGCCGGTCAAGCACCGATTCCAGACTTGGCCCGGTATACTCGAACCGAATGGTCTGCAACTCGCCGCCGTACATAAACTGGATGCGCTTGCGCATCTCGCCCTCCTGAAAGCGGTCGGTATAGCGCTGGGCAAAGTGCCGTTCGAGGGTCTTATAGTTCTGGATACGGTCGATGCGGTAAATCGTCGGGGAGTTGTCCTGCGGGTTCCGGAAGTGCTTATCCTTGTCGATGCCCTCAATAAACGCCGCCAGATAGAAATAATACTCGCTGAACAGGATGCCCACCGGCTCGATGGTGCGCACACGGGTCTCGCCATCGTGGGTGCGGCAGTAGGTAATTTCCATAACATTGTGGTTTTCTATTGCCGTACCGATCTCCCACAGGCTCTCGATAAACTTCCGGCCATGCTGCGGCTCGACGTAATGGAAGCGCTCATTGCTGATGAGGTCTTTGACCTGATTCAACCGGTCCAGCGGTGTACAGGCCAGAATGAGCTTGTCCAGAATCGGGAACATCTCCTCCTTGACCATAGAGCGGCTTTCCAGCAGGATCTTGCACACTGCCAGAATCTCGCTGCTGGTGAGGAAGCGGGAAAGCGTATCATCCAGCAGATAGCCGCCCTTTGCGGAGTTGTATAAGATCTCCCGGCGCGGCTCGCTGTCTGCAAAATGATTGCGCAGGGTGTCAAGGTCGCGCTGGATGGTTTTCTCACTGACACCGAAGCGGTCAGCCGTCTGCTGTTTGTTCAGCACACCGCCCTGTACCAGCACCTGTTGGATATAGAGTATACGGTCCAGTCTACTATTACGCACGGTTCATTCTCCTTCTCTGCTCATTGTAACACAACACAACTATCCCTGCAATTCTTTGTATGAACTTTTGTCGTTTTACAGAATTACAAAAAAATTTTGTCTCTTTTGCACAACCCCAGTATACAAAAAAAGATGGACAGACAGCCTGTCCATCTTCTATAGCAGTTTGCGTTTTTAATGCACAAGCAACATCCGCAAACTGCATATCGCAAATATGCCGTTTTGATTGGCGCTATTTTTGAAAATTGCGATAAAAAGTCAAGGTAGACTATTCTTAAATTGCCAACCTCTTTTGAAGCGATAGGCACTGTTCATCAACTCGTCTGTGATGGTGTAAAGCGCCCGCCGTGGTGAACCATATCCGCCAATCAGCCCAATCACAATCGCAAGATTCAGCACAAATGCAATGCTCATCGGTAACTGGTTCGCCTATCTGATTACACGGGAATATTTGTGCCGGAAACTCTCTTTCGATACGAACCTGGCCTTAAATCTGACCGTATACAGTGGAGTGATTTTCATTATTTTTCATAGTATTGGAAATGCTCTGGGAAATATTTTTCTAGGCCAACTTTTTACGTTGCTCAGTTTTACTTTTATACGGACGCTTTACAAAGGACTTGGCCAAATCCCCCGATTGCATCCGGGCCAGAAAACCAATATTCTCGTCATCAGTTCACTGGCGATTATTTGTATTCCAGTCATTATCAATCAACTTTTGATGATCATCTTTGGAATTTCTGCTTTCAATATTTAATTTTTCAGTTCATGCCTAACGAAGTCAATATACGAAACAAACGAGCCTCCTTCGACTACGAATTTCTCGAAGAATATAATGCCGGCATCGTACTTACCGGTACCGAAATTAAATCTATCCGGGCCGGGAAAGCCAGTCTGGTAGATTCCTACTGCTTTTTTAACCGGGGAGAGTTGTGGGTAAAAGGGATGCATATCGCCGAATACAAACTAGGGACTTATTACAATCACGAAGAAAAACGGGAACGAAAACTACTGCTCACTCACAAAGAGCTGATCAAACTGCAACGTAAAGTGAAAGAATCCGGCCTGACCATCGTACCGGTGAAAGTTTTCCTCAACGAAAAAGGATACGCCAAACTCCGGATCGCCCTGGCTAAAGGCAAAAAGGAATTCGACAAACGGGAAAGCCTGAAACTGAAAGATGCCAAGAAAGATATGGAGAGGGCGATGAAAAGGTAAAAGGCTAAAAGCTATAGGCTAAAGGCTGTAGGCTAAAAGCTATAGGCTAAAGGCTGTAGGCTAAAAGCTATAGGCTAA
>ENA-UEQJ01002028-UEQJ01002028.1-human-gut-metagenome-genome-assembly--contig:-NODE-2028-length-15097-cov-5.965113_pt1 | contig 15097 bp, 15 predicted proteins | sample MGYA00242937_ERZ507938 | MGnify/ENA primary metagenome ERZ507938 (study PRJEB26167, sample SAMN06115437) | human gut metagenome | host: Homo sapiens | place: China:Gansu | collected 2015-07-03...
CCTCCGACGTGGCAAAGGGATAAAAGCCGCCGGAATACATATCTTGGATGCCGTACTTTGCCGCAAAGTCGGAAAAGTATTTTTCAAACCGTTCGCCGGTGTAAACAAATCCGGCTGAGGTGGAAAGACCGGCTCCGGCACCGATCACCACGGCGTCACAGTCCTGCAATGCAGCTTTCAATCGCTCAATCTGCTCGGAGCAGCTTTTTGTATATGGCTTTGTCCAAATCCTTGAAAACATTGAAGATCACCTTCTTTACACTGGTATTTCTATTCATAAACTGTTTCACGGTTTCCACAGCGATTTGCGCCGCCTGCTCGTTGGGAAAATGAAACTCTCCTGTGGAAATACAGCAGAACGCCACACTTTCCAGACTATTTTCAGCCGCCAGCTCCAAGCAGGAGCGGTAGCAGGAAGCCAACAGCTCCCGGTCACGCCGCGTCACACCCCCATCAATGATCGGCCCAACCGTGTGCAGGACATATTTGCAGGGCAGATTGAATGCAGGGGTGATCTTTGCCTGTCCGGTGGGCTCGGGATAGCCCTGCTGCCCCATCAGCTCCGCACAGGCAAGCCGCAGCTCCACACCCGCATAGGTATGAATGGCGTTGTCGATGCAGCGGTGGTTCGGGATATAACAGCCGGTCATGCCGGAGTTTGCCGCATTGACGATGGCGTCACACCGAAGCGTTGTAATATCCCCCTGCCAGAAATACAGCCCCGGCTGAACAGGCGTCAGGTCGTCAAGATCGGTAATGCCCTTTGCGGCGGTTTCAGCTTGCAGATATTCGTCCTGAGTTTTCAGAACCTCCGCATCCATACGCCGGGGCGCACGAATATTCATCAGTCCCCGCAAAAGCTGGCGCTGGCTCTCCGGCTCTGTTGGAATCCTCATATCCCGATATTCTGGGCGTTCTTTCAAAAGTGCCTGAATGAGAAACTGTCTTTTTTCCCTATGGTTCATAGTCAAACCCTCTTTTCGATAACCTGTTTGGGGCAAATTTTCGCACATTGCCCGCAATGCAAGCAATGGTGTTGGTCGATAACTACCGGCTTCTTTGTGATGTCGATACACTTCTGGGGACAGACGGAATAGCACAACTGAACCACTATATGCAGCCGATGCAGCCTTCCCCCACATAGTAGCCCGGTGCTTCCTGTGCTTCTCTTCCAATGGTGAAGCTGTCCCGGACGATGTGTGCCGGGTCGCTGATGTCAAAATACTCGCCATCCGCTTCATACAGGCAGAACACCTCTAATGCGCTGCGGGTATTGCCGGAATCGTGTAATGCCCGATGGCTGTGATAGACCATCGGGCATTCTTCTATCTTCTTTCATCCGGACTATACCGCCGGTTACGGAATCTCACCGTATCATGCCTTTCGGTTTGCGGACTTTACCGCCGGTGGGGAGTTGCACCCTGCCTCAAAGATCGCAATATTCTGTCTTATTTCCTTAGAACTCGTAGGGAGGGTTGCCGGAGAAGTCAGCGATAACGCCGTGGGCATTATCCAGATAGAACACCTCAAAGATGGGGTTGGCAGCCTCGCCGTACTGACCTTTCACGATGGGGTTCTGGATGCACATTTCCTTGGCAGCCATGTTGTTCTCAAACACGGCCTTGCCGTGCAGGCGGATCCATGCATACTCCGGGCTTGAAACGGAAATCTCGATCTCCGGGTTTGCCTGCATATCCTTGTAGACGTCCTTAGTGTTGTTGGTGCAGAACCACAGCTTGCCGTCCAGTTCGCCGGCGAACATAAACGGGCGGCACTTTGCCTTACTGTCACGACCAACGGTAGCCAGATACTGTACAGGGTTGGCATTCAGAAATTCTACGACTTTATTCATGATAAATACCTCCAAAAATTTGTTGTTTTCTCTTGATGTTTTGATTGTAATGCGATTTGTACGGCTTGTGAAGTACGCACAATATTGTGGTATGGTTACCTCCGGGTAACAATCAGAACTTGCCGTTCTGATTCTGCCAGGTGGACTGATCTGCGATGGTCTCCATCACGTCCCAATGCTCGGCGATCTTGCCATTCTCGTCAAAGCGGAAGATGTCAAAGGCGACCTGCTCACCGGCACCGGTGCCGTATGCCAGATTGTGCTGGATGTAGCCATCAGATAGCAGGCTGCGGGCAGTGTCTGTATCGCCCGTGGCAAAGGTGTTGATGAGCGCCAGTGCCTTTTCAGCCTGGCTCTGTTCCTTCCGGACAGGCGCCGTCTGTTTGGTACTTTCAGCGGATGTTTGGGATGCGGCGTCCTTGGAGCCGCAGCCGGTGAGGGCCGTGCCGAGCATGGCAAGAGCCAGCGTGAGAGAAAGAAATTTTTTCATTTTGAGTAACCTCCTTGGTAATTGGGCTTGCTTTCGTTTGCCTCTGGCATTATAATAATACCGTAGCTCCAATTCGTGAAGTAAGCACATTATTGTGCTGTAGTTACCAAGAAGAAACGATTGCGCCATTACTGGGTTTTCCGGCAATTTGGCACTTGAAAAATTTTATGGAGATTTTTTTAATGAACGAAACAAGCGCAAAAAAAGAACTCCCTGCATGTCCCGTGGAGACTACGCTGACCCTCATCGGGGATAAGTGGAAGGTGCTGATCCTGCGTGACCTAATGCCGGGAACAAAGCGGTTCGGCGAACTGAAAAAGTCCGTAGGCAATGTGTCTCAGAAGGTCTTGACCGCCCAGCTCCGGACAATGGAGGAAAGCGGACTTGTAAACCGCAAGGTCTACGCCGAAGTACCGCCAAGAGTGGAGTATTCTCTGACGGAACTCGGAAAAAGTCTGAAACCCATTCTGGATTCCATGCGGGCATGGGGCGAAGCATATAAGGCCAAACAGTAAAAAACCCGAAGCAGTACCTTTACCGTGCTGCTTCGGGTTTTCCTGACCGATGGAGATGTTCCGATGGACAACAATGCATCAGAACGTGCAATCCGCGGATTCTGTGTCGGTAAGAAGAACTGGCAGATGATCGATACCATCAATGGTGTGAGTATACTGGACAAGCAACACTTCACTTTGAACCAAACTTGTCCAATGTCTTAACTCACTTGGATTAGAATGATTGTCGCATGAATTAGCTGGAATGGAAAGACGGTGGGTTATTCAGCGCTTACAAAGGATCTGTCTCAGGACGAACCGGTTCCCGGGATATCCGATGATCCTTTCCGGTCTTTTTAGCGCAAGAAAACCAAACAGCCATCACAGCCATTTGGTTTTCTTAAAATTACTTCTTCTTTTTTACTTCTTAGATCCTTCTGTTCTCATGGATTCCCAGCACTACTGCACAGACTGCTGCGATCACAAGTCCGATCCAGAAGATGAATGCGTCTGCAGCACAGTGCTTTTCCGTGACGAACAGCAGGACACCTATCAGGATATATACTGCAAACAGTATGACTTCCACTACAATGTATAATTTCTTATTCGGTTTCGTGTTTTCCATGTCTGTTTTCCTCCTTAGGCTTCTTCTGACTCATCACGGAGCTTCTTCACACGTACTACGGTATAACCCAGGATTACAAGGAGCCATACAATGGGGATCCAGTGGAAACCACATTCACCAAACGGTATATGGCTGTCACTGTCCGTACCATTCTCAACGCTGTCGCTGTCTGCATGGATGCTCTCCTCTTCCTGTATGCCATCTGCATCACTTCCGTCTGCATCGCTGCCATCTGCATCACCTGTCAGGCTGCTTTCATCCGCAGCATCGTTCAGGCTGTCATCCTCTGCCGGATCCTTCTGCCCGGCATTACTGTTGCCGGTACTGTTTCCTTTATTTCCTTTATGGGCATTATTTCCGGAATCATTGCCGGCTGTATTACCTGCATCTGGTGTATTACCTGTGTTACCTGTACTTCCGGAATTGTTATTGGAGTTATCTCCGCCGTTATTGCCGCCGTTGTCTCCACCGTTGTTTCCAGAGTTGTCTCCACCGTTGTTTCCAGAGTTGTCTCCGCCGTTGTTTCCAGAGTTGTCTCCGCCGTTGTTACCGCCGTTTCCTCCATTGCCATTGTTGGAGCCGCCGCCATTTCCGCCGGGTCTGTTACCGTTACTGCCGGAGCTGCCGCCGTTTCCATTGTTTCCGCTGTTGGAGCCACCGCCATTTCCACCGTTGCCTCCGGTGCCGTTGCTGGAGCCGCCGCCATTTCCGCCGTTGCCTCCGGTGCCGCTGCTAGAGCCGCCGCCATTTCCGCCGTTTCCTCCGGTGCCGTTATTGGAGTCTCCGCCATTTCCACCGTTTCCTCCGGTGCCGCTGTTGGAGTCTCCACCGTTTCCGCCGGATCCTCCATTGCCGCTGTTGGAATCTCCGCCATTTCCACCGTTTCCGCCGGTGTTGTTACCACCGTTTCCTCCGGTTTCGCCTGAGCTTCCTCCATTACCGCCGGATCCGCCGTTACCCTTGTCAGAGTCGCCGCCATTTCCGCCGTTGCCGCCACTGCTGGTGCCGCCGTTGTTATTATTTTCCCCTGTGGAGCCGCTGCCGCCGTTTCCTCCGTTTCCACCGTTGCCGTTGTTGGAGTTTCCGCCGTCTCCGCCATTTCCACCCGATGTTGTTCCACCGTTATTATCGGTCTTTCCGGGCTGTGTGGTCTCGGTTCCTGTACCGCCGTTACCGCCGTTGCCACCAGGATTCGTGTTACCTCCTGTTGCGCTTCCGCCGCTTCCTGCATCACCGCCTTTGACGGTTCCACCTGGATGGATGGTGATGGTCTTATCGCCTGCGCTGATTCCGGTTCCACCGTTTCCTCCATTACCAGGGATACCGGTTGCGGAATCTCCGCCTTTACCACCGTTGCCACCGGTTACCGTTCCATTGACCGTCGGAGTGATCTTGCCGTTACCGTCGATACCGGCTCCGCCGTTTCCGCCATCTTTGCCTTCTGTGCCATTTGCACCGTTGCCACCGATCACCTTTGCATCGTTTCCGATGATAAGTCCGGCATCTGCTGCATTACCGGCGGCTCCGATACCGGGCGCTCCATCCGGATGTTTAGCAGAACCATCTCCACCCTTGATCGTACCGTTGACGATCTCCAGCTTTGTTCCGGGATGTTCATTTATACTTCCATCCTTCACAAAATCAAGTCCGGGCTTCGCTGCATGATTATCATCTGCCTTGTCACCTGTGATGGTATGTCTGCCAAGGTCAATCTTGACCTCACCCCAGGTATCAGGGATTTCAACTGTGTGGTCGATGTCTTTCTTCACAATTACCTTGTAGTTGCCGTCATCATCCACTACAACATCTACATTATTATTAGATGCTTTCTCATCCTTATCGGTTTTTCCATTTGTCGTTGTCTGGTCACCGTCATCCGCAAACTGCTTTGCGATATCTTTTGCATCCACGAGGGCTGTTTTGCCGTTTACAGAACCATATTTCTTATGACTGATCTGATATGGTGTTGCTTTCTTCAGGCCTGTGATGGTTGCTTTTCCATCCCCTCAAGTTCGTTCATGGAATCCTTGTTTTTTTCAAGTTCATCTCTGGCTGTTGCGTAATATGATTTTTTGAAAAGCATATCCCATGAAAGATATTTTGCCATACAGTCAAACTGCTTATCAATCAGCTCATACTGGATACTGTCTACGGGAGAACCGCCTACAACAATCGTGCCAACTTTTTTATTTTTTAACTGCAATCCACGGCAGTAGCACTTATCAATGATAAGTTTCAATTGTGCTGACATTCCCCACCAATAAACTGGTGTAGCAAAAAGAATCATATCTGCGGCAGCAATTTTATCAATTGTAGGATTTGTATCATCCTTATCGACACATCCCTTAGAGCATTGACAGACACCACATCCCTTGCATGGTGCAATGTTGAGTTTGTCAGGTTCAATGATTTCAATTTCATTCTTTTCTGATGCTCCTTTTATAAATGCATTGATTGCTGTCAGCGTGTTTCCTTTTCTGGCACTTCCATTAATGATTACAATTTTCATGCGTGTATCCTCCAACTTCCAATTGTTTTAATTCTTCTCAGTTCCACCTTCTTGCCCTTCGGACAAGAAGTATCCTCCGCTCAAAGAGCTCGGTCAATTCAAATCTTCTATTGCTTTCAGCCTCTGCTGAAGACTGAAAGTTACCTTCGCTTTACTATTTCTAATAGTTTTCTCACATAATCATCTGCGTGGTTTATTGAAAACTCTCCATGATACATATTAGGAAGAACTTGTATAAAACTATCCTGCAATTTTTCATGAATGATTTTAGCAGATTTTTTCATTGATTGCTTTTCTTTTTCTCCAACATAAATTTGAACGGTTGCTTCACACTCTCCAATGCCATCTTTTAGTGAATATACTGAGTTTTCCTGTAAAAAGGCAATCATATCACTCTTTCTAATAGCACAAGTATCTTTGTAATATTCATCAAACAAATTCGACTTTATTCGTAGTGATTTGAATTGCAATTTTGAAAACCACTTATACTTTATTAAGCCATAGCAACTTCCAAACGCCGGTTTAATCATAGAATATGTAAATTTTGAAGGTATCACAAGTACACTTTCCACTATTGCATACTTACATATATCTTTGCGTTGAGATAAAATTTCAAGCAAAATCTGCCCTCCAAGTGATAGTCCTCCCATCATTAAAACAGAACCGCCCAATTTGCTATTTACAAATTCTATAATATCCAAAGCATTATTCTCTATCGTTGTAAACTGCTTATCACATCCTGCATGACCATCTAATATAGGCAAAACCACATGATAATCTGTTTGAAGTCTTTCAGCAACCTCTTTGTAATTCCACCATGATAAACCGCCTCCGTGTAAGAGGATAATTACATCGCTGTTTTCTTTTCCATATTCTACATAATTCAACCTCTTTCACCTCGCTGTAAACTTCCGATTTATCTTTTTCTTTCTGAAAATGGGCAATTCCGTAATGGAACTGCCCATATATTTTGAAAATATGCGATTTTTTCGTGCCTGCACAAATTCACGCATCAAATGATGTAAGTTTGATATAAATCATCGCTTTGTGAGGTCATCCTGAATCCCGAAACCCGCATAAACACTGAGTTTTTGCTGCTTTTATTTGTCTAACGGCTTCATCGTCGGGAACAGCAGTACATCTCTTATGCTTGCACTGTCTGTAAGCAGCATTACAAATCTGTCAAGGCCCATACCAAGACCGCCCGTTGGGGGTAAGCCGTATTCGAGTGCTGTTAAGAAGTCCTCGTCTATCTGAGCGTTTGCGCCCTGCTTTCTCTTCTCCATAACCTGCTTTGTGAAACGCTCACGCTGGTCGATGGGGTCGTTAAGCTCTGAGAATGCGTTGCCGAATTCGCACGCATTGATGAAGTATTCAAAACGCTCTGTGAATGCGGGGTCGGTGGGCTTTCTCTTTGCAAGAGGCGAATTTTCTACAGGATAATCATAGATGATAGTAGGCTGAATCAGCTTTTCCTCTACAAATTCCTCGAACAGCTCGATAAGCACTTTGCCCTTTGTGGCTGTGTCGGCAATCTCTGCGTGCTTTGTCTTAGCCTGAGCTACTGCGTCGGCATCACTTGTCCAGCTGTCATAGTCAAGACCTGTGTATTCCTTTACGGCTTCCTTCATAGTCATACGCTTCCAGGGCTTGCCGATTTCAATTTCCTTGCCCTGATAAGGAACTGTATCCGTGCCGCAAACCTTGAGTGCTACTGTACGGTACATTTCTTCTATCAGATCCATCATGCCGTAGTAGTCTGTGTATGCCTGGTACATTTCGATAGATGTAAATTCGGGGTTGTGAGTTGCGTCCATACCCTCGTTTCTGAAGATACGGCCTACTTCATATACCCTGTCAAATCCGCCAACGATAAGACGCTTTAAGTAAAGCTCCGTTTCGATACGCAGATACATATCAATGTCAAGAGCGTTGTGGTGTGTTACGAAGGGTCTTGCAGCCGCACCGATCTCAAGCGTGTGCAGTACGGGTGTGTCAACCTCAAGATAACCCTTGCTGTCAAGGAAGCTGCGTATCTCACGCAGTATCATTGAACGCTTGACGAAGGTATCCTTGATTTCCGGATTTGCGATAAGATCAAGATAACGCTTTCTGTAGCGTTCTTCCTTATCCTTCAGTCCGTGCCACTTTTCAGGCAGGGGCAGGAGCGACTTTGAAAGGAGCTTTATCGACTTCGCGTGTACGCTTATCTCGCCTCGTCTTGTCTTGAATACAAAACCGCTCACGCCTACAATATCACCGAGATCCCACTTCTTGAATTCCTTGAAATTATCCTCGCCTATATCGTCAATGCGGACATAAACCTGCATTCTTCCGCTGTCGTCACGGATATCAATAAAGTTGGCCTTACCCATATCACGCCAGCTTGTGATACGGCCGGCAATCATTACATCCTTTTCTTCAAGCTCCTCAAAGTTATCTCTTATCTGCTGAGCCTTGTGAGTGAAATCAAACTTTGTGATCTCATAAGGATTCTTGCCGTTTGCCTTTAAATCGTTCAGCTTTTCTATTCTTATGCGGTGCTGTTCGTCAAGCTGTGCCAGAAGTTCTTCTTCGGTAAGCTCAACCTGCTCTGCGTTGTTGTTTTCCATTATTTTTGTTTCCTCTCAGTTTACTTGTCTATTTCTATTATCTTGTACTTCTTTACTCCTGCGGGAGCTTCAACCAACACTTCCTCGCCGAGTTTCCTGCCAAGGCACGCCTTGCCGATAGGTGACTCGTCGGAAATCTTCATAGCCTTCATATCAACTTCCTTTGAGCCTACCAGATAGAACTTTATCGTCTTTCCGCTCTCGTCCTCGATAACTACCGTGTTACCGATATTAACGTGTTCTGTAGAAAGCTCGTCCTCGTCAACTACCTTTGCGTTTTTGAGAGTAGCTTCAATCTCTGCGATTTCAGCCTCAACGATACCCTGTTCGTTTTTAGCTTCATCGTACTCCGAGTTCTCGGATAAGTCACCGAATGAAAGAGCTACCTTGATTTTTTCAGCTATTTCTTTTCTTGTGACCGATTTTAAGTGTTCTAGTCTTTCTTCGAGATCCTTAAGACCTTGCGATGTTAAAGTTGTCTGTGTTGCCATTGTAAATGACCTCCATAATTATTTTTATATGATGCGGGCGGAGTTTTCCGCCATTAATATCCTTATTCTGTAGCTACTATCTCAAGTGCCTTCTGAAGCTGTACGTCGCTTTTCTTGTCCGCAAACCTTATCTGCTCTGCCTGCTGTGCGGTAATATCGACCGTGTAGTCGGGCTTTATTCCAACATTTTCGAAATCATCGGATTCGACTGGCACTATATTTGCGGTAGAGATCGAAACCGCACTTCCGTCCTTGAAGCTCTGCGTTGTCTGAAGCTGTGACTTTCCCGCTGTTGACGATCCGACTACAGACGCCTTTGCGAAGTCACGCAGACCTATCGCAAATATCTCTGCAAGGCAGGCGGTGTTTCCGTTTGTAAGCACCGTTACAGGTTTGCTTAACGACTGATTTCCGTCTGTTTCTATAAAGCTCGTATCCTTGCCGTTTGCATCGACCTGAATTGCTATCTGTGCCTTCGGAAGCACACGGTTCAGCATTGCTTTCACCGGCTCTGTGATACCATCTGACACATCTCTCACATCGAATACATATCCGAGAACCGACTGTGCCTCATACTCGTCTATAAGCTGTATGAAGCGTTCGTCTGTGGTTTCGTTGAAGGTGTATATCTTGATATAGGCATAACCGTCTATAAGCGTGCCCTTTACAGATGTCAGCTTTATGCTCTGCCTTACAAGAGTTACCGTCTTTTCAACACCGTCGGGTGTGCTGTAAGTAACCGAGAGCTTTGTACCCTCCTCGCCGTCAAGCTGAGCCTGCGCCTGCTCGGCACCTGTCTCAAGTATGCTCTTTCCGCCGACCGCCGTTATAGTACAGCCCTTGGTTATTTCTTCTACCTCAGCCGATGAGCCTTCATAAACGTTTGTGACCTCAAGATAATCGCCTTTTACAACGGTTTCGATTCCCGTTCCGATAATCACGCCGCTTTGTATCTGCTGCAGCTTGTAATACTCATCTGCCGTGTAATATTTTGCGTATTTGTCGCTCGTTCCGCTGATATAACCGTTTGCGATACCCGTTATCAGAGTGTTTTCGTTAGGCTTATATATTGATGAACTGCGGACAAATGTATCTATTTCCTTTATCTTTGCGTTGATGGTTTCCCGTTCCTGTATACCCGCTACCATTGAATTGTACATATTGAGCGATACCGTCATAGTCAGTACAAATGTAATAGCACACGCTACGGCTATAAGACTTATCATAACGCCAAGCGATACTTTTTTATTCATTCGGGATTCACCCTTTCCTTGTTCGTTTGTCTGTAATTCCTTTATGCCGTTTATGCCATAGTAACATAATTGAACGGATTTTCGGGTTCGCCGTTAAGTCTTATCTCGAAGTGGAGATGAGGACCTGTCGAATATCCCGTACTGCCGACAGCACCGAGCGATTCGCCCTGTGCTACCTCCTGACCGACATATACATATACATCGCTGAGATGTGCGTAGGTCGTGGTATATCCGCCGCCGTGATCGACAACGACATACATTCCGTAGCTGTAGCCGGGTATGTAGCTTGTTTCGGCAACTATTACAGTGCCTGCCTTTGAGGCAAGAACGCTGTCGCCGTAAATACCGCCATCGCCTATATCAACGCCTTTATGCCATCTGCCGAAATCAGCGTCCCAGCCGAAGTTACAGGATATGTACGAGCGTCCCGGAACAGGCCAGTACCACTCGCCCTCCTGATACTCCTTGTCGGGATTGGTCTGCTGCTTTATGATCTCTTTTATCTGTTCTTCATACGCTTCAATATCAGCCTCGCTTACGCTTATCAGATACTGCAGATTGCTCTTCTGATCCTCAAGCTCGCTTACTGCCGCCGAATACTTGTTGTAATCGGACTCGTATGTGCTTTTTGCACTTTCGGCATCCGTTACAAGACCGTCAAGCTCCTCCTTTTCACTGAGCAGCTTTGTCATTTGCGTATCAAGCTCGGTCTTCTTGCCCTCAAGATCCTTCTTGTCGGTTTCAAGCAGCTTCTTGTCCGAATCCAGCTTCTTCATATCTGCGGTAAGCTCGTTCATAAACTGAAGATTCTGCTCGCTTATCTTTCCAACGACCTCACTGCTTATCATAAGGTCATAGAAATCGGCAGAGCCTGCCAGTACCCCGAACATATCGGCAGAGCCGGTCGTGTACATTGTTCGTACTATCTGTGCAAACTTTTCAAGGTTCTGCTTGTTCTCCTTGTCAAGCTTGGCAATGTCGGACTCGGCTTTTGCTATAGCCTCGTCCTTTTGTGCTATCTCGTCTGTGAGCGTGTCTATATTGCCCTGCAGAGTGCTTATATCCTGATTTTTGTAATAAACAAGATTGTAGTAGTAGTCAACAAGCTCCTTCTGCTCGTTCAACAGACCGGCAGCTTTGTCGAGATTTTCCTGCTTATCGGTTATATCGCCTTCGATACGGTCTATTTCATCACGCCTTTGAGCGTTGTCCTGTTTTATCTGCTCTATTCTGTCCTTTATATCATCGACAGTAAGATCCTCCGCACCTGCCGGAGCATACGTTATGATTATACCCGATGTCAATGCAAATATTGTGACGAATGAGGTCAGAGAGTGCAGAATTTTTTTCAGCTTCATCTTATATCCTTTCGCCGTTATACCTTAAGGTATTTGCCTGTGCTGAGTACCGTGCCGATAGCTCCGAGCAGTGCGCCCGCACCGCAGCAAGCCGCCAGTACATACCAGCTGATATCCGAGAACTGCAGTATGTCGCCCATTCCGAGCGCATTCCACATTCCGAGGTTCTGCGTAAACAGATTGTACAGATTCTCATAAACGAGCTTTGTCACAAACCACGAAAGCAGTCCCGAAAGAAGTCCGATGAACAATCCCTCCACAAAAAACGGGGTCTTTATAAAGGAATTTGTCGCTCCGACTATTCTCATTATAGCTATTTCCTTGCGTCTTGAGAAAACGCTGAGCCTTGTTGTATTCGAGATTATTATAACACTTACCGTACCGAGCGCCACTATAAGCACTATTCCGATAATCGTAAACGTCGTTCTCAGATCCTTTATAAATCCGGCAAAATCCATAGGCGCATTTACCTTGTAAACGCCGTCTATCGCCTTGAACTGCTGAACGGCAGTGCTTATCTTATCAAGGTCGTTTATAGTTACCATATAGGTCGCCGGAACGGGATTATACGGAAGATTCTGGAACAGCTCCTTCTGCTCGCTGTACTGCTCGATCATCTTCTTGAGTCCTTCTTCGGCGGAAATGAAATCCACCTTCTCCGTCAGCGTGTTGCTTTTAAGCACCTCGCCTATATGCTTTATATCTGCGTCATCACTAAGATAAACGCTTATCTCGTTCTTGTCCGAAACGTTGTCGAGTATTATTCCGCAATCAAGCATCACTATAGCCGACATTCCGACCAGAATAAGGCTGACAGTCATAATGCAGAGGCTGGCAAATGACATGAAGCGGTTCTTCCATACCGATCTTATGCCCTGCTTTATCAAATAGCTTAAATTATTCATCCTGCGCCTCACCTTCCACATATTCGTCGAAAATAACTTCGCCGTTTTTCAGGCTGACGATTCTTCCGCCGAAATATTCGACAAGGCTATGCTCATGAGTAACCATTATTACGGTAGTACCGCACTTGTTTATCTCCTTGAGCAGCTTTACTATATCATAGGATAAAGCCGGGTCGATGTTTGCCGTAGGCTCGTCTGCTATGATAAGCTTAGGATCGCTCGCAAAGGCTCTTGCTATCGCAACTCTCTGCTTTTCACCGCCCGACAGCTTCTCAGGGTAGGATTTTGCCCTGTCTGCCAGCTTGACCAGATTCAGAACATAAGGCACCCTGTGTCTTATCGTCTTTTTGGATTTGTTTGTAACACGCAGTACAAAAGCCACATTGTCATAAACATTCAGATCCGGTATCAGACGGAAATCCTGAAATATCATTCCTATGGAACGTCTGAAATACGGGATCTTCTTATTCTTTATCTTGGCAAGATTATATCCGTTTACGAATACCCTGCCCGATGTCGGCGCTATCTCTCTTGTCAGCAGTTTGAGCAATGTCGATTTTCCGGCACCGCTGTCACCGACTATAAATACAAATTCGCCGTCCTCTATTCTGAGATTGACGCCGTTAAGAGCGTCAACTCCGCCTCCGTCCTTGAAATGAACGTCAACGTTCTTTAATTCAACCATTTTACCATTCCTTCCTGATACCTGCCGTGCAATAACGGCACACAGCGATGCAGTCCGGTTATGGCGTAACCGGGGGAATCACAATGCTATCCCCTTCTGCACCCACAATACTTTTCAAACACTTATTTTTCAACGATCAAAAGTATGGTGGAGTAATTCAACTTTTCTCTCCTCATATACGGCCGATATTGCCGATAATCCGCAGCTTTGCAATGACACTCTTACACCAAATATTCAGACAAGCACAATCAAGTATCTGTCTGAATAGTCCGGTATTATTAAATTTGACATTATTTCCCGACCGTTTAACTGCGTTACGAATATAAATAACGTTTCAAAAGGTCGGAATTGTCTGCGGCACTTTAAGCATAGTGCTTTTGCCAACGTTTATTCCCGACCGTTTCACCGTGTTACGAATAATGCAACATTTCAAAAGGTCGGAATTGTCTGCGGCACTTTAAGCATAGTGCTTTTCGCCAACGTTTATTCCCGACCGTTTCACCGTGTTACGCATAAATGCAACATTTCAAAAGGTCGGAATTGTCTGCGGCGACCCGCCGCATTGCTTTGTGCCTTGCACCGCCGTTTACACCCGACCGTCAGCGTAAGTAACGCACACACGCTACTTTTTTAAAGGTCGGAACAGTCAGCGGCGACCCGCCGCATTAGAATTTGACGGGATCTGCGGCAAGGTATTTCTTGACCATAAGAGCGATCTTGAAGATGATAGCGTGATCGAACTCTCTTAAATCAAGACCTGTGAGTTTCTTTATCTTATCCAGTCTGTAAACCAGTGTATTTCTGTGTACAAAGAGCTTTCTTGACGTTTCGGAAACGTTGAGGTTATTCTCGAAGAATCTCTGTATCGTGAATAACGTTTCGTGGTCAAGCGACTCTATTGAACCCTTCTTGAAAACTTCCTTCAGGAATGTTTCACACAAGGTCGTGGGCAGGTGATAAATAAGACGGGCGATACCGAGGTTATCGTAGCTTACGATAGTCTTGTCCGTATCGAACACCTTACCTACCTCAATAGCTATCTGTGCTTCCTTGAAGGAACGGGCAAGATCCTTTATGCCTGTAACGGGAGTACCGATACCTACGTTTACCTTTGTGAAGAACTCGCCCGAAAGCGTATCCGAGATGGAACGTGCGAGCTTTTCGAGGTCCTTGTTGTCTATGCCTGCCTTTATTTCCTTAACAAGAACGATTTCGGTTTCTGTGATATTGAACACGAAGTCCTTGTTCTTATCGGGGAACAGGTTCTGTATTACGTCATAAGCCGAAACCTCGTTTGCGGAAACGATACTTATAAGGAATACAACACGGCTTATATCCGCATTGAAGTGAAGCTCTCTTGCCTTGAGCGTTATATCGCCGGGAAGAACGTTATCAAGGATAATATTCTTCACGAAGTTGTTTCTGTCATATTTCTCGTCATAGTACTGCTTGATGCTTGACAGTGAGATAGCGAGGATAGACGCATACTTTGCCGCCTGATCGTCCGTACCTTCGATGAATACCGCATAATCGGGCTTTACATGAACGCCGAAGGGCTTGTATGTATAGCCGTCACGGATGAACACATCATGTGAGTCACCAAGCTCAATTGTAAAGAAGTCGCTGTTTGTTCCTATCCTGGAAAGCTCACTGCAAGCGACTATCGTACTGTTTTCATCGATAACACCGATAACACGACCGATAGTATCTCTCATCTGATGAACTACGCCCTGAAATAATCTGTTTGACATTTTCTTACCTCTTTTATCTTAAAAATGGTTTGCTCCTGTGTCCGCCGAAGGCTATAACCCTGTAACTGCCTT
>ENA-UEQJ01002030-UEQJ01002030.1-human-gut-metagenome-genome-assembly--contig:-NODE-2030-length-15073-cov-25.548546_pt1 | contig 15073 bp, 15 predicted proteins | sample MGYA00242937_ERZ507938 | MGnify/ENA primary metagenome ERZ507938 (study PRJEB26167, sample SAMN06115437) | human gut metagenome | host: Homo sapiens | place: China:Gansu | collected 2015-07-03...
GAAGGCAATAACAGAAAAATAAGTATAAACGTAAAATGGGAACAGCAAAAAGAATATATTAGAGCACAGCTTTCAGATAATAAGACTGGTAAAATCTACAAGAGAAGGAAAATTGATGTAGAGCCAGTCCTTTTTTAGTTTGAGAGGGTGGTTTTGTCCCAGCCTCATACAGAATCGCCAAGTTTTGGGAAAAATCTTCCCAAAACTTTTGCAATCAAAAACGAGCAGGCTTTAGCGTTGCTGCTAAAATCAGCTCGTTTTGATATATGACGTATTTTACATTTTCAGCTTGCAGAAAACGTACTTGGCAATTCCTGCTTCAATGACAAGCAATAAGGCAACCAGTTCGAATACCGCGCTGATATTGATACCGTGGGCGACAAAGCCTAAAAGTGCGGGGCCTAGAATAACACCTGTATAACCTAAACTGGTTACGGAAGTTACCGCAGCGCTGATAGGCATCCCCTTCTGGTATTTTAAAAGTGAATAAAACACAGGGACAATGTTGGCACAACCAAGGCCGATGAGAATGAAGGCAAAGGCATTTAGATACAGGTTATCTAAAACAACTACGAGCGCAAAGCCTGCTGCCGTGACGATGCTGCCGCCGATAACAGCTTTTTGTTCGCCTAAGAATTGCACAGTTTTATCGCCTAAAAGACGCATGATGAGCATAGCAACGGAAAAGATAGCGTAACCTGTGCCTGCCAACGCTATATCCATATTTTTCACTTCGGTGAGCAGTACGCCGCTCCAATCCATAACTGCACCTTCAACAAGGAAGGAAATGCAGGCGAGAATGCCTAAAACGATAACAATGCCGCGTGGGATAGCAAAGGCCTTTTCGCCGCCGGGGATTTTATAATCCAGTAAGTGACGGCCGAAAACTGCCAGTAACGCTAAAACGATAGCGCAGTGTAGTGTGGCGATGAGTGTTACGTTTGAGCCTGAAGATGCCAAAACGCTGAAAAGACCTGCGCTGGCAAAGCAGCCGATACTCCAAAAGGCATGCATACCGCTGAGTAGTCTGCGACCGGCAAGCTTTTCCACAATAACGGCATTGGTGTTTATACTGACATCCGTTGCGCCCATAACTGCCCCGAAAAAAGCAAGTGCAATGGCATAGCTCCAGATGTTTGGCAGGCAAGAAAGCAGCACGGAAATTAGTGCCATCAGCGTTGCACCTGTGATGACGACTTTTTTGCAGCCAAAGCGTTGTACGAGTGCGCCGGCCAAAGGCATAAAGATAAAAGCGCTGATACCGATGCACAGAAGCAAACGACCGAGTACATCCGCTTCAAGCTTCAGGCGTGCTTTGACCATAGGAATCATCGGTGCCCAGGTGGAAATGACGAAGCCGGGCAGGAAAAAGGCGACACGCGCTGCATTGATTTCTTTGCTGCCGACGGAAATATTTTGTAAAGTGTTATCTGGTTTGTTGATTTGCATTGTAAAAACTCCTTTCGTTACCTAAGTAGCTATGAGAGCTTTTATGGGTTGAGTGTTGCCATAATTTATCTAAAAAAGCGGGATGAAATTCGTTTGAATCCTATCCAGCTTCAATAGCTTGAGCGCTACAAGTCCTCTGATAAATTATGATGATTTTACCACGAGCATATTTTGTTGTTAATGTGAGGTATTTAATTGTTGGTTTGAAGCATATTTTGATGTGTTTAGAAATTGTTGCTCTGCCTAACTTAGCAAGACCGCAAAGCTTCGAAGAATCTTCCCAAAACTTTTTTGATTGTTGGATTAATTGCTGTAAAAAGATTATCCTGTTTTTATCGTATACTTTTAATACATTGTGCTAATGTTCAAAATGCAACAAATAATTCCCTTGTCTTTAAGTTTTGCCTATGTTATGATTTACTTAAAGCATTTAGATGATAAAGGGGGAATTATTTTGACTTATGGAATTGTTTTTCTCGTTATTATTTCCCTGGTTTTATTTATTATTGCGGCTAAGACCTGTTATGTGAAGGCACCCCCAAACGTGGCGTATATTATTTCCGGCTTGACGAAAAATCCACGTATTCTTATCGGTATAGGCGGTTTTAAAATTCCGCAGCATTGATGGCAAGCTGCCGGAAGTTCCTGTAGAAATAAGCAAGGAAGAATAAAAATGAAATAAGCTGTTAGCATCCGGTATGTTAGCAGCTTATTTTTACAATAACGGAGGAATGTTTCTTTGAAGATTCTCGTGAGTGCCTGCTTGTTGGGCAAAAATTGTAAGTATAACGGTGGTAATAACTTAAATCAAAGCGTGTTGGATTTTATCGAAGGACATGAGGTTATCGGCGTTTGCCCGGAGCAGTTGGGCGGGCTCTCTACACCGCGTTTGCCGGCGGAAATGGTTGAAGGCATAGTGACGAACAAGGAAGGCATCAGTGTGGATGCAGAATTTCGCAAGGGAGCGCAGACAGCATTGGCAGCTGCTTTGGAAAAAAAGGTGGATTTGGCAATTCTGCAATCACGCAGTCCCAGCTGTGGCGTGAAGGAAATATATGACGGCAGCTTCAGCGGCAAGAAGGTAAAAGGGCAGGGTGTGTTCGCCCGGCTGCTTACTAAGTATGGCATCAAGGTGCTTGATGCCGAGGATATAGCTGAGCATAAATAAGCTGGTTTATAAAAATTAAAAGGCAAGGTCTTAGGATGTATGTTCCTAGGCCTTGCCTTTTGGTGCTTTATTTTTTATACTTTCTGATTGCCGCACCGATCAGCTTCGCTGTCTGCGACAGCTCCGCTTCGGTGTGCGTTGCCATGAGGGCAACGCGCAGGCGCGCAGTACCCTTTGCTACCGTCGGATAGCGGATAGCGGGGGCGAGCACGCCGTTTGCCAACAGCTCGTCAGCAACCTGCAGAGCGGACTTCTCATCGCCGATGATAATAGGAATGATGGCGGTGGGAGAGTAGGCTTCTACGCCTTCAGCATGTAGAGCGTTTAAGAAAAACTCTACGTTGTGCTGCAGATTTTGCGCACGTTGCGGTTCTTCCTTCAGTACCTCGATTGCTCGCAATGCAGCAGCGAGCGTTGCAGGAGTCTGCGAGGTGGCGAAGATAAAGCTGCGAGCTTTATTCTTGAGATATTCAATGATTACCTTGCTGGCGCAGGCGTAACCGCCTTCGGCGCCGAGTGCTTTGCTGAGCGTACCCATGAGAATGTCAGGGCGAACGGTATTGCCGAAATGCTCAACAGTACCGTGACCGGTTTTGCCGATAACGCCGGTGGCATGTGCTTCGTCAATCATCGTGAGCAGATGATACTTTTGGCCGAGTGCGACGAGAGCAGGCAGGTCGACGATATCACCGTCCATACTGAAAACTGCGTCGCTGACAATCAATCCCCTGCTGCAGGGGGTAGCAAGGATTTTCGCTTCCAGGTCCTGCATATCATTGTGCTTATAGACAACGATGCGCGCTTTGGAAAGACGTGCGCCGTCGATGATGCTGGCGTGATTGTATTCGTCGCTGAAGATAACGCTTTCACTGTTGCAGAGGGCGGAAATAATGCCGACGTTGGCCATGTAACCGGTGTTGAATACTAATGCTGCTTCCGTACCCTTGAACTGTGCCAGCTTGCTTTCGAGTGCTTCGTGCAGTGCGGTATTGCCGGTAGTCAGACGGCTGCCGCCGCTGCCTGCACCCCATTGAAGCGCAGCTTCGGCAGCGGCTTGCTTAACGCGGGTATCTGCTGCCAAATCAAGATAGCTGTTGGAGGCCAGCATTAAAACCTTGCGTCCCTGCATTTCAATGTATTTACTCTGCTCACTGTCCATGGTGCGCAGGGAGCGGTAAAGATTCTGCTCCTTAAGCTGTTTCAGCTCGTCAGCAAAAATCTGCTCCGGGTTTGGATTAGCAGGCTTTTCAACTGGGAGTCCGCGTACAAGTACACGCTGCTTTTCCAGGTAATTGATAGCATCCTCGGCCTTAGCCTTGGTGCTGTCAAAGATAAATACACGGCCACCGTGCGGATTGCCCATTTCCTTCATCGGCATGAGGCGTACATAACCATGCTTTAAGGAAGCTAGGTAGCCGACGAGGTAATCGGGATCATCGGAAAGGCACAGCTCGGCGATGATGCCGGGGGCGTTAACAACTTTGGTAGCCAATACGATGGCTTCACGGAAATGGTTTTTACCGCTACAGTTGCTCGCTGCTCCTTCGGCATCCATATAGGTTACGCGGATGCCTCGCTCGTGGTCGGGTTCAAGTCTGGAGTTTGTGGCGACGTCATAGAGAACTGCACCGCGTATAGGATGGTTGTGACGCAGAAGGTCGATTAATGCATCTGCCTTGGCTTCCAATCCCAGCTCGCAGAGCATTTTCTTCATGATTTTATAGGTTTCCTCTACTGTGTCGGCAGGACGTTTGCTGACAGGCAGAGCGTCGAGATATTGCAGCTTTTCCGGTGCGACCTCTTCCATTTTGACGTTGATGAAGTCTGCTCGGCCGAGGCCGTGATGCAGAGCGCGCTCGGTAAGTGCGCTGACAGCGCTGCTGATATCGGCTTGCGGGATAATGCGTTCTGCGCCGCTGACATGTAAATCACCTTTGGATGCGCGCATTTTGATGCTGTATAAAGGCATAGGGAAATCTCCTTTGTATTTATGAATTAAGTGTTAAAATTTGCCCCCTTTCGCCTCACTATGTTCGGCACCTTCCCTATACTAAGACCCATTTTTCATGTAATGAAAAATGTTGGTCGTGTTATACTCGAAGAGTGCAAGGGGCAGGCAAGATCTGCGGTCGAACTTTCTTAGTTCCCCTGGGGGAACTATCAAGCGTTAGCGAGACTAAAGGGGGCTTCTCTAAACTATTTATCAGCCTCTGAGCAAAGCAACTTTGGTAAGCAGCTGTTTTGCGGGCTTATAGAATGCACCGGCAGCAACTGCGGTAAAAATCATACCGGGGAAGGCTGCGGCGGTGAGTACCATCCAGTTTACACCGGTAACCTGCCACAGTACGAGGCGGGCAGCGAAGGTTCCGAGCGGGCCGCTGACAGCAACAGTAAGCAGATTAGTTCCGAGCAGGGCCATGGTGCCACCGGCAACAACGCGGAATACCATCTGTACAAGTACGTTGATGATGTTGTGCATGCCGAGCATCATTCCCAGCATACTGGCAAGGATACCTGCGATAATGTAGCGTTTAAAGCCGAAGCAGGCGCAGATGAGTACGGCGATTGGTGCAGATAACTGGAATTCGCCACCGGCAATTGGCGAAGGGATTTTAAAAGAACCTGAAATCAGAATCAAGACACCTAACAAAGCGATAGTAGTCAGCTCTTTCATACTCAAATCTTTCATTTATTTGCTCCTTACTTTAAAACTTCATCCATAGACTGTTTAGCCAGTGCTATAGCCTTATCCAGATCTTTATTTTCGATATTCAGCGGCGGGTTGAAGTAGATGACGTTACCCAGAGGACGTAGCAACAGACCGTGGGTAAGTGCTTTTTTATAAATTTCGTAGCCTATACGCAGGTCGCCGTCGAAGCCGATTTTCTTATCCTTATCGGTAACAAGCTCCATAGCGTTAATCAGGCCGATATGACGGATTTCACCGATGTTTTTATGAGCGCCGAAGGTATCCATGAGCGCATTGTGGAAATATGTTGCTTTTTCCGCAGCATGCTCGAGAATTTTTTCTTCCTTCATAATCTTGAGTACAGCAAGGGCGGTAGCGCAGCCGATAGGGTTACCGGCATAGGTGTGGCTGTGCATGAACTGCTTGCCTTTGTTGTAATCGTCATAGAAGGCATCGTAAATTTTGTCTGTGGTGCAGACAATAGCCATCGGCAGATAACCGCCGGTGAGTGCCTTACTGATGGTCATGATATCAGGAGTAATTCCCGCATGGTTGCAGGCGAACATTTTGCCGGTTCTGCCGAAGCCGGTAGCAATTTCGTCGGCAATCAGCAGTACGCCGTACTCATCACAGAGCTTACGCAGCTTTTGCAGGTAGAGAGGCGGATAGATACGCATGCCTGCGCAGCCTTGCACGATAGGCTCAACGATAATTGCAGCGGTTTCTTTTGCGTGTTTGGCAAATTCTTCCTCAGCAAATTTGAAGCATTCGCATTGGCAATGCTCGCGGTCTTTGGCAAACGGGCAACGGTAGCAATCAGGTGCCTTTACATGGATGTTGTTCATCATCATGGGTTTATACATCTGTGCGAACAGGTCCATGCTGCCTACGGAAAGAGCGCCGATGGTTTCACCGTGATAACCTTCGCTGAGGCACATGAAGCGCTGTTTTTCCGGGTGACCGGTCTGCAGCTGATATTGGAAAGCGATTTTCAGTGCGATTTCTACGGAAGAGGAGCCGTTGTCGGCGAAGTTGAATTTGTTCAAACCTTTGGGGAGAACATCAACCAGCTCTTCGCACAGCTTAATAGCAGGCTCGTGGGTGAAGTTAACGAAGATAACGTGCTCTAATTGTTCAATCTGCTCTTTGATGGCGGCGTTGATTTTGGGATTGCAGTGACCTAAAAGGTTACACCACCAGCTGCTGATGATATCAAGATATTCGGTGCCGTCGGCTGCGTAGAGGTAGGGGCCTTTAGCGTGGTCAACGATGATAGGACGTAAGGTTTCGTAGTCCTTCATTTGGGAACAGGGATGCCAGATGTGGGCTAAATCTCTTTTTTGTAAATCTGCTACTCTATCGTTCATTTTTTCTTCCTCCTGAGTTTTGTGTCATTATTGTTTATTCCCCCTTCCGCCTCACGTTATTCGGCACTTTCCCCGTAGGGGCAGGCAAGATCTGCGGTCGAACTTTCTTAGTTCCCCCTCGGGGGAACTGTCGAGCTTTAGCGAGACTAAAGGGGGCTGTTGATTTTTATTTATATAATCCTTTAAGCACTTCTACATCAATATCCAGCTCGCTGGCATTCGGCGGTACGCAGGCAAGTACGGGGACCGCTGTAATTTCTTCCATCATACGCTTGTTGTCGGCCTGCATGAAGTTGCTGCCGTCGTAGTTGTTAAGGATGATGCCGCGGACGGGAATGTCTTTCTGCTTGAGGTAAGAGATGGTCAGTACGCAGTTGTTGATGGAACCGAGCGCTGCGTTGGAGATTACCAATACGCCCAAATCAAGCTTCTTGATGATGTCCTCGAGCAGGATGTGCTCTTCGTCCCAACGGATGGGGCAGATGATGCCGCCGCTGCCTTCCATGGTAACGTAATCATATTTGGCAAGGGAAGCCTGATAATCAGCTTCAATCTTTTCCATTTCTACGGGATTGCCCTCGCGCAGTGCTGCCAGATGCGGAGAAACTGCTTCCTTATAAATGTAGGAAACAAGGTTTTCCGGTTTTTCCGGGATGTTGGCGGTTTTAGCAACAAAGACTGCGTCGCCCGGCAGCCAGGTGCCGTCAGGCTGTTCTTCGGCGCCGCTCAGCGCTGCTTTGTAATAGCCTGCGTTGACGCCTGCATCGCGTAAGCGTTTAACAAGCAGGCCGGTAACGTATGTTTTACCGATATCTGTACCGATTGCTGTAATGAAAAGACCTTTACTCATAATTTTCACCTTCGTAATTTATTTTGGTTAACCTAAAATTCTATATGGTTAACTTTGTTATAGCTTAAGTATACGCTGTGAAGATTTTAATGTCAACCTAGCAAAATAGTATGGTTAACCATGTCGGTTGGGCATAAAAAAAGATTGACAGCCATATTTTGTGGTTATAACTGTCAATCTTTGCTTATTTTGTGGTTAACGAAGAATCATCTTAATAAAAAGGAAAAAATTATTTTTTTGCTGCTGCGTTTTTACGGATTTCGGTTACCGGTATGCCGCCGATGCCCCAGTTATCTGTATCAACCTCGTCGATGGTGACAACGGTGGTAGATTTGTTTTTGCCTAGAACGTCATGCAGAAGATTGGTTGCGCCTTCGATGAGAGCACGCTTCTGCTCAGGTGTAACGTTACCTTCTTTGGTGATTTTGATGTTTACATAGGGCATGCTGATGACCTCCTTGCGTTTTTCTTTCATTATAGCATATTTTGCTTGCAAACTGCGCGTTTCTATGCTATTATAAGTGCGGTAAAATTTACTGATGCACAGTAGCATTTAGGATGAGCTGGAGCAGTTAACAGTAAAGCTTACTTCTGAAAAATTTTTAAGTCAATACTCGCTTGGATCTATAAGACCGGGACGAAGACGCAAACAGGCTAACTATGCGCATTCCGTACCGGAATGCGCTTTTTTATATGCTTCGGCATTAATCGGCAATTCCATAGCCTTGAATTTGCACAGCGTCTCCTGTGGTCAGAAGGGAGGGCAATCTTGAAGGTTGGTATTATTGGCGGTGGCCGCGTTGGCAGCCGTCTGGCTGCAAGCTTGCGTGAAGCAGGCGTGCTGGTCGGCATTACGGCTGCATCTGAGCAGCACAGCGCACAGCTGGCACAGCAGTTTGGTGTACCGGCGACGGATAACGCGAAGCTGTGGCAGGCAGCGGACGTGTTGTTGCTTACCGTACCGGACCGGTTAATTGGTACGGTAGCGGAGGAGCTAGCGCAAAGCGTGACACCGGCGGCTAAGGTTGTACTGCATGTGAGCGGCAGTGTGGGATTGGAGCCTTTGGCTCCGCTTGCTCAGCTGGGCGCACACGTAGGCAGCCTGCATCCGCTGCAAAGCTTTGCCGGCGGCAATACAAAGCTTGCAGGTGTGTATATGGCGTTGGACGGTGACAGCGAAGCGCAGGACGCAGGCAAAAAGCTCGTTGAGCTTTTTGGCGGCAAAGCGTTCAGTGTTCCTGCTGAAGAACGTGCGGCCTACCATGCGGCAGCGTGTATCTGCTCTAACTACGCCGTAGCGGTGGAGGCTATGGCGGCGCAGCTGATGGCGCGCTGGACCGGCAGCAATGAAGCTGCCTGGGAAGCACTGCTTCCCTTGTTCAAAGGCACAGCGGCTAATTTGCAGGCTACGCAAAATCCTGCAGCGGTCCTGACGGGACCAATTGCCCGCGGTGATGTCAGCACGGTAGCGAAACATCTTGCTGCCTTACCGGCAGATGTAATTCCTGCCTATTGCTCTCTGGGCCTGGCGACAACCTCGCTGGCCCTTGCTAATGGCACTATTGACGAAAATGCAGCTGATGAGCTGAGAAATTTGCTTGGAGGATATTATGGCTAACAAACAAGTAACAGTCGCAACGATTAAGGAAATGAAGCAAAATGGCGAACCTATCACGATGATAACCGCTTACGACGTAGCAATGTCCCGCAACGTGAACGAAGCAGGCGTAGATATGATTCTTGTAGGTGATTCCCTGGGTAACGTAATTTTAGGATATAATTCCACAGTCCCAGTAACGATGGATGAAATGATTCATCATACCAAGGCTGTTATGCGTGGCAACAGCACTGCTTTAGTAGTTGGCGATATGCCGTTTATGAGCTATCAGGCAAGCATTGTTGACGCAATGTATAATGCGGCACGTTTCCTGAAGGAAACAGGCTGCACTGCAGTTAAGCTGGAGGGCGGCTCTGAGGTAGTACCTCTCGTAGAGCGTCTGACACAGGCCGGCATTCCGGTATGTGCTCATATCGGTCTGACTCCGCAATCTGTAAATCAGCTGGGCGGCTTCAAGGTACAGGGCAAGGATATTGCCGCTGCACAAAAAATGATTGATGATGCCAAGGCTTTGGAGGCTGCAGGTGCTTTTGCCTGCGTGCTGGAATGCGTTCCGGCCGCACTGGCTGCTAAGGTAACCAGCGAGCTGAAAACCATGGCTACCATCGGTATAGGTGCCGGCAACGGCTGCGACGGTCAGGTGCTCGTATGCAATGACCTTTTGGGAGTTTCCACCGGCTTCTGCCCGAAATTTGTTAAGAAGTATGCTAATCTGCATGATACTACCGTAGAAGCAGTAAAGGAATATATTGCCGATGTTAAGGCAAGAACCTTCCCTGCTCCTGAGCATACCTTTAAGATTGACGATGCTGTTTTAGAAAAATTATATTAATACTTTTATAAATAAAGTGAGGTAATTCAAAATGAAATTAGTACATACAGTTGCAGAGCTGCGCGAAGAGGTTGCAGCAGCTAAAGCTCAGGGTTTGACCATCGGCCTGGTGCCTACTATGGGTGCTTTGCATGAAGGCCATGCATCCCTGATTAAAGCAGCTAACATGGAAAATGACTTTGTTGTAGTCAGCGTTTTCGTAAACCCGACTCAATTCGGTCCTAACGAAGATCTGGACGCTTATCCGCGTACTCTGGAAGCAGACTGCAAGCTGGCAGAAAGCATGGGCGCTAACGTAGTTTTCGCTCCGGCTCCGAAGGAAATGTATCCGAGCGAAGATGCAACATGGGTAGAAGTAACCGGTGATATTACCAAGGTTCTGTGCGGCCGTACCCGTCCGATTCACTTCCGCGGTGTAACTACCGTTGTTACCAAGCTGTTCAACCTGGCACAACCTGACCGTGCTTACTTCGGCCAGAAGGACGCACAACAGGTTGAGGTTCTGAAGCGCATGGTAAAAGACCTGTTCTTCAATATCCAGCTGCGCATTATGCCGATTGTCCGCGAAGCTGACGGTTTGGCAAAGAGCTCCCGCAACACCTATCTGAATGAAGCAGAGCGCAAAGCAGCTCTGGTACTGAGCCGTAGCCTGAAGGCTGCTAAGGAGCAGTACGAAGCAGGTGAGCGTGACGCTGCTAAGATTACTGCGGCTGTTACCGCTTCCATTAAAGAAGAGTCCATGTCTGATATTGATTATGTTGAAATTTATGCACTGCCGGAATTGAAACCTGTAGCAGCTCCGATGGCAGGCAGCAACCTGCTGGCTGTAGCTGTTAAATTCGGCACCACACGTCTGATTGATAATGTAGTTTTGGAGGAGAAATAATATGCTTTATACTATGCACCATGGCAAAATTCATCGCGCTACCGTAACCCAGGCTAATCTGGAATATATGGGCAGCATTACTATCGACAGCGAGCTGCTGGAGCTGTCTGGTATTCTTCCGGGCGAGCGTGTACAAATCGTTGACAACAACAACGGTAACCGTCTGGAAACCTATGTTATCGCCGGTGAGCGTGGCAGCGGTGTTATCTGCCTGAACGGTGCTGCTGCACGTAAAGTTCTGGTTGGCGATACTGTTATCATCATCGCTTACAGCCTTATGACCGAGGAAGAAGCTAAAACTTATGTACCGAAGGTTGTAATGGTTGACGAAAACAACCATCCAATCAACGTTCGCGGTACTGAAAAGGAAGCAGAAATCGGCTGATTATAAGCATTATATGAGCACGTTGCGGCTTGCGCTTGGCGCAGGCTGCAGCGTGCTTTTTGTGTTGGCGGTTTGCTGAATTTATGAAGTATCAAGCGATTTCGGATAGTAATAAGAAGTTGCATATTTTTCGAAAAGAACAGCAAATAAAAAACTTCGGTAGAACGCTAAATATAATCGTTCTACCGAAGTTTTTCGTTTCTATTTGTTTTTATCGTGGCAGCAGCAATGTTCTGCTTCCACAGGCTTCATGGAGCATTCCGGGCAGATGCCTTCGCCCTCTAAAAGCTTGCTGCCCCAGGCGTATATGGCCTGCAGAATAGGAAAGAGGCTTTCGCCCCGCGGCGTCAGGCTGTACTCAACCTTAGGCGGTACGACGGCGTACACCTTGCGCGCAATCAAGCCGTCACCTTCCAGCTCGCGTAATTGCTGGGTGAGCATTTTGGGTGTGGCCTCGGGGACGAGGCGGCGCAGCTCGTTGAAGCGCAAAATTTTGCCGGACAGATGCCACAGGAGCAATGCTTTATATTTGCCGCCGATGAGCTGCAGCGTGGCGGCAACGGGACAGTTGACGTTAATAGTATCTTTCATTTGGAGTTTCCTTTCTGCAAAGAGCAAGGTGATTAAGATATAATGATGTTATGAAAAAATCATATGTCTGCCTTGCGCAGCAAAAATTATATATCTTTACAGTATCTTTTTACATACTATCTACCTAAATAGTGCGTTCTTGAAATAAAGATAGCGTTTGCTATAATAATAGCAGATAAAAATTTTTACGTCAAACAGATAGCAAGCGAAAGGAGTCACGATGAAAAAACAGTTACTTGATATAACGGGCATGAGCTGCAGTGCCTGCTCTTCGCGCATCGAAAAGGTTGTCAACAGGATGCAGGGTGTAGAGCAGATGAGCGTTAATCTGCTGAAAAATAATGCACACGTTACCTTTGACGAAAGTGTTGTGGATGAAAAAGCAATTATCGCCCGCATTGAAAAGCTGGGTTTTGGCGCGAAAGTGCATGCTGCAAATGTTGCAGCACCGGTACCTCAGCAGGATACGGCGGCACAGGAGATGGAGGAGATGCGCCAGCGTCTTATCGGCTCGCTGATTTTTGCCGGTCTTGTCTTTTATCAGCACATGGGGCGCATGTGGGGCTGGCCGCTGCCAAGCTTTATTCTGGGGCAGGAAAACGAGCTGATTAACGCTTTGCTGCAGATGCTGTGGTGTATTCCGGTGCTCTTTATCGACCGCAAGTATTTTATCCACGGTGTGCGCAATCTTTTAAGCGGTGCGCCTAATATGGATTCCCTGATTGCCGTAGGCAGCGGTGCATCGTTTATTTATGGTTTGTATTCCGTATTTGGCATGGCGTATGCCTTTGGACATAACCGTCTTGATTTGCTGCCGGGCTTTGCCGATGCTTTATATTTTGAAGCGAGTGCCGTAATTTTGGCACTTGTAACTGTCGGCAAGTTTATGGAGGCGCGGGCAAAGAGCCACACCTCTGATGCGATTAAGGCGCTGATGAATCTTACGCCGAAGACGGCGCTTGTCGAGCGTCACGGTCTGCAGGGAGAAATTCCTGTAGAGGAGGTAGTTACGGGCGATGTGCTGATTGTAAAAAGTGGTGCGTCCGTGCCCGTGGACGGCAAAATTATTGAGGGCAGCGCTGCCCTGGACGAAAGTGCGCTGACGGGTGAAAGCCTGCCGGTAGATAAAACAATCGGTGACAAGGTTATCGGCGGCACTATTAACAGAAGCGGTTACTTTAAGATGGAAGCGACTGCGATTGGCGCTGATACTGCTTTAGCGAAGATTATTGCGCTGGTGGATGAGGCAACATCTTCTAAAGCGCCTATTGCCAAGCTAGCTGATAAGGTGAGCGGCTATTTTGTGCCTGCCGTTATAGGCATTGCCGTGCTTGCGGCGGTTGTCTGGCTGGCGCTGGGCGCAAGCTGGCACTTTGCACTGACGATAGCTATTTCGGTGCTCGTCATTTCCTGCCCCTGTGCTTTGGGATTGGCAACACCGACAGCGATTATGGTAGGAACGGGGCGTGGTGCCAAGAGCGGCATTCTGATTAAATCGGCAACAGCGTTGGAAACAGCGCATAAGATTGATACCGTTATCTTAGACAAAACAGGTACGATTACAGCGGGCAAGCCGGTGGTGACGGATATTTTACCTATAAAGATTACGGAAAATGAATTGCTGGCCTTTGCCGCAGGACTGGAAAAGCTGTCGGAGCATCCGTTGGGTGAAGCTATTGTTGCTGCTGCTGAAGCAAAGCAGCTTGTTTTGCCGGAAGCCGGCAATTATAAGCAAATCCCTGGTCAGGGTGTTACAGCGGAGCTTGCGGGAGCTGAATGTGCGGCAGGCAATCTCAAGCTGCTGGAGGCGTTGAATGTTGATGTCAGCAGTTTGATGGAACGGTATGACAAGCTAGCGGCTCAGGGAAAAACCCCGTTATATTTTGTCCGTGCAGGCGAGCTTTTAGGCTGTATTGCTGTTGCCGATACCGTAAAGCCTACGAGCAGGGAGGCTATCGGCAAGCTGCAGGCAATGGGCCTGCGTGTGCTGATGGTAACAGGTGATAACCAGGCGACGGCGGAAGCCATTCGTGCGCAGGTGGGAGTAGATGAGGCTGTTGCTCAGGTACTTCCGCAGGATAAGGAAGCGGTAATACGCAAGCTGCAGCTGGAGGGCCATATTGTCGCCATGGTAGGCGACGGCATCAACGATGCGCCGGCGTTGGCGCGTGCCGATATAGGTATTGCTATCGGTGCCGGCACGGATATTGCGATTGAAGCTGCTGATATGGTTTTGATTAAGAGCGACTTGTTGGATGTGGCGAAAGCAATTTGCTTAAGCCGCAGCGTGATGACCAATATCAAGGAAAATCTTTTCTGGGCCTTTATTTATAATGCCGTCGGTATTCCGTTTGCCGCAGGTGTATTTTATACAGCCTTCGGCTGGCTGCTGAATCCGCTGATTGCAGCGGCGGCGATGAGCTGCAGCAGTGTTTCTGTTGTTACTAACGCACTAAGACTGCGTTTTATAAAATTGTAATTGCAAAGGAGATTTTATTATGACTAAGACTATTGCTATTGAAGGTATGCATTGCCAACATTGTGTTGGCGCCGTTAAGGAAGCACTTGCTGCTGTAGCAGGTGTAACAAGTGTTGTTGTTTCCTTGGAAAACAATAATGCGGTTATTGAGGGCACAGGCCTGGATGATGCAGTTTTGAAGGCTGCTGTTGAGGATACCGGCTTTGATGTAACCGGCATCAACTGAAAATAAGCACAAAAAAACGCCGCGTAAAGCGGCGTTTTTGCTTGTAAAAAGGTCGCTGCGCAGCGGCCTTTTTCTTATGCAAATATTTCTGCTATAGCAGGCGGAAGCATGTCAAGTGCGCTTGCTGTCATAAATGCGGCAGCAATGGCTACGACGATAAAAGCAGCAGCGTGCGGATAATCCTTTTTGCGCACGGAAGAGAAGATGGCACGCAGGGATAAAAGCAGAATCAGACCCCAGATGTAGGGACCGGTTACTTCATGGAAAAATTTTTCAAACATGATAACACTCCTTGCTGGCTAAAAAATGTGTTTAAGCAGATATAGATATACATATAATAAAAAAACACCCGCAATAGCAGGTGCTGTTTTTGGATTGGTGCCTCAGCACAGAATCGAACTGTGGACACAAGGATTTTCAGTCCTTTGCTCTACCAACTGAGCTACCGAGGCGTAATGGCGACCCGGATGGGACTCGAACCCACGACCTCCGCCGTGACAGGGCGGCATTCTAACCAACTGAACCACCGGGCC
>ENA-UEQJ01002033-UEQJ01002033.1-human-gut-metagenome-genome-assembly--contig:-NODE-2033-length-15060-cov-4.080758_pt1 | contig 15060 bp, 14 predicted proteins | sample MGYA00242937_ERZ507938 | MGnify/ENA primary metagenome ERZ507938 (study PRJEB26167, sample SAMN06115437) | human gut metagenome | host: Homo sapiens | place: China:Gansu | collected 2015-07-03...
CCTTCAATCTGCGGCATCTGCCGGAGCATGAAATAAAGATTATTCTAAACCGTTACTTGTTTCCTGCATCCGAATGGGACAAATCCTGCCGGAAACTTAGTGGTGGTGAGAAAATGCGTCTCGCTTTCTGCTGTCTGATGATTAGTAACAATACCCCTGATATGTTTATCCTGGATGAACCTACCAACAATTTGGACATACAAAGTATTGAAATTATCACTGCTACTATCAAAAATTATGCAGGTACTGTGATAGCAATCTCACACGACAATTATTTTATTCAGGAAATTGGTGTCGAACAATGCATTTTATTGAGTTAGTCTATTGATATTTTATCCAGGGCAACCGCACCAAAATTTAATTCATATCCGCACAGTTTTGATTCTTTTCACCACAGAGGACACGGAGGACGCAGAGGTTTCAAAGTTCTAATTCATAGACAATTATAGCCTCTGTGTCCTCCGTGTCCTCTGTGGTGAAATAGTTCATTTACGTACCGTTATGAATCAAATTTTGGTGCAGTTGCCCTGTATTTTATCTGATAAGTCTAAATATCAATCTAGTTTTTTTATATCTTCGCAGCGCGAAGATCAAGAATTAGAATTAAAATGAATCAGACAGCACAATCATGGTGGTTTATCTTTTACAAAGACCAACTGCTTCTTGAGAAAAAAGAGGATGGTATATATACCGTCCCATGTGGAGAAAGCTCTCCTATTGTTATTAAAGAAAAAACAACCGTACACAATATCACTACACTGGAAGGGAGAAACTGCAAGGCTTTCTCCCTCTCCTCTCCCATTGAAGAATCGGAGCAATGGATCATGATAGGGCTTCGTGCCTCCTATGAATATCTTCCTTTGTCTCATTATCAGACAGCAGGAAAAGCACATGAGATTCTGCATTGGGATAGAAACAGCCGCTTTTGTTCCGCCTGCGGCACGCCTATGGAACAGAAAGAATCTATCATGAAGCGTTGTCCGAAATGTGGCCGGGAGGTATATCCTTCCATTTCCACAGCGATTCTTGTATTAGTGAGAAAAAAAGATTCACTACTCTTAGTGCACGCCCGCAATTTTAAAGGAACATTCAACAGTCTCGTTGCCGGATTTCTGGAAACCGGAGAAACGCTAGAAGAATGTGTAGCACGTGAAGTGAAAGAAGAAACCGGACTGGATGTAAAGAATATCACTTATTTCGGTAATCAGCCCTGGCCTTATCCCAGCGGACTAATGGTCGGCTTTATTGCTGATTATGCCGGAGGGGAAATCAACCTCCAAGATGAAGAATTGAGTTCGGGAGACTTTTATACAAGAGACAATTTACCCGAACTTCCCAGAAAACTTAGTCTTGCCCGAAAGATGATTGATTGGTGGATAGAGCATCCAAATGAATAAATCAAACATGGAAAATATCATCAAAGGAATCCGTCAGTATGTTCCCGAAGCCTGCTTAGAGATGGGTAAAATGAACATTTACTAAAAACAATCATAAATTAGCCCCATGGAATTATCAACAAAAACACCCCGAATTGAAGTAGTAGATGCTCTTAGAGGATTTGCTGTAATGGCCATCCTTCTGGTTCATAACCTGGAGCATTTCATTTTCCCCGTATATCCGGAAAGTTCTCCTGAATGGCTCACCATTTTGGATGCCGGAGTATTTAATGCGACATTTTCACTGCTTGCCGGAAAGTCTTATGCCATATTCGCTCTGCTTTTCGGATTCACTTTCTATATCCAGTCGCACAACCAGCAGTTGAAAGGAAAAGATTTTGGTTACCGCTTTTTATGGAGAATGATATTGCTGGCAGGATTCGCCACTTTGAATGCTGCTTTCTTCCCGGCAGGAGATGTCCTGCTTCTGTTTGTTGTAGTCAGTCTTGTACTATTTATCGTACGTAAATGGAGTGACAAAGCGATTCTAATCACCGCCATCTTGTTTTCACTGCAACCGATTGAATGGTTTCATTATATAATGAGCCTTTTCAATCCTGCCTATACCCTACCCGATTTGAATGTCGGAGCCATGTATGCTGAAGTAGCGGAATACACCAAAGCCGGAAACTTTTGGGATTTTCTGATAGGCAATGTTACTTTAGGACAGAAAGCAAGCCTGTTTTGGGCTATCGGTGCCGGACGTTTCTTGCAGACTGCCGGACTTTTCCTGTTTGGCTTATATATCGGACGCAAAGAATTGTTCGTAACTACCGAATCTCATTTGAAATTCTGGATGAAAGCACTTATTATTGCAGCTATCAGTTTCGCGCCACTGTATTCTCTGAAAGAACAGATCATGCAAAGTGACAGCAGTTTAATTCAGCAAACGGTAGGTACTGCCTTTGATATGTGGCAGAAATTCGCATTTACGATTGTACTTGTTGCTTCTTTCGTGTTGCTTTATCAGAAGGATCAGTTCAAGAAAACTGTATCTAATCTGCGATTCTACGGAAAAATGAGCTTGACCAATTATATTTCTCAATCTATTCTGGGAGCCATTATCTATTTCCCATTCGGATTCTATCTTGCTCCTTACTGTGGATATACTCTTAGCCTGATTATCGGTATTATTCTTTTCCTGGCGCAAGTTCGGTTCTGCAAATGGTGGCTGTCTAAACATAAACAAGGACCATTGGAAACAATATGGCATAAATGGACTTGGATAGGCACGAAGAAATAACAGAAAAAAAAGAAATAGCACTGACTGAAAAATAGACTAAGAAAGCAGGCCACGAAATACACATAACTACAAACGAACAACTTACGAATATGAAACTGAACGTATCACTCTAAAGCATCAACAAAACATGTGTATCCGCAGCCTGCTGCGGGTTGAAATTGAGATGATGTCAATACAACAAGATTCTCGCAAGAAGGATTAGCAAGTGGACTTAAAGAATGCAAAGGAAATGAAAGAACTGTGCCAAGTTGGGGAAAAAGCCCGAAAATAGACAGAATCAGGGCTATGTATAGAGAAAAAGAAGCGCCTCCATAATCTTCGAAAAGACCATGGAGGCGCTATTTATTATTTATCTTTCGTTATCTATATCTGAAATTTCAGAAGAAACAAAATCAGATACCCAATGATTTCTTCACTGCTTCAATCTTTTCCATTGCAGCAGATTCGGCAGAAGCATAACAATTGCGGCAACCCATTTCACCCTGAACTTCCATATAGAACTTAATCTTCGGTTCTGTACCTGAAGGACGAACAGAAACTTTGCTACCGTCTTCAGTGAAATATTGAAGTACGTTAGATGGTTCCGGCATATCGATTGCAGTTACGTTACCTTTATCATCTGTCTGTTTCAGTGTCTTATAATCTTTGCTTAAGATCACTTTAGAGCCACCCAATTCTTTCGGAGGATTGGCACGGAAGTTCTCCATCATAGCTTTGATTTCTTCTGCACCGCTCTTACCCGGTTTCACTACGTTTACAGTAAACTCTTTAGAGAATCCGTATTCTACGTAGATATCCAGCAACAACTGATACAAGGATTTACCATTATCTTTTGCCCATGCGGCAACTTCAGCAATCAAACAGCAAGCTGATACGGCATCTTTATCGCGAACGAAATCTTCGGCAAGGAATCCGTAACTTTCTTCACCACCACCGATATATTTCTGTTTGCCTTCACGCAGACGGATTTCACGGGCAATCCATTTAAATCCGGTGTAGCAGTCAAGCATTTCGATATTGTTCTTATCTGCGATTTTCTTGATTAGTTCAGTTGTAACGATTGTCTTCACACAGAACTCGCCACCTTTAATCTTACCCAGTTGTTTGTACTGTGTCAGAATATAATAAAGGTACATCATACAAGTCTGGTTACCGTTAATCAGTACCCATTCGCCTTTATCATCCTTGCAAGCAATACCCACACGGTCAGCATCCGGGTCGGAAGCCATAACGAGGTCAGCATCAATTTCTTTGGCAAGGTTTACAGCCATAGAAAGAGCTTCCGCGTTTTCCGGGTTCGGAGATACGACAGTCGGGAAGTTACCGTCCTTAATCATCTGTTCGGGCACAGTAAATACGTTTTCGAATCCCCACATTTTCAATGCACGAGGAATCAACATCATACCTGTACCATGAATCGGAGTATAGACAATCTTCATATCTTTGTGACGGGCGATAGCTGCCGGATCAATAGAAACAGTTTTCACCATATCCAGATAAATCTTATCGATGTCTTCACCGATAATCTGAATCAAATCCGGATTTCCCTGGAATTTAATATCGGCAGCAGAAGCAATTGCATTCACTTCGTCGATGATACCTTTATCGTGTGGAGCCAATACCTGTGCACCATCGTCCCAATATGCCTTGTAACCGTTGTATTCCTTCGGATTGTGAGAAGCAGTCAGGATGATACCGCTTTGGCAACCGAGGTGACGGATGGCGAAAGACATTTCCGGTGTCGGACGCATGTCGTCAAACAGATATACTTTGATACCATTGGCAGAGAAAATATTAGCAGAAGTTTCCGCAAACAAACGGCTGTTGTTACGGCAATCGTGACCTACTACTACAGAAATCTGCGGCAGGTCTTTGAAGTTCTTTTTCAAATAGTTGGAAAGTCCTTGAGTGGCAGCACCTACCGTATAGATATTCATACGATTGGTGCCCACTCCCATGACCCCGCGAAGACCGCCCGTACCGAACTCGAGGTCCTTGTAAAAACTCTCTACAAGTTCTTTCATATCATTATCCATCAGGTATTTAACCTGTTTTTTAGTCTCTGCATCATAATTGCCGTCGAGCCATTTTTGGGCTTTCGCCAGCACTTGTTGTTCTAATCCGTTTTCCATAACTACATTGGTTTTATTTATAGCTTAAAGCTGTTATCCTCCAAAAATTTTATACGCAAATATACATCTTTTATTTCCAATATTCACTATCAGCAAGTTAAAAAAGATGAGCCTGCCACATCCTTTTTTCTATAGTAAAAGTATCGACTTTTGCAAGCATTTTGCCGCTCCATTTTCACAAATTTATTTACAACTTTGTGCTACCAAAAAAAACGGATACACCCTCCATCGATGTTAGCTCCCGCACAGACATATTGCGAAAAATGGCAAACTTGTTTGGACCAGATCAAGTCCCGAACGACCGAAGAGGAGTTCGTGAAGTGGTTCAAACCCATCGTGCCGCTCGAATTCGACGGCAAGACGCTTCGTCTGTGCGTGCCCAACGCCAGCTACGTCTACCAGATCGAGAAAAACTACATCCCGTTCCTGCGTCCGATCATCTCGCAGCTCTACGGCCAGCAGACGCGGCTCCACTACGCCGTGCCCAAAGCCGAGGCGCCGAAACTGGACACTGAAACCGATTCGACGGCCATCTCGCGCTTCGCTACGCAGAACGATACGGCAAATATAAAAAATCCTTTCATCATTCCCGGCCTCAAAAGGGTGCGAATCGACCCGCAGCTCAACCCGAACTACACGTTCGCAACCTTCATCGAAGGGGAGTGCAACCGCCTGGCCCGTTCGGCGGGTATGGCCGTCGCGGTCGATCCGGGCCATACGCCTTTCAACCCGCTGTATATATACGGTAACTCCGGACTGGGCAAGACCCACATCGTGCAGTCGATCGGCCACGAGGTGCGCCAGCGCCACCCGGAGTTGCAGGTGCTGTACGTCTCGATGAACAAGTTCCAGGCGCAGTTCCAGACGGCCTACAAGAACGGCGAGATTCCCGACTTCATCCACTTCTACCAGATGATCGACGTGCTGATCATCGACGACATCCAGGAGTTGACGGGAAAGACCGGTACGCAGAACGCGTTCTTCAACATCTTCAACCACCTGCAACTGGCGGGCAAGCAGCTGATCCTCACGTCGGACAAGCCGCCCGTCGAGTTGAAGGACATCGAGCAGCGACTGCTGACCCGTTTCAAATGGGGACTGTCGGCCCAGCTCAACACGCCGGACTACGACACGAAGCTCAAGATCATACGCGCCAAGGCGCAGAAACTCGGGGCGCAGATCACGGACGACGTGGTGGCGTACTTGGCGGACAACATCTCGGCCAACGTGCGGGAAATCGAAGGCGCATTGTCGTCGCTGGTGGCCAACGCCTCGTTCCTCGGACGCAAGATCACCACGTCGCTGGCCAAGGAGATTCTGAAGGTCTACGTGAAGCTCTACCAGAAGGAAATCACCATCGACCACATCATCGAGGTCGTGTGCGAATACCTCAATCTGGACTTCGCACGCTTCAACTCCACGGAGCGCACGCGCGAAATCGCCCAGGCCCGGCAGATCGCCATGTATCTGGCCAAGCAGCACACCAAGGCGCCGCTGACGACGATCGGGTCGGCCATCGGAGGCCGCAACCACGCCACGGTGCTCCACTCGTGCAAGGCCGTGACGAATCTGATCGAGACCGACAAGGCGTTCCGCCGCCAGGTCGAGGAGATCGAAAAAAAGGTGCTCGCCCAATAAATTGGGTACACATACCGTCGGTACAAACAGAGGGTCGTGACAGACAATGTCACGACTTTTTTGTATATTTGGAGTCACTAACCCTCAAACCCATGAAAAAGCCCCTTTCGATCATCGCCGCAACCGCGATTCTGGCGGGTTGCAGCCAATCGACAGCCGTAAAATTCACCCTTACGGGCCGCGACCCGGCGTTTACCGACGGAAAATACATGTACATCATCACCTATGCCGGAGGCCCGGAGACCATCATCGACTCGGCGCGAATCGACAACTCGTCCTTCGCAATGAAAGGAAGCTGGCCCTATCCGGTGAGCGCCTTCCTCTATATGGGACGAGGCGCCGACGGAGAACAAATCAGCGACTCGGATTTCATCCTCGAAACCGGCGAGATCCGTGTTGAAAAGCGCAATGAAGACGAATTCATCCTGACCGGAACGCCGCAGAACGAGTTCAGGAACGAACTGCCGCAAAAAGTCGCCGGGTTGAGGCAAAAAGGCCTTTCCCCGCTGCGTACGGCCGAAGCCTGCGACAGTTTATTCCGCGCGGTCGTTCTCGAGAACCGCAACGCCCTGGCGCTATCCCTGCTGGAGAACGAATTACTGACCAATCGTCCCGGACGCGAGCTTCTGCCATTATTGGATTCGTTCCCGGCTGCATTTCAAAAGCATCCCGCCCTGCTCGGACTGCGCAAGACGATCGCCGGGATGCGCGCCGATGTCGGAACATCTTATGCCGACATCACGGGACAGACGCCCGAAGGGGATACCGTTTCACTCGCCGCGACAGTCCGTAAACCGGGCAACCGCTACGTGCTGCTCGACTTCGGCGCCCTCTGGTGCGGGCCTTGCCGGGCGGAGTTCCCGAACCTCGCTGCGCTTTACGAGAAATACCACAGCCGGGGATTCGACATCTTCGGCGTCTCCTACGACGCCAACCGCAAACGGTGGCTCGAATGCATCGAGACCTACGGCATGCGCTGGACGCAGATTCATCAGGGATTCGGTCTGCACCCGCGCCAGACACAGGCGTGGAGCGACTATACGCTGGGCGGCATCCCTTCCTGCTTCCTGATCGACTGTGCGACGGAAAAGATCATAGCCAAACAACTGCGGGGCGAAGCCCTCGCGCAGAAACTCTCCGAACTGCTCGACTGACCGCCTATGAACCAACCCGAAAGCGGGTCGTGACAGACAATGTCACGACTTTTTCGTATATTTGCCGAAAACAGCATGAAAGCGTTCGTCACTCTTTTGGTTGCATCCTTTTCAGGAATCGCAAACTGCCATACCGTATATATCAGGAAGCCGGAAAGCATGGGGCTGATATATAGAAATTTAGAAGTCATCACAAACGACGGCTATAAAATCGAAACCTGGTTTTTCCCTGCACAAAACCCGCCGTCCGAGAGCGAGCTGCGGAATCCGAACGAAAACCGCCGAACCCACGAAGCGCCGGGTGAGGCAAAGCGCCCGACCATCATCATATGCAATGGCGATGCAGGCAATATGTCCTACTTCCAACTTTATCTGGCGAAGAACTGGACCTCCCGGGGGTTCAATGTCGTGACTTTCGACTGGCGCGGATTCGGCAAGAGCTCACCCTTTGCAATGGATCGCAACTACCTGTGTTATACGGAAATGTTGGAAGATTACCGGGCTGTCATACGGAAGACCTCCGAACAGGAGGAAGTTCTGGACGGAGCGACGGCCATCGTCGGCTGGTCGACAGGCGCCTATCTCTCCATGATTACGGCACACACCGACAATCTGGTAAATGCTTTCATCGGCCGTTCCCTTCCGACGGATTTCGACGATTTCATCCCTTTGGTCATGCAGTACAAAAACAAGACCCGCAATGAATTGCTGGTTCCGGATGATTTTCCGACCGAACTGATGCCCGTACATATCGCTCCGGAATTCGAAAAACCCCTGTTCCTGATCGTAGGCGAGAACGATTTCCGCACTCCCGTCTGGATGAGCAGGAAAATAATCGAATCGCTGCCCGAAACGACACCCAAAGAGTTGATGATTGTCGAAAATGCCGCTCACGGCGGAAAGGAAGACCCGATGCTGATTGCATTCGATGACTTCATAAAAAGAACATCCGACTTTCTTATGGCTAATTTACGACCTCTGCACGGCGAACGGCCGTCTGCTGCCGAATAATTATGGACCAACCCAAACTCGAACGCCTGCTGCGGCTAATGAAGCTGCTGACGGCCAACACCACCTACAACGTCGACCAGCTGGCCGAACGGCTCCAAATGTCGCGCCGCACGGTCTACCGGTATATCGACACCTTTCGCGAGGCGGGGTTCGTGATCAAGAAATCGGGCGACTGCATCCGTCTCGACAAGGAGTCGCCGCACTTCCGCGACATCTCGCAGCTGGTGCACTTCACCGAGGAGGAGGCCGTGATCCTGAAAAACGCCATCGAGAACATCGACGACACCAATATGCTCAAGCAGAACCTCAAGCGCAAACTCTACTCCGTCTACGACAACAAGACGCTGGCCGACACCGTCGTGCGGGGCAAAAACGCCCCGAACATCCGGCGGCTGATCGAGGCCATCGAGCAGGAGCGGCAGGCCGTGCTGCACGGCTACCTGTCGGCCCACGGAGGCGGGGTCCGCGACCGCAGGGTAGAGCCTTTCGCCTTCACGACCAACTACGTGCAGGTGTGGTGCTACGACCTCGAAAGCCACACGAACAAACTCTTCAAAACCTCGCGTATCGGCTCCGTGGAGCTGTCCGAAGCGGCGTGGGAGCACCAAGAAGCCCACAGCGAGGGATTCATCGACGCCTTCCGCATGCACGGCGGGGCGCGCCGCCGCGTGCGGCTGGAACTGGGAACGCTGGCCTACAACCTGTTGTGCGAGGAGTATCCGCTGGCCGAACGCGATGTGAAACCGCTGGGGCGGGGACGCTGGTCGCTCGACACGGAGGTGGCCGGAATGGCCGGGGTGGGACGCTTCGTCGTGGGGCTGCTGGACGACATCCGCATCGTCGACTCCCCCGAGCTGACAGGCTATATCCGCGAATATATTGCGGCAAACACCCCGAAAATGTAAATTTTTCACTATATTTCCACAAACTTTGAAAGCAAACCGCATGAAACGAAATCACCTCCTGACGACCGGCGCGCTGTGCCTCGCACTCGCCGCCGCATCGTGCTGCCGGCAAGCTCCGGCCCCGCAGGCAAAAGCCTCCGCCGAACCCGTCTCGCTGAAAGATCACGGAGCCGAACCGACGGTGCTGAACATCGAAAGCCACACGCTCGCGAACGAGAATTTCCGGACCGCATTGTGGACCGGCAGCAACTTGCAGGTGACGCTGATGGCGATTCCCGCCGGCGGCGACGTGGGGCTGGAACAACACCACGACATCGACCAGTTCCTGCGCGTGGAGGAGGGCACGGCACGCGTGATGATGGGCGACAGCGAGGACAACCTCGACTTCGTGCGCGAGGTCTCGGACGACTATGCGATCCTGGTCCCGGCCGGAAAATGGCACAACATCGTCAACACAGGTGACAAACCGCTGAAAATCTACTCGATTTACGCCCCGGCGGAACACCCCCACGGCACGGTCCACAAGACCCGGCAGGAGGCCATGGAGGCCGAACACCACCATTAGCCGAACGACCCGCCGACAACTGTCGGCGGGTTTATTTTACATTTTCCACCGATGTGTCACAACCTGTCACTCGCAGACCGTTCCTTTGCAGCGTGAACCAAAAACAAAACGACAATGGGAACAGCTTACAGAATCAGGTGCAAGCACTGCGGAGCGCAGTTCGAGCACTCCATGCAGCCGGGCTACGGCCTGCTGCCGATGTGCGTCGGGTGCGGCGAATACGTCGAGACCGAAACGGCCATCCGGTGTCCTGCCTGCCTGCACCGGCTCAACACCACGCAGGAGGAGTTCAACGAGCAGATCGAAGTGACCTACCAATGGGATTAGGCCGCAAAAAAGTCGCCCGGGAAGCATGAAAATCGCCGGAAAATTCATACCTTTGAGAAAATAATCTCTTTTTCGGAAAACGCTATGACACAGTTGCAGGCGGGGGAGATGGCCCCCGATTTCAAGTCCACGACCCAAGACGGTGAGCCTCTGACGCTTGCCGATCTGCGAGGACAGCGCACGATACTCTATTTCTACCCCAAGGACAACACCTCGGGCTGTACGCTCGAAGCCAAAAGCCTGCGCGACGGCAAGGCCGAACTGACACGGATGGGATTCCGGATCATCGGCGTAAGCCCCGACAGCGAGAAGTCGCACCGCAGTTTCTGCGACAAGCACGACCTGAATTTCACGCTGCTCTCCGACACCGACCACTCGGTGTGCGAAGCCTACGGCGTGTGGGCCGAGAAGTCGATGTACGGCCGCAAGTACATGGGTGTGCTGCGCACGACGTTCGTCATCGACGCCGAAGGCCGCATCGAGAAGATTTTCACCAAGGTGGACACCAAGAACCACTACCGGCAGATCATTGATTCCTACAAGTAAGGACAGGATACAATTTGTCCCGCCGATGTGCGTCCGACCGCCGTATTCGCCGCCTGAAGCGTCGTTTACGAATCCGACCCACCCCCTAAATCCCCGTCTCGGGCGGGGACCCGACGCCGCAAGGCGGCGAAACAACGGCTCCCGCCGCTCGGCGAAGTTCGACAGCAGCGGACCGAAACAAAGTTAATGATACAAAACAAAACCATAATGGCAGAAAAAGTACAGATAAACGCGGACAAACTCAAAGTGCTGGACGCAGTGATGCAGAAAATAGAGAAGGACTTCGGCAAAGGCTCGATCATGCGCATGAACAGCACCGAAGTGAACGACATTCCGGTCATCCCGACAGGTTCGATCACGCTCGACATGGCGCTCGGCGTAGGCGGCTATCCCAAGGGCCGCGTCGTGGAGATCTACGGTCCCGAGTCGTCGGGCAAGACCACGCTGGCGATTCACGCCATCGCCGAGGCGCAGAAGGCCGGCGGCATCGCGGCCTTCATCGACGCCGAGCACGCCTTCGACAGTTTCTACGCACAGAAACTGGGCGTGGACGTCGACAACCTGCTCATTTCGCAGCCCGACAACGGCGAGCAGGCGCTCGAAATCGCCGACTCGCTGATCCGTTCGAGCGCCATCGACATCATCGTCATCGACTCCGTGGCGGCGCTGACGCCCAAGGCCGAGATCGAGGGCGAGATGGGCGACTCGAAGATGGGTCTTCAGGCGCGCCTCATGTCGCAGGCGCTGCGCAAACTCACGTCGAGCATCTCGAAGACCAAGACCGTCTGCATCTTCATCAACCAGCTGCGCGACAAGATCGGCGTGGTCTACGGCAACCCCGAGACCACCACGGGAGGCAATGCGCTGAAATTCTACGCTTCGGTGCGTATCGACATCCGCCGCATGTCGGTCATCAAGGACGGCGAGGACCAGCTGGGAACCCGCACGAAGGTCAAGGTCGTGAAGAACAAGGTGGCCCCTCCGTTTAAACGCGCGGAGTTCGACATCATGTTCGGCGAGGGCATTTCGAAGATCGGCGAGATCGTCGACCTGGGCGTCGATTACGGCGTGGTCAAGAAGGCCGGATCGTGGTTCTCCTACGGCGACCGCAAGATCGGACAGGGACGCGACGCCGTCAAGGAGCTGCTGAAAAACGACGAGGAGCTGCGCAACGAGATCGAGGCCAAGGTCCGCGAAGCCATGAAGACCACCAAAAAGGAGTAGTCTATGGGATATACTGCCGAGGATGAGAACCTTATAAAGGAGAAATGGGACGACCTGCTCCTCTCGTGCACCAAGATCTGCAAGAACGACGAGGACTGGAACTTCATCAAACGTGCATTTTTCCTGGCCAAGGAGGCACACGAGGGGGTAAGGCGCCGCTCCGGCGAGCCGTACCTCCTGCATCCTATTGCAGTAGCCAAGATCGTCATCGAGGAGATCGGGCTGGGCGTGAAATCGGTCGTCGCGGCCCTGCTGCACGACGTCGTGGAGGACACGGAATACTCCGTGGAGGACATGGAACGCATTTTCGGCCCGAAAATCGCCTCGATGGTCGACGGACTGACGAAAATGTCCGGCGTGTTCAACGCCGACACCTCGGAGCAGGCCGAATATTTTCGTAAAGTGCTCCTCACGCTCTCCGACGATGTACGGGTGATCCTGATAAAGATCGCCGACCGCCTGCACAACATGCGCACGCTGGGGGCGATGCCGATGAACAAGCAGATCAAGATCACGGGCGAGACGATCTACCTCTTCGCGCCGCTGGCCTACCGGCTGGGGCTCTACTCGATCAAGAGCGAACTGGAGGACCTCTGCATGAAGTACCGCTTCCCGCAGCAGTATGCCGAAATCACGCAGAAATTGCAGGAAAGCGAAGCTTCGCGCCGGGAGTTCATCAACAAGTTCAACGCCCCGATCATCGCCTCGCTCAACCGCGACAACATCAACTACGAGATTTCGGGACGCGTGAAAAGCGTCTACTCGATCTGGAGCAAGATGCAGCGCAAGCAGATTCCTTTCGAGGAGATTTACGACCTGTTCGCCATCCGCATCGTCTTCAAGCCGCTGCCGTTTCCGTCGGAGAAAACCCAATGCTGGCAGATTTACTCCACGATCACCGACATTTACACCCCCAAGCCCGACCGGCTGCGGGACTGGATTTCGATGCCCAAGGCCAACGGCTACGAAGCGTTGCACTCGACTGTTATGGGTCCCGACGGAGTATGGGTAGAGGTGCAGATCCGCACGCAACGCATGGAGGAGATCGCCGAAAGGGGATTCGCCGCTCATTGGAAATACAAAAACGCCTCGCTGTCGAACAACGAGGACGAACTCGACCGCTGGCTCAAAAAGATACGCGATGCACTGAATGGTCCGACGGAAAACGCCGTTGACTTCCTGGATAACTTCAAATTATCGCTATACACATCTGAAATAGCGGTATTTACACCCAAAGGAGAGGCTCGGAAAATGCCGTACGGAGCCACCGCACTGGACTTCGCGTACGACATACACTCGAAGATCGGAAACAGTGCCATCGGCGCCAAGATCAACCACAAGATCGAGCCGATCACCACACAGATCAACAGCGGCGACCAGATCGAAATCATCACCGCCGACAACGCACGCCCCAAAGCCGAATGGCTCGACATCGTCACCACGACCAAAGCTAAGCAGGCGATCAAGAGTTTTCTCAAACGCGAGCGGCAAAACAACATCGAACGGGGCATGAAGATGCTCGAGGAGCGAATGCAGCAACTCAATACCCCGCTCAGCGGTCGTGTGCTGCGCAAAATCGTCCCGATTTACGAATCCAACAACAAAGAGGAGCTTTACAGCAAAATCGGGGCGGGGATCGTCGATCTAAAAGACTTGGACAAGGTCCTGAAAGTCAATGCCACCAGCAAGATACTCAAGTTCTGGACGCTTTTTATCAACAAAAAGGAGGACGAGGAGGGCGACGATGCCGAAAATCCGGAACCGAACAGCGCGAAAGCCGAAGAATCGGCAACGGCAGGCGAACCGCAATTCGTCATGGCCGAATGTTGCAAACCGATTCCGGGAGACAGCGTGGTAGGGTATAAAGACCCTGCGTCGCACCGTATCATCGTGCATAAATCCAACTGCAAGGAGCTCGACCGGCTGGCCGCTCAATTCGGACGCAATATCCTCAAGGACGAAATCAAATGGTCGCAGCACAAGGCCATGTCGTACCTATCGACCATCGAACTGCGCGGCATCGACCGCACCGGCATACTGCTCGACCTGGCAAAAACGGTCAGCGAGGACTTCAGCATCAATATCCGGCAGATCAATATCCAGACGCACGACAACATTTTCGAGGGCACGATCAGCCTTTATGTCAAGGATGCGGAGGGCCTGCATGCAATCATGGACAAAATCCGCAAGATAAAGGGCATAGACACCGTAAAACGTAATCAGGATTAAACCATCGGCACTATGGACAAAGATATCATCCAAATACTGTGGAGCGCACTGTTGATCGTCATAGTCACGATCGTCCCGCTGGTCAAGAAGTTCAAGGAGATGCAAAGAAAAGAGTTGCGCTCCGCATCGGCGGCACAGCCCGTCCGTCAGGCGGAGGCGGACACATCCGCCCCGGTGTCCGGATTCCGAAAAACGGCCGGCAAGTCCCCAAAAACTGAAAAAGCGGAATCTCCGTTACGCAACCAGATCGGCATATCCCGAGCGGACGCCGAACAGCAACCTCATAGCCCCGGTATCGCCGAAGAATTCGACGTGCGAAAAGCGGTCCTTTATTCGGAGATAATGGCTCCAAAATTCAAGGAGGAGTAGCCAAAGACAGGCACATACGCTCATCGGCATCGATTCCCGTATTTTTCGGAAGCCGACACGATGCAAAATAGAAGGATGAGAAGGATTCTTCTCTCCGAATTAAATTAAAACTCCCTTCGCTTATTACGGGACCTCAAAGAGGCGATAAGCCACAACAAGCAACGACGCAATCAATAAACATATTTTCATATGGCATCCATATTCACTCGCATCATCAACGGCGAAATCCCGAGCTACAAGGTGGCGGAGGATGAAAATTTTCTGGCATTCCTCGACATCAA
>ENA-UEQJ01002037-UEQJ01002037.1-human-gut-metagenome-genome-assembly--contig:-NODE-2037-length-15011-cov-4.553569_pt1 | contig 15011 bp, 11 predicted proteins | sample MGYA00242937_ERZ507938 | MGnify/ENA primary metagenome ERZ507938 (study PRJEB26167, sample SAMN06115437) | human gut metagenome | host: Homo sapiens | place: China:Gansu | collected 2015-07-03...
CGGTGCTGTTAGCTTCCTTGAAATCCTTGCGCCGGAGCTGAACGACCGTATGCTTTCGGACATTCTCGACCTTGAAACGGGGATCGTCGTCAATCTCCACATCAAGAGCATCGACCAGACAGAAGCTATCAAGACCATCAAGCGCAAGATAACCGACCTTGACAAAATGAAAATCGAGGAACAAAAGAAAGCGGTACGCAGCGGCTACGATATGGACATCATCCCCTCTGACCTTGCCATGTTCGGCGGTGAAGCGAAAAATCTCTTGCAGGATTTGCAGAGCCGCAACGAGCGAATGTTTCTCCTGACTTTCCTTGTGGTAAATATGGCGGACACGAAGCGAAAGCTGGAAAATGACATATTCGCAGCGGCAGGCATCGCGCAGAAATACAACTGCGCTCTCACCCGTCTTGACTACCAGCAGGAGGCGGGGCTGATGTCCTCTGTTCCGCTGGGCGAGAACCTGATCCCCATCCAGCGGGGGCTTACCACATCAAGCACCGCGATTTTCATTCCCTTTATCACGCAGGAGCTTTTTCAGCAGGGCGCGGCACTCTATTACGGGCTGAACGCCCTGTCAAGCAATATGATCCTCTGTGACCGCAAGCGGCTGAAAAACCCCAACGGGCTAATCCTCGGCACTCCCGGAAGCGGCAAGAGCTTTGCGGCGAAGCGGGAAATCACAAACGCTTTTCTCATTACTGACGACGACATCATCATCTGCGACCCGGAAGCGGAGTATTACCCCCTTGTGCGCCGCCTGCACGGACAGGTGATCCGCATTTCCCCCACAAGCACCCAGTATGTCAACCCTATGGATATTAACCTCAATTACAGCGAGGACGACAACCCCCTTGCGCTGAAAAGTGACTTTCTCCTTTCCCTCTGTGAGCTTGTCATCGGCGGCAAGGAGGGGCTGATGCCCGTGGAAAAGACCGTCATTGACCGTAGCGTAAGAAACGTGTACCGCCCGTTTTTAGCCGCCCCCGACCCGGCAAAAATGCCGATCCTCGGCGACCTTTACGACGAGCTGTTAAGACAGCCGGAGCCGGAAGCGGCGCGGGTGGCGGCGGCATTGGAGCTTTACGTTTCGGGCAGCCTGAATGTCTTTAACCACCGTACCAATGTGGAGCTTTCAAACCGCCTTGTCTGCTTTGACATCAAGCAGCTTGGGAAGCAGCTTAAAAAGCTGGGGATGCTCATTGTGCAGGATCAGGTGTGGAACAGAGTAACCATAAACCGGGCTGAAAAGAAATCCACCCGCTACTACATGGACGAATTTCATTTGCTCCTCAAAGAGGAACAAACCGCCGCCTATTCCGTGGAGATTTGGAAGCGTTTTCGTAAATGGGGCGGGATACCAACCGCCATCACGCAGAACGTCAAAGACCTTTTGAGCAGCCGCGAAGTTGAGAATATCTTTGAGAACAGCGATTTTGTCCTCATGCTCAATCAGGCGCAGGGTGACCGGGAAATCCTTGCAAGGCAGCTCAACATCTCCCCGCAGCAGATGAAATACGTTACCCATACCGAAGCGGGCGAGGGGCTGATCTTCTACGGAAACGTGGTGCTGCCTTTCCTTGACCGTTTTCCGCAAAATACCGAGCTATACCGGGTAATGACGACCCGCCCGGAGGAAGTGGGCGGCACATGAGATTAGACACCATCATCAACCGTGACGCGCTGTGCGCCCTGCGGGAGCTGCCAGCCGAGAGCGTCCATTGCTGCGTCACAAGCCCGCCCTACTACGCCCTGCGGGATTACGGCATGGATGCGCAGATCGGGCGGGAGGACACGCCGGAGCAGTACATCGCAAGGCTTGTCGAGGTTTTCCGTGAGCTGAAACGGGTGCTGCGCCCGGACGGTACGTTTTGGCTGAATATTGCCGATACCTACTGCGGCACAGGCAGCAAGGGAGCCTGCACCGACCCGAAAAACCCGAAAGGCAGAAACGGGCAGAGCCTGTCCCTTGCAAGACGGGCGGCAGGCTGCAAGCAAAAGGATTTAATCGGTATTCCGTGGCTTTTAGCCTTTGCCCTGCGCACCGACGGGTGGTATCTGCGCAGCGCAATTATTTGGCAGAAGGACAACCCCATGCCCGAAAGTGTGCGGGACAGACCGAGCCGCTGCTATGAGAACGTCTTTTTGCTTACGAAGTCCAAGAGCTATTACTATGACGCCGCCGCCATTGCGGAACCCATCGCCCCCACCACGGCGGCGCGATACCGGGGCGGGCGCAGCGCGGGACACAAATACGACGGCGAGGTACCCGGACAGGGCAAGGTGCAGGGCATCAACCGGGCGCGGACGGGCGGCTACTACGATGAAGCCCTCATGCCGACCACGCGGAATAAGCGGGACGTGTGGCATATCAACACCGTACCCTACAAGGGCGGGCATTTCGCCGCGTTCCCGCCGAAGTTAGCCGAAACGTGCATACTGGCGGGCTGTCCGAAAGGCGGCATTGTCCTTGACCCGTTTTTCGGCAGCGGCACGACAGGGCTTGCGGCAAAAAGCCTTGACCGCCATTACATCGGCATTGAACTGAACTATGACTATTGCACCCTTGCAAGGGCGCGGATCGGAGGTGAAACGAATTGAACAAAAAGCTGAAACCCCGTGATAAAATTACGCAGAAAATGAGCCGGGACGGGCTTATCGAGGTCAACGAAACCGCAGGCACCGCCGAGTTGGTCAGCGGGCGCGAGCAGGACGCAGATTTTTCCAAGCAGCCCGAACAGGCGGCGCAGGAAGCAGCGCAGCAGCTTCCGCACCCATCCGGCGGCGCGGCAGCTCGTCCCCATACTTCGGAGCTTTCCCCGAAGCGGGACGACGCCGTAGCCGAGCGTGTTTTAGAGCATATCGACGCTGCCCATACCCGCGCAGCATCCAAAAAGGCGATAAAGCGGGTGCAGCAGGAAGCGGTGGCAAAAACAAAGACCTCACGCCTGCAATTCACCGAGGAAGAACGGGCGACGCCGGAGCTTCAAAAGGCGATCCGCAAATCGGAAAGAGCCGCCGACCGCTTGGATGAAGCGCGGGCGGCTATTCCGAAGAAGAAAGTCTTGACAAAAGAGCGCACCTTTGACGAAGCCGCGGGCAAGGGCAAAACCCGCCTGCGCTTTGAGGAAAAGGAAAAAACCATACCGGGCAGCAGACAGCAGCACAACCCCCTCTCCCGCCCCGTGCAGGAGGTCGGCATTTTCGTCCACAATAAGATACATTCCGTTGAAAAGGACAACTCCGGCGTGGAGGGAGCGCACAAGAGCGAGGAATTAGCCGAGCGCGGCATCCGGGCTGGGGCGCGGCAGGTGCGAAAGAGCCGCCGCAGCCGCAAGCTGAAACCCTACCGGGCGGCGGCAAAAGCGGAAAAAGCCGCATTCAAGGCAAACGCTGATTTTCAGTATCAAAAGGCGCTGCACGACAACCCGCAGCTTGCCGCGTCTAACCCCGTTTCCCGGTTTTGGCAGAAGCAGCAGATCAAGCGGCAGTATGCAAAGGCGGTACGAACGGGCGGTGCAAAATCCGCAAGGAAAGCCGCAGAAAACACCCGCAAGGCAGCGAAGAAAACCGCCGAAGCGACGAAAAAGACCGCCGCCTTTGTAGGGCGGCATTGGAAAGCCTTTCTGATTGCCGGGTGTGCGCTGCTCCTGCTTATCATGCTGATATCCGCAATTTCCTCCGGCTCTGCTCTTTTTTCGGGGCTTGTCAACGGCGTAATCGGAACCTCTTACACATCGGAGGACAGCGACCTTGTAGCGGTGGAAAACAATTATGCGGCAAAGGAAAACGATCTGCAAAGCAGGATAGACAATATCGAGCGCGATTATCCGGGCTATGACGAATACCGCTACGACCTTGCGTACATCGGGCATAATCCCCATGAATTAGCATCCTACCTGACCGCCCTGTTGCAGACATACACCCCACAAAGCGCACAGGCAGAGCTTGACCGCATTTTCAATCTGCAATACAAGCTGACCGTCACGGAAGAAATCGAGGTGCGCTACCGCACGGAACAGCGCACAGGCAGCTACACGGATGCGGAAGGCAACACCCATACCTATACCTACACCGTTGAAGTCCCCTATAACTATTACATTCTCAATGTAACGCTGACGAACAGACCCATATCCTCTTTTGTATCGGAGCTTCTAACGCCGGAGCAGCTTGAAATGTACCATGTCTATTTGCAAACAAGCGGCAACAAACCCCTCGTTTTTGGCGGCGGCTCTGCGGACACTTCCGCGTCCGAGGATTTAAGCGGCGTACAGTTTGTAAACGGTACGCGCCCTGGCAACACCGCCCTTGTGGATATAGCGAAGTCGCAAGTCGGCAATGTAGGCGGTGCGCCTTACTGGAGCTGGTACGGCTTTGACAGCCGCGTGGCTTGGTGCGCCTGCTTTGTGTCCTGGTGCTACGGACAGGCTGGTCTTTCCGAGCCGCGCTTTGCGGGCTGTCAGTCGCAGGGCGTTCCGTGGTTTACCTCTCACGGGCAATGGGGCGCGAGGGGTTATGAGAATATCGCTCCCGGCGACGCCATCTTTTTTGATTGGGATTTAGACGGCAGCGCAGACCATGTAGGTATCGTAATCGGCACAGACGGAAGCCGCGTTTACACCGTGGAGGGCAATTCCGGCGACGCCTGCAAAATCAGAAGCTATCCTCTTGATTACGCCTGTATCAAGGGCTATGGGCTGATGAATTGGAATTAAAATTTGAAAGGAGTTTTGACAGTATGACAAACAGCAAAATTGACCGCATTGAAAAGGAAATGCAGAAAACACGGGAGAAAATCACCGAGTATCAGAACAGGCTGAAAGAGCTTGCAATGCAGAAAACCGAAGCGGAAAACCTGCAAATCATCGCTCTTGTGCGCTCCATGCGCGTAACCCCCGCAGAGCTTACCGCCCTGCTTTCCGGCGAGCCGATCCCCGGCATTGCCGCCGCAGGGACAGACTACATGGAACAGGAGGAAATCGAAGATGAAGAATAACGGCTTTTTCAAAACAGCCGCCGCCCTGCTTGCCGCCCTTGTCCTCTTGGGCGGCTTTTCCGTTACCGCCTATGCGGGCGGCGGTGAGGACATTCCCACCAACGACAGCGGCGTGATCGTAGAAACCGAGCCGCAGCCCCTTACGCCGGATGGTAATCTGTCGCTGATTGACGACATTGAGGGAGAAGCCGCCGAGGACAAGCAGTTTATCATTGTGCAGAGCAAAAACGGCAACTACTTTTACATCATCGTTGACCGCGCCGCCGAGGGCAAAAACACCGTACATTTTCTCAATCAGGTGGACGAAGCCGACCTGATGGCGCTCATGGAGGGCGGCAGCGGCAAGGCGCAGGCTCCCGTCGTTTGCACCTGTAAGGACAGATGCAAGGCGGGCGCAGTCAATACCGCCTGCCCGGTATGCTCTGTCAATATGACCGAATGTGCAGGCAAGGAAGCCGTGCCGGAGCCGGACGATGCGCCGCCGGAGAAAGAAAAAAGCAATGCGGGCGGGATTGTGATCTTCCTTGTCGTTACCCTGCTTGCCGGTGGCGGCGCGTTCTACTACTTTAAGATTATGAAGCCGAAGCAGGGTATCAAGGGCGACACCGACCTTGACGATTTCGACTTTGACGATTACGGCGAGGACGAGCCGGAAGCAGGCAGCGAGGAACAGGAGGACGAGGAATGAGGTTAGTCATTGCAGAGAAGCCGAGTGTAGCGGCGGCACTTGCCGCCGCCCTTGGCGTAAAGAACAAAAAGGACGGATATATGGAGGGCGGCGGCTACCTCATTTCATGGTGCGTGGGGCACTTGGTGGAGCTTGCGGAAGCTGCCGCCTATGGGGAGCAATACAGGAAATGGAGCTATGACAGCCTGCCGATCCTGCCGCAGCCGTGGCAATATACCGTATTCAAAGACAGACAAAAGCAGTTCAAAATCCTAAAAGACCTCATGCGCCGCAGCGACGTTTCCGAGGTTGTCAACGCCTGCGACGCAGGGTGCGAGGGCGAGCTGATTTTCCGCCTTGTCTACCATGCGGCGGGGTGCGATAAGCCCTTTTCCCGCCTTTGGATTTCCTCTATGGAGAAAAGCGCAATCAAAAAGGGCTTTGCGGAACTGAAACCCGGCAAAGCGTATGACGCGCTCTATGCGTCGGCGCTGTGCCGCGCAAAAGCGGACTGGATCATCGGCATCAACGCCACCCGCCTTTTCTCCGTCCTTCACGGCAAAACCCTAAACGTGGGGCGCGTTCAGACGCCGACCTTAAAAATGCTTGCAGACCGGGACACGGCGATCACCTCTTTCAAGAAAGAAACCTACCATATCGTCCGTCTTGATGTGGGCGGCGCGGAAGCGGCAAGCGCAAGGATCTCCGACGCCGCAAAAGCAGAAGAGGTAAAAACGGCTTGCGAAGCGTCGCAGGCCGTTTGCATTTCGGTGAGGCGTGAGAGGAAAACCGAGCAGCCGCCCCGCTTGTTTGACCTTACGGGCTTGCAGCGGGAAGCTAACCGCATTTACGGTTACACCGCAAAGCAGACCCTTGACCTTGCACAAGCCCTTTACGAAAAGCGGCTGCTTACCTACCCGCGAACGGACAGCAATTATCTGACCGACGACATGGGCGATACGGCGGTGCATATCGCCGCGCTGCTTGTCGGCAAGCTGCCCTTTATGGAAGGTGCAGACTTCACACCCGATGTTTCCCGGACGCTTAACAGCAAAAAGGTGTCAGACCACCACGCCATTATTCCGACAATGGAGCTTGCGAAAGCAGACCTTGCCGCGCTGCCGGAAAGCGAAAGAAATATCCTCACCCTTGCTGGGGCGCGTCTGCTGTTCGCCGCCGCCGAGCCGCACATTTTTGATGCGGTAACGGCGGTGTTTTCCTGTGCCGATACCGAGTTTACGGCAAAGGGAAAGACGGTTCTTTGCGACGGGTGGAAAGAGCTTGAACGACGCTACCGGGCGACGCTGAAAGGAAAGCCCGACGCCGAGGGCGACGAGGAAAACGGGCTTATTTTAGATGCGCCGACCTTTGCCGAGGGACAGAGCTTTGACAGTCCAGCCGCAAGAGTTACGGCGCACGACACGCAGCCCCCGAAGCCGCACACGGAAGCAAGCCTGCTTTCGGCTATGGAATGCGCCGGAAGCGCGGACACCGACCCGGACGTAGAACGTAAGGGGCTTGGCACTCCCGCTACCCGCGCCGCTGTGATTGAAAAGCTGGTCAAATCCGGCTTTGTGCAGCGCAAGGGAAAACAGCTTATCCCAACCAAAAACGGCAACAACCTTGTTTGTGTTCTGCCCGATACGCTGACCTCTCCGCAGCTTACCGCCGAATGGGAAAACGCTCTGACGCAGATTGCAAGGGGCGCAGCCGAGCCGGGGGACTTTATGCGGGGCATTGAAGAAATGGCGCGGGAGCTGGTGAAAGCCTATCCGTTTCTTTCCGAAAATCAGAAAGACCTGTTCAAAGAGGAACAGACGGTGATCGGCAAATGCCCCCGCTGCGGCGGGAATGTCTGCGAGGGCAGGAAAAACTACTACTGCGAAAAGAAGGGCTGCGCCTTTGTCATGTGGAAAAACGACCGCTTTTTCGAGGAACGCAAAACCGCCTTTACCCCGAAAATCGCCGCCGCGCTGCTTGCGGGCGGCAAGGCGAAGGTCAAAAAGCTGTATTCCCCGAAAACGGGTAAAACCTATGACGGAAGCATTGTATTAGCCGATACGGGCGGGAAATACGTCAACTACCGTATCGAGCTTGCGAGGGACAAAGAACTTACGCAGCAAGCATAGGAAAGGGGTACCCTTTCCGTAAAATCCCCGTTCTGACGCTACGCGCAGAATGGGGATCTTGCTTGTTGGGAAGTGTCCCAAACCCTCTGTAACGATGAAAGGAGGCGTAAGCCACGCAGAACAAGCCGAAAGCAGAGCTGACCGCCGCCCTGATGCTTCTTGATACCCGCAGTATGTCCTTTGATATGCGGGAAATCGACAACCGCCGCTTTATGTTCTCCCCGCAGACGGGGGAGCTGATTTTAGGCAGACAGTATAGGAGCGGTCAGCTATACAAAAGCCATGCCGAGGAACACTTTGACAGCGGGGCGAAAGCCCCTTTCGACAGCTTTATCCGGGGCTGGATCGGCACAGGCAGGGACTACCCGGACGGTGTTATCCACTTCGCCCCGAATATTGGTACAGACAATATCACCGCCTTTGACAATGCGTTTTCCACCCTGCAAATGTTCAGCGAAAACGGCGCGGCGGGAGATACCGTCGTGCGCGGCTTTGGGCGCAAGTGGGAGCAGCCGCTAAAAGACATCATCACACCAACAAAAGAAAGGAGCAAAACCGTGAGCGAACAGGAAAAGAACTATTCCAGCTATGATTTTGACAGGCTGGAAGTAGCAAAAAAGCTGGTAATTGAGCGAAGCATCTATTTTGAAAGTGAGAAAGCGGATATTTCCGCGCTGACCGGGCTTTCTCTTGCGGAGCTGACACGGCTGCGGCAGGAGAGCGCGGCGGCGGAGCAGGCTGTATTTGACAGGCTGAAAACGGAGGCAGCCGCATGGGAGCAGCAGGCAGGCAACACCCGCTTTCTTGAAAAAGCCATCGAGTATGTGCAGACGCCGCCCGTCAAGCATACATCCAACAAATGGGAGAAAACAGATTATGAATGGCAGCTCCGCAGCAACGCAGTCTATCAGATGCGCTACCACGTTTATGAAAATACCCGCTATGACAGGCAGGCGCAAAAATCCGTGCCGTATTCATGGAGCCTGACATGGAGTGTCCGCACCAACGGACCGAACCATGAGCAAAACGTAAAAATCGCCGGACAGGAGCGCAAGACCTTTTCAGACAAGGCGGCAATGGAAAAATACCTTGCCGGACGCATCAAGGCATACGACCGCCTGTTTACCGAGCCCGCGCCGCCCGTTCCGAAAGAATACGCGGAGCCGTTCAAGGTGAATGGGCTGCTGCTTCCGGGTTATGTCATTGAGGGCGAGCCGCCGCAGCACACCGCGCCCCAGCAGGCAGCGCAGCCGACGCGCCCTGACCCGGAAAAGGTGGAAATGGATGCCGCCGCGATGCAGGCAGCGCCCCTTACTGTCGAGCCGCCGCAGCCGCAGCCCGTTATCCCTATCAACCTTACCGCAGAAAAGCCCGCTGAAAAGCTCAAGGAGATTACCGACCGTTTGGAGCAAGGCATTACGGAGCTGTTCGACAGCGAACGCTACAAGGAGTATCTGCGCGTCATGTCAAAGTTTCATAATTACAGCTTCAACAACACCCTCTTGATCGCCATGCAGAAGCCCGACGCTTCCCTGATCGCGGGCTTTACCGCTTGGAAAAACCAGTTTCAGCGCAACGTCAAAAAAGGCGAAAAAGGCATTAAGATTATCGCCCCGTCGCCGTTCAAAATCAAACAGGAAACGGAGAAAATCGACCCGCAGACCCAAAAGCCCGTGATCGGCAGGGACGGCAAGCCCGTAACCGAAGAAAAAGAGATCACCATACCCGCCTACAAGGTGGTGTCCGTCTTTGACGTGTCCCAAACCGAGGGAAAGGAATTGCCGGATATTGCCGTGGACGCGCTGACGGGAGATGTGGAGCAGTACAGTGATTTTTTCGCAGCCCTTGAAAAGACCTCTCCCGTCTCCATCGGCTTTGAGAAAATCGAGGGCGGCGCACACGGCTATTATCACTTGGAGGACAAGCGCATCGCGCTTGATGAGGGTATGAGCGAGCTGCAAACGCTCAAAACCGCCATTCACGAAATCGCCCACGCAAAGCTGCACGATATTGACATGAACGCTCCCAAAGACGAGCAGCAGCCCCGCGTAGACCGCCGAACCCGCGAGGTGGAAGCGGAAAGCGTCGCCTACACCGTTTGCCAGCATTACGGGCTTGATACATCGGACTACTCTTTCGGCTATGTTGCCGGGTGGAGCAGCGGACGGGAGCTTGCGGAGCTGAAAAGCTCCCTTGAAACGATCCGCTCTGCCGCCGCAGACATCATCAACAGCATTGACGGACATATCGCAGAGCTGCAAAAGCAGCGTGAAGCCGAGAAAGCCGCGCCCGATCTTGCCGCCGCGCAGGAGCAGCAGACCGAAAAACCCCTTACGGACTTGCAGAAGAAAGCCGCCGCAATCGCAGAGAAATACGAGGCGCTTTCCACACAGGAAAAAATCGGAGTGATTGCGCAGGCGTTCGGCGGTACTGCGGGCAGGATTGAAACGTCGCCCTGTACGGGAAAATGGCGCGGTACAAGCGATATATCCATCCGCTTTGATAACGGCGCGTCCCTGTTTCTCGGCAACCGCCTTACGCCGAAAGCAAAGACCGCAGCGGTACAGCGGGAGCTTGTCAACGCTACCCTGCTGCGGTACAACCCGGAGATCGTCAGCGTGACAAAGGAAGCCACCCTCGCTTCCCTCATGGAGCGCGAAGCAAAGGACAATGCCATTGCCGCGCAGAAGGGCTTGAAGCCCTACACCCTGCTCAACGTTGAGTTCAATGACGGCGTGGACAGTCAAAGCAGCGGATATATGGGCTGGTACTATGTGACACTGGCGGTAGACGGAAACATCTGCTCCCATATCGAAACCGGGCTGAATTACGACATCGCGGATGGCAAGGTGAGTGCAGAACCCACGCGGGAGAAGTATTTTGCGGCGGGCGCGTTGAAAGATAGTGAAGTGGACTATGTTTTCAACAACGTCGGCTTTTCCTCTACTTCCGGGCTGTATGCGCTACCCGTCAGCGATGCCGTTTTGCAACGTGCCGAAAAGACGCTTGCGGAGCGCACAAAGGCGCAGGAGCCGGACAGGGACAGCTTTTCCATTTACCAGCTCAAACGCGGCGACGAAACGCGGGATTTGCGCTTTGAGCCTTACGACCGTCTGACCGCAGCGGGACACGCGGTTGATCCGGCGAACTATGACCTGATCTATTCCGCACCCCTTGCACCGGGTACGAGCCTTGAAGCTATTTTTACCCGCTTTAATATCGACCACCCGAAAGACTTTAAGGGACACAGCCTTTCCGTTTCCGATGTGGTGGTGCTGCATCAGAACGGGCAGGACAAGGCGCATTATGTTGACAGCATCGGCTATCGACAGACGCCGGAGTTTTTGCGGCCGCAGAATTATCTAAAGCACGTTGAGGATATTGTTGAGCAGAACGACAACAATTTTGACGGTATCATCAACAACACGCCGCAGACGCCCACCGTCGGGGAATTGGAGCAGAAAGTAAAGGCGGGTGAGCCGATTTCCCTGATTGACCTTGCGAACGCCATACATGCCGATAAGGAGAGCGGCAAAGAGGAAAAGCCCTCGATCCGGGCGCAGCTTCGGGCGGCAAAGGAGCAGACTGCCCAGAGAAAGGCGCAAAGGAGCAAAACGCAGGATTTGGAAAGGATCTGATCGTATGCAGAAGTTTGAAAACGTGGATATACTGGCTTGCCTTGATGCGGTAATGAAGCAGAACACAGGCTTTTACCAAAGTGATTTTGAGATTGACAAGGAGATCATTCACAAGGCTGCTGCAAGCCCCGACCGTGAGGACAGGACGCTTTTGTGGCTTTCCCGCCCGTCCGGGACGCATTGCTTCCGGGAGCGCGACGTTTTTCTCAAAGACACTCGCCCATACAACACATGGAAGTTCCACGGGGAGCAGACCCGCGACCGTATTCTTGCCTATGCCGTGGAGCTGACCGGGATTGAGAACGGGAAAATCAAGGGCGACCTTTACGAGCTGGACTATCCGCAGCATTATGAGCGCGTCAAGGCAAAGGCGCTTCCCGCAGACACAAACGCCCTTATCTATGAATACGGGCGCGTCGAGCAGCCCGTAAAGCAATGGTTTAACGGCAACGACCACCCGCAGTACGGCAAGTTTGAACGCTTTGAGGTGCAGCCAAACGCCCCCGAAGCCTTGCGCGATCTTTTGCAAGAGGAACGGCGCAGCCGTGAGCAGCTTTCACCGGGGGACTTCAAGGCGCATATCGCCACCCTGCGCGACGGGCTGATTGAAGCCGAAGCGCAGCGCATCGTTGCCGAAATGAAACGTCAGTACAGCCCCAACAGCCCGAACAAAACCCACTACATGACAGAGCTTGCCCCGGCGTTTCTGATGCTTGCATCGAGCAGGGACGTTGACCGCCTTTTCTCGCTGCTTCCCTACAAGACGCTGACCTTTTCCAAAATCGAGGGCAGGCACGGCATCTATGCGCTGATCGACAAGAACGAAAACCGCGACCGGGATATTCGCAAGCCCCGCCCCTCTATCCGGGCGCAGCTTGCCGCCGACAAAAAGAAAGCCGCTCCGAAGCGGGCGGCAAAAACAAAACATCACGAAATGGAGGTATGAGCATGAACCGATTTACCGTTGAGGAAACAAATCTTATCAGCATCTACATCGCCGATACGCGCAGGGAGCTTATCGGGGAAATGACGGGTGCGCTGCCCTATATGGACGGCGAAATGCGCGAGCTTGCCTTGCGTACTCTTGCAAAGCTCCGCGCCATGAGCGACGCCGACTTTGCCGCTCTCGCCGTATCTGCCGCCGACGAAGTATGAGCGGGCTGAAACGGCTGACGCCGCAGCAGAGCCGCAAAGCGAACGCCCTTATCAAGAAAACCTGCTGCAACTGTATGGGCGGGAACTGCATTTTGCTGGACGATGGGGACGAGTGCGTTTGTCCGCAGCTCATTTCCTATTCGCTTCTTTGCAAATGGTTTCAAAACGCCGTACTTCCCGCCGACAAGCTGCTTTACGCGGAGCTTTACCAAGCCGAGGACAGGCGGCGGTGCGCCGAGTGCGGCGCGGCGTTTGCGTCCATCTCAAACAGCGTCAAATACTGCCCGGACTGCCGCAAGCGGATCACCCGCAGGCAAGCCGCCGAGCGGATGCGGAAACGACGCGCCCGCGTTACGCAGTAGACGCGAAAAAGCCCTTATGCCATGCCGCTTTTCAGACGCGATTTGAGCATGACAGGGGAATTATACCTAAACCCGCAAAAACAGTGTTCTACTGCGTAACAGACACTTAAAGCAGCACCCACGAACAGACGGGGCGCGGTGGCCATCATCGGCTGCCGCGCCCCGTTCTCTTTTTTTGCTTATTCCTCGCCGATTTCTGCTACGCCGACCCTGCCGACGTTTAGAAGCCGATATATCGTCAGTGGGATATACCATGCTGCGACCGCAAGCCGCCATATCAGAATGACGCCGCCGATCAAGCCGCCCACAATGAAGTTGAGAGCAACGACGCCCACCGTGCCGGAAAGGTCGAAGCCGCGGGGGATAAGCCACACGAACATACGGCGTATGCCAAAGGGGATGCCACAGCACAGCCACACATAAAAGTAGTTCGTTACCCCGTCCTTTGTGAATACCAGTGCAGCCCAATAAAACAGCACCCCGGCAATCAGAACGGTCAAAACCGTTTTCTTAAAAAAGTCTTTCCAAATCTCACCCCGCGTCATAACCTCACCTCTGTTTCGTAAAAATTTAGATAGCGTTCAGCAGTCCTACATTGGGATAGTTTCATCATACCATGCTTTTTCGGGGATTTCCACACAAACCGCATTTATCCGCGCACATTTTCCTTACCCCGCTCCGGCTCACTTTCGCGCCGCAAAATACTGTCGATGTTCCGCTTGATAACGTCGTACTCCTTGACCTGCTTTTTCAGCTTGCCGTAGTCGGCGTATAGCTTTTCTTTCTGCTCTCCGAGCGCGGCATATTCCGCTTGCAGGGCGGCGACGTTGGGGAGCTTGCCGCCGATCAGCGCGGGCTTGACCGCTTTTGCGGCGGCTTCAAAGAGAATTAAGCTGCTTTCGTGGGCGGCGCGGTACGCCGCCTTATCCTTTGCCGCCCGGTACGCTTCATAGACGGGCTTTGTCTTTTGATACGTCGAAACATTCTTGATTAAGACCGCCATATCCGCAAGCCGCCGTTCGACGCCCTTTAATGAGCCTGCCGCCTGTTCACTTGCCGCGTTCACTTCCGCGATTTTTGCGGAAAGCTCTGCATAGCTGTCAATCCTGTTTTCCGTGAGGAAGTTCAGCGTCCTTGCCGCCTGTTTGAGATTGTGGATTTTCGCCCAATGCTCATAGCCCCGGCTTTCCTGTGCCTTGATGCTGTTCTGAATGTCGATAACAAGGGAGATACCGCCGCGCTCCTGTTTCGGGACTTTAGCGGCGCGGGTGCGCCTGCCCTTGATACGCTCCGTTATGGCTTCCTCTGTATAATCCGCGCCGAGGGTTTTCAGACGGGTAAAGCGTTCCTGCCCCGGTGCGCGGCAAGATATGTATTTACCGGGCTTTATCTCATAGCCCGCCGCTTGCAGCAGCCGCAGAAAATCGGCAAAGTCTGACGCTTGCGGGATAAGCGCGTCAACGGCAATTTTCAGCTTGCCTTTCCAGCTTGTACCCGTCTTTTCCGCTTGGTACTCCGCATAGCTCTTTCCCTTGCTGCCCCTGCCGGGGACAACGACGGACAAGCCGTTTTCCCGGCACAGCCTGTCGCTGATGTTGCGTATGCCGTAATAGCTCCGCTTGTTGGAATTGTACTTGCGGTGGTCGATGAAATTGACCGCACAAAAAATCACATGGTTATGGATATGCCCCTTGTCTATGTGGGTAGTCAACACATATTCGTATTGCCCCTTTGTTACCGCGTCGGCAAGCTGCCGTCCGATTTCATGGGCTTTTTCATAATCCACTTCTCCCGGCTCAAAGGACTGTATCAAATGGTGGGCTAAATTGTTGCCTTTCTCCAACGCTTGCGACAGGGTATATGCAAACTCAATATCTGCCGTTTCATAGGAGCAGCCGAACGAGGATACAAGCAGTTTTTCATCTGTCTTGGCGGGGTTTTGGATATAGGCGAGGGCTTTGCTCAACGTGCTTTTAATAGGCTTAATCTTTGTAACCGCCATATCTCATTCAGCACCCCCTTTATCTCGTCTATGTCCTCTTGATAGACGCTGCCCGTACTGTT
>ENA-UEQJ01002038-UEQJ01002038.1-human-gut-metagenome-genome-assembly--contig:-NODE-2038-length-15007-cov-74.817013_pt1 | contig 15007 bp, 10 predicted proteins | sample MGYA00242937_ERZ507938 | MGnify/ENA primary metagenome ERZ507938 (study PRJEB26167, sample SAMN06115437) | human gut metagenome | host: Homo sapiens | place: China:Gansu | collected 2015-07-03...
CTTCTATATTCCTTTAGATGGAATAAAAACAGAAGAAGATTTGGTTGAACAAATAGATTTATTATTGAAAAAAAACATAGACAACTAACGAACATGAACAAAGAAAACAACATAATACTTTATCAAGACGATAATGAAATAACCCGTGTGTCGGTACGCTTTGCAGATGAAGATTTGTGGCTGACACAAAATCAGTTGGCAGATATATATTGTACTACGCAACAGAATATCAGCCAGCATGTGGATAATATATATAAAGATGGAGAACTGACCATAGAGGCAACTAACAAGAAATTCTTGTTAGTTCGCCAGGAAGGCAATCGTCAGGTAAAACGTAACATTGACCATTACAATCTTGACATGATTATAGCATTGGGGTATCGTATCCAGTCGCAGGTGGCGACTCGTTTCCGTCGCTGGGCTACCCAACGGCTTCACGAATACATCCAAAAGGGATTTGCTATGGATGACGAGCGATTGAAACAGGGAGGAAACCGATATTTCCGTGAATTGTTACAGCGCATCAGGGATATTCGTAGTAGCGAACGTAATTTTTACCAACAGGTTACGGACATTTATGCCACAGCGACAGACTACGACCCTCGTGACGAGATGACAAAAATGTTTTTTGCCACAGTACAGAACAAGCTGCATTATGCGGTTCATGAGAATACGGCAGCCGAAGTTATCTATCATCGCGTGGATAATGAAAAGCCATTTGTGGGTATGACAAACTTCAAGGGTAATTATGTGACTAAAGATGATGTGAAGATTGCTAAAAATTATTTGTCTGAGATTGAACTACAACGCTTGAATCTGCTTGTTTCCGGTTTCTTGGACTTTGCCGAGTTTCAAGCGTTGGAAATGAATCCTATGACAATGAAGGATTGGATAGAAGCACTGGACAACCAAATTATAGCACACAAGCGAAAGGTTTTAATTGGCAAGGGAAACATCTCGCACAAACAAGCGATTGAGAAAGCTGAAAAAGAGTTCGCTATCTATCGCAAACGCGAAATGGAACTGCTTGAAAGCGATTTTGATAAGGAAATCAAGAAACTGAAAGACCATAATTTAAAGTAATTCACCACCGTTGCATTTGGGAACCTTCACGCAACCTTGCGCAGAACGCAGCAAGTCATTGGTGGAGCAATCGGAGGAGATTACGGTTGAGTAGCTTTTAGAAAAGAATGATATTCAACCACTTGGAAATGAATTACGATTCCTGGTGGCACCACGCAAAAGAGAGTGTTTAGAAACACTCTCTTTTGCGTTTTCTAATATTTGAAGCTGCTGCCGCCAAGGAACTCGCGCAAAAGGCTTGTGGCTGGGATTTGACGGTTGGGGATGGCGTTGAAGTAGCTGAGGAAACTGAGCAGACGGTATGCCTCGGCATATTCCGGCACGTTGTGCGGCACCTGCTTCAATATCGGCTCGGCAAAGTCCTTCATGACACCAAGCTCGAATATCAGCGATGAGTTAAACATTGCGTCGGCGTTCTCCTGATACGGGAATATCCACTTACCTTCGCCGCGGCGCACGCTCGGCCAACGGCGGATGGTGTCGAGCGCCGACGTGCCGCGATACTTGAAGTCGCGCACAATGCGGCGCAGCAGTCGGTTGTCGGTTGTCGGCACCCAGTTGTGGTTGTCGATGCTGAGCGTTGTGAGCGCAGACACATACACCTTGTACTTCATCTCGTCGGGGATGCTTGCCGTCAGCTCTGGATTAAGTCCGTGGATGCCTTCCATCAGCAGTATCGAGTTGTCGTCGAGACGGAGCTTGTTGCCTTTGTATGTGCGTTTGCCTGTGGTGAAGTCATACGACGGCATCGCCACCTCCTTTCCGGCAATAAGGTCGGTCAGGTCTTTGTTGAACTGCTCGATGTCGAGAGCGTAGAGCGACTCATAGTCATAGTCGCCGTTCTCGTCGCGCGGCGTGTGCTCACGGTCTACGAAATAATTGTCGAGTGAAATCATCTGCGGACGCACCAGATTGGCAAGCAGATGGATGGACAGGCGTTTGGTTGTGGTCGTTTTGCCCGACGACGACGGGCCTGCCACCAGCACCACGCGCGCGCCTCCCTGTCGGAAACGTTCGGTGATCTGGTCGGCTATGGCTCCGATTTTCTTGTCGTGGATGGTCTCTGCCACGGCAATCAGCATGCCCACGTTGCTCTTGTCGGCGACGGCCTTGTTGAGCATGCCCACGCTGCCCACTCCCACCGTCTTGTTGAGCTTTATATAGTCGGTAAACGCCTTGAACAGTTTTGGCTGCGGATTAATCCCCGCAGGCTTCGTGCGGTCGCCGTCAAAGTCGGGCGGCAGCAGGAGCAGTCCGCTCTCGTAGGGCACAAGGTCGAACACCCCGACATAGGATGTCGACGGCACAAGGTCGCCATAGTAACTGTCTACAAACCCTTCAAGGCTGTAATATGTGGTGTAGAGGTCGGCGGCAGTTTCAAGCAGCGTCACCTTGTCGGTCATTCCGGCGTTGCGAAACAGCTTGATGACATCGGTCGTAAGCTTAGTGCTTCTGACAAACGGAATGTCGACGGCAATGATTTCCTCCATGCGACGCTTCACGGCAGCGACAGTAGCGGCGTCGGCAGTCTGCCGGTCGATTGTGGCATAGTATCCGCCGGCGATGGAATGCTCTATGCACAGACTGGCGGCAGGATACAGGTCGTGGACTGCCTTGGCGAGCACCATGCAGAGCGAACGCACATACATGCGCTGTCCCGACGGATTGCCCTCGTCGATGAAGTTCACCATCTTCGGCATAAAAAGCGGATAGTTGAGGCCCTCGGTCTTGTGGTTGACGTGGGCGCAAATAGGCTTCACGCTGATTTCATCCTTTATGCGGTTGTACACGTCGAGCAGTGTCTCTCCGCCTTTGACATCCATATATTTGCCTGTGTTCTCACAGAAAATCTGTATCTTGTCGTTCATAGTCGATTCGCGTTTTAAAGTTCAGCGTAAAGTTACGCTTTCTGACGCGATTATCCAATAACAACCCTGTCACAATTTGTTTTTGAGCGACAAATGCACTAAGTTTGCAGACAGTATGGCTAACATCTATGACAACAGACGGATCTGGAAGACGGTGTTTCTGGCGGTGTCGCTGGTGCTTGTGGCTTTCTTCCTCCACATTTCCAACAACTTGGTCGACGACCTTGCCGACCAGGAACGCGAGCGTATGGAGATTTGGGCCAACGCCACAAAGGCGCTGACATCGGCTCAGTCGTCCGACATCGACTTCTATCTGAGCATCATAAAAAACAACAACAACATCCCGGTGCTGCTTGTCGACGACAACGACAACATACTGATGTCGCGCAACTTCAAGATGCCCGAACCCGTCGACTCGCTGACGCCCGACCTGCTGTCGGACGCCAACCGCGCGTTTCTCGCCAAACGGCTCAAGGCTCTGAAAAAAACAAACAACCATATCCCAATCAAAATCGACGGCGCCACAACGCAACACATCTACTATGAGGACTCCACGCTGCTCACAAGCATGTCCTACCTGCCGCGCATCCAGATTGCCGTGATGATAATCTTCGTGATTATCGTATACCTTGCCGTGATGTCGACAAAAAAGGCAGAGCAGAACAAAGTGTGGGTCGGACTGTCGAAAGAAACCGCCCACCAGCTCGGCACACCGATTTCATCGCTAATGGCATGGGTGCAGATGCTCGAGGCATCGGGCGTTGACAAAGAGATTGTCGAGGATATGGACAAAGACGTGAACCGGCTGTCGATGATTGCCGACCGATTCTCGAAAATCGGCTCCAAGCCGGAAATGAAGCTGGAGCCCGTGTGCGAGTCGGTAAGGCAGGGACTTGACTATATGCGCGCACGCATCTCCACGAGTGTGGCACTGTCGGTCAACCTCCCCGACGACGACCGCAACGTGATGCTCTGCCGTCCGTTGTTCGCATGGGTGATTGAAAACCTGTGCAAAAACGCTGTCGACGCCATGCAGGGCAAGGGAAGTCTCAACGTGACCGCCGGCTACGACCACCGCACGGCATTCATCGAAGTGACCGACACCGGAAAAGGCATTGCCCGAAAAAACTTCAAGACGGTGTTCAGCCCCGGATTCACCACCAAGAAGCGCGGATGGGGACTCGGTCTGACGCTGGCGAAGCGTATAATTGAGGAATATCACGGCGGACGCATCTTCGTCAAGTGGTCGGAAATCGGCGCCGGAACCACGTTCCGCATCGAACTGCCGATAAAATAGCGACAAAAGCTCTGAAATTTTTTTGTAGTATAGTCGGTTTTTGCGTACTTTTGCGCTGATAAAAAATCATTTTGTCATGGTTCGTAAATATGACTATCTCGTAATCGGGTCCGGAATAGCGGGAATGAGTTTCGCGCTGAAAGTGGCAGAGACAGGCCGTGTGGCGCTAATCTGCAAATCGGACATAGAAGAGGCCAACACTTTTTATGCACAAGGCGGTGTGGCTTCAGTGACAAATCTCAAAGTCGACAACTTCGACAAGCACATAGAAGACACTATGATTGCCGGCGACTGGCTCAGTGACCGCGCTGCCGTGGAGAAGGTGGTGAAAGGCGCTCCCGAACAAATCAACCAACTGCTCAAGTGGGGCGTTGATTTCGACCGCAAGGAAGACGGTGAGTTCGACCTGCACCGCGAGGGCGGACACTCGGAGTTCCGCATCCTGCACCACGCCGACAACACCGGCGCCGAAATCCAGCAGAGTCTCGTGCGCGCCCTCAAAAGTCACCCCAACATCGACGTGTTTGAGAATTTCTTCGCCGTTGAAATCATAACCCAGCATCATTTGGGTAAAATCGTGACGCGACGCACTCCCGACATCACTTGCTATGGAGCATATATCCTCAACCCCGAAACCGGAAAAGTGGAGACTTTCCTGTCGAAAGTGACAGTGATGGCAACCGGCGGCATCGGTCAGGTCTACACCACGACAACAAACCCGATGGTGGCAACCGGCGACGGCATCGCAATGGTGTACCGCGCAAAAGGTACCGTAAAAGATATGGAATTCATTCAGTTCCACCCAACTGCACTATACCATCCGGGCGACCGCCCTTCGTTCCTCATCACTGAGGCTATGCGTGGCTACGGCGCCGTGCTGCGCACAATGGACGGAAAGGAATTCATGCAGAAATACGACCCGCGCCTGTCGCTCGCTCCACGCGACATCGTGGCGCGAGCCATCGACAACGAGATGAAGATGCGAGGCGACGACCATGTGTGGCTCGACGTGACCCACAAAGACCCGGAAGAAACGAAACACCACTTCCCAAACATTTACGCCAAGTGTCTGAGCCTCGGCATCGACATTACGAAAGACTATATCCCTGTGGCGCCGGCTGCACACTACCTGTGCGGTGGCATCAAGGTGGACCTCAACGGATGCTCTTCAATCCAACGCCTGTATGCCGTGGGTGAATGCTCATGCACAGGCCTGCACGGAGGCAACCGACTGGCTTCCAACTCTCTGATTGAAGCCGTGGTCTATGCCGACGCGGCGGCAAAGCATTCGATGGCAAACATTGCCCACTACTCGCTGCGCGAAGACGTGCCGGAATGGAACGACGAGGGCACGCAGCACAACGAGGAGATGGTGCTGATCACTCAGAGCCTCAAGGAGGTGAACCAAATCATGAGCACCTACGTGGGCATCGTGCGCTCCAACCTGCGACTCGACCGTGCATGGAACCGCCTCGACATCCTATACGAGGAGACCGAGCGTCTGTTCAAGCAGAGCAAGGCGTCGCGTGAAATCTGCGAGCTGCGCAACCTCATCAACGTGGGCTACCTGATTATGCGACAGGCAAAGGAACGCCACGAGTCGCGCGGATTGCACTATTCAATCGACTATCCGCCTGAAAAACGCCGTTTGTAAGCGTTTTCCCCATACAGACAAAACAACACAGCGACGCCATCCGGTGCCGCTGTGTTGTTTTTGCTTATATTACTGATAAAGAGACTCACCCCTCCCCTATTTTTCACTTACAAACCGCTTGAGCAGAAACGCAAGAAAATATGGGAAAGTATAGAACCTGCCATTAAATCCAATATTCTTATTGCATAATTTAATGCCGTAACGGATATCCGGATATTTGCCGTCATTAGCCGTCAACTTTGACAACGATTTGGTTGCATTGTCCGATGCCTTCACCTCTATGGGTATCAATGTTTGAATGTCGCGTATGAAGAAGTCCATCTCTAACGTTGATTTTTCATTACGATAGAAATACAAATCATAGCCTTGCTTCGCCAACATATCACCTACAACGTTTTCATAAACAGCACCCTTGTAAGTGCCATAATTCTTATTCACCCGCATATCCACCTGCGACTCCTCGTCGAGCGAGGCAACAAGCAAACCCGTATCCTTGTAATAGAGCTTATATGATTTCGGATCGTAGTTGCCCTTAAGCGGCAGGGAGATATGCGCAAGACAATGGCACACATTGACTATTCCGGCATCACTAAGCCATTCCACCGTGCCGACATATTCCCGGCTTCTGGCACCATGGGCAATCTTGCTGATCTGAAATTTCTTATTGTCTTGCCCCAAGAACACAGAAATGTGGTTGTAGACATTCTTTATCTTACCCTTGTCAAGACCTTGCGCATACTTCGTTATGTCCTCCTCATAGTCGAGAAGAAGTTGCCGTTGCATCTTGAGCGTGCCGCTGAAATTGCCCTTCTTTACAAACAAACTGACCACCGCCGGCATTCCGCCGACAATCATATAGTCGCGAAACAACCCTCCCAACACATCCATCTCCAAGCTCGACAACGGTGTGACTGACACCATCTTTTCGAACAGTCGCTCTACAAACGCGGAATCATAACCTTTTGCCCACAGAAACTCCTCAAAATCCATGGAATGCATTGTATAATCCTCTTTGTAGCCCACACTGTTCGACTCTATTTCCTGATAATTAATGCCCATAAGCGAGCCGGAGCAGACCACGTCATACCTACCATCTATTTTGAATGCCTTAAGACTTGTGGCGCAAACAGGGCAGTCCTGCATCTCATCGAAAAAGAAAATCGTGTTGCCCGGTTCTAATTCTATATTGGGGTTGATAAGCGTGATGTTGCGCACAACACTGTCCACATCATAGCCGTCATCAAATATCGACTTGAATTTCTGCTGTAAAACAAAATTGATGGCAACCACATTCCTATAGTTGTCATTTGCAAATTGCATGATGGATGCCGTCTTGCCAATCTGCCGCGCTCCTTTGACGATAAGAGGCAATCGATCCTCGTTTTCCTTCCATTCTTTGAGAAAGTCGTCTATTTTTCTCCGCATTAATCTCATAATCAACACATTTTTCTTTTGCAAAGATAGCGTTAAATCACAAAATTCCAAGCAAATATATGCGAAAAATCACAAAATTCCAGCCCTTGTGGCCTATTTTATCACAAAATTCCAAGGAGTCACACGTGAAAAATCACAAAATTTCCAATTTCTACCCCTTACGACCTTCCTTCTTTTTGCGGAAACGTCCAAGGGCATAGCCCAGCACTTCGCGCTGAATTGTTGAGTTCAGGAAGCGGTTTGCCACATAATAGAGCGCGAAGCACACAGATGTCTGCGCAAGGATGTTGAGCCACGGATTAGCAATGCCTACAAGCACAAGGCACTGAACCGCAGCCACAGCGCCCGAAATGACGGCATACGGAAGGATGTCGCCCACCACGTTGCGCGTCGGATAGCCTACGATGCGACCTGCCACAATCACGGCATAGACAAAGAACAGCGCCGACGCCACGAGCTGTCCCCAAATCATCGCCGTTATGCCCATCGGAATTGTCACCACGATGGCGGCTATCATCAATGCGTCTTTGACCGATTCGTAGACCACAAGCGAGCGCGAACGCCCGAGTCCGAGGATGTAGTTGTTGATGTTGGTGGCAAGCACTATGAAGATGCCGCGCACGGCGAGTATCTGAAACAGGATTATGGCTTCGTCCCACTTCGTGCCAAAAAGGATGTGGAATATCGGTTCGGCACACGTCGTGAGCAACAGAAGCAGAGGAAAGACAAGATAGGCGGTGAAGCGGTTCATCTTGCGCATGGCGCGCAGCAACCGTTCTCTGTCGTCCTGAAAACCGCTGAGCACCGGCAGGAACGACGCCGTCAGTATCTGCGCTATCGACTGTATGCCCATCTTGCTCCATTTGTCGGCTTGCGTGTAGCATCCGAGTTTGGCAAGGTTGTAGTAAGCACCGATGATAAACGAGTAGGCGTTGAGCGACAATGTGTTTAGAAAAGAGCACACCATCACTCCGCTGCCAACGGAAAACACCGACCGCAGCGACGCCATGCTGAACCCCGTGCGCGGAAGCCAGCCTGTTGTCGTCCACAGGAATACCGATTTGACGGTGGCGAGCACAATGGTCTGCCACACGATTGCCCATGCGCCGTAGCCTTCCACGGCAAGCCAGATGCCCACGGCTCCCGACACGACAAGCCCCAGCGAGTTGGCTATCGCCACGCGCGCCATCGTCATCTGCTTCATCATGCGGTTGGTCTGCACAAGGGCGGTGGCGTTGATGATAAACGACAGGAACATCACCCTCGACAGGCTTATCAGACGCTGGTCGCCGAAGGTGTCGGCAATCAACGGCGCACACGCCCACAGGATGGCGTAGATGGCAATGCTGATGCCGAGGTTGAAATAAAAAACCGTACAATAGTCGGTTTCAGTAGGCGATTTTTTCTGTATCAGCGCCGCGCAGAATCCGCTGTCGACAAACAGTGATGCGAACGCTTGAAACACAAGCATAGCGCCGACCAGCCCGAAGTCTTCCTTCGAGAGCAGGTTGGCAAGCACGACGCCCGTGACGCCGTAGAACACCTGCGACGCGAATTTGTCGATGGTGTTCCACTTAAGCGTGCGCGCCGTTTTCAGTTTAAGTTCGGTTTCTTCCACGCGCCTATTCTCGGTTTACGACCGCCGGCTCCGGCACTTCCATCAAGTCGAGCAAACCGGTGCCGTTGTCGGTGGTTTCCGAGCCTTCGGCAGCCTCTGTTTCCGGCTCATTGTCTTCAATCACATCGGTGACTTCTGTCTCGACGCCGCCTTCGAGCTGCACGATTTTCACATTCGACAGCTTGCTCTTGGTGATGACAGGTTTTCCGATATAGTACACCTTTCCTGAGCCTACGCCCTTCACGGAGAGCGTTTCTTTAGGGGCGCAACCTATTGCACCGGTGCCCATCAGCGTGCATTTCACGTGTTTCGCCGCCACCTCGTCGGCTTGAATCTCGCCGGTGCCCACATTCTTTATCGACAAGTTCTCACATTTGCCCGATGTTATGATTTTGCCCTTTCCTGTGAGCAGTTTAAGGTTGATGTTGATAGCGTCGAGACCATTGGCGATGATTGTGCCGTTGCCTTGAAGCTGTATGTCGATTTTAGCCCCCGGAGCCACTTTGCGCAGCGTCAGAGTGCTGTCCTTTGTATTCTCTGCCTTGTACAGATACGACGAATAGACATAGACCGTAGGCAGTGTCTTGACAGTGATTGCTGCAGGGTCGAGCTGTATTTTCAGTCTGCCCTTCGAACGCTCTGCCATAATGTAGGATGTGTATTCCTTCTCAATGTCAAACGCCACGATGCCCACTGAGTCGGCATTGTTGGAATAGACCACGTTGATGCCGTCGTTAACCACCAGTTCGTTGAATTCGCCCACATTGATGGTGTGTGGAGTGGCATTTACCGCTGCCGCGCAGCAGAGGGTGATGATAGCCAAAAAGAATTTCTTCATAACGTCGCTTGTTTCTAAATATGTAAATAATCAGTTTCTATGCGTTGCAGCACGTCGTCGAGCTCTGCCCACGTCTTTGCCTGAAGCATTGCGATGCGCGTTTCCCTGAAATTGGGGATACCCTTGAAGAGCGGCGACGCGGCAAGATGACGGCGGATGTGGAGAATGCCTCTCAACTCATCGATGCCTTCGATGCTCTCCGCAATCTGGCGGCGGAGCAGCGCCATCTTCTCCGACGCCGGTATCTCTATCGCGGTGCCGTGGAGCAGATAGTGCTTCATTTCGCGGAAAATCCACGGAGCGCCTATCGAGGCGCGGCCAACCATCACAGCATCCACTCCATAGCGGTCAAAAGCCGTTTTCAAGCCCTCTGGCGTCGTGATGTCGCCGTTGCCGACAATCGGTATCGTGATGCGGGGATTGCGCTTCACCTCGCCGATAAGCGTCCAGTCGGCGTCGCCGGTATACATCTGGCTGCGAGTGCGGCCGTGGATTGTAAGCGCACGGATTCCGCAGTCCTGAAGCTGCTCGGCGAGCGTGGTGATGATTTTGTTTTCGCAGTCCCAACCCAGACGGGTCTTGACCGTCACGGGCAACTTCACCGCGTCGACCACCGAACGCGTGATTTGCAACAGCTTGGGCACGTCGCGGAGCATTCCTGCACCCGCGCCTTTCGACGCCACCTTCTTCACCGGACATCCGAAATTGATGTCGATGACGTCGGGACCGGCTGCCTCGGCGATTTTTGCAGCCTCCACCATCGGTTCCACCTCCTTGCCGTAGATTTGTATCGCCACAGGCCGCTCGGCGGCGTTGGTGTGGAGTTTGCGGGTGGTGCTGTTGATGTTGCGCACAAGAGCGTCGGCCGACACGAATTCCGTGTAGACCATATCGGCTCCCTGCTCTTTGCAGATGAGACGGAACGACGGATCAGTCACGTCTTCCATCGGTGCCAGCAGCACCGGGCGTTCTCCCAAGTCAATTGTTCCTATCTTCATTCGCTTCTTTCGTTTTGTGTGCGCAAGTTACGCATTTTTATCTGTCTTTCCAACATTACCGGAAATTGAAATGTTCATTCTTAATGTCCTATTTTCTGTCTGTTTTGTCGGTTGCACGCAGACGGGCAAGCATTTCCGCAGCCGTCAGCAGGCTGACGGGATGCCGCCACCCGGGCGACAACTCGCAGAGCGGTGCCAGCACAAACTCGCGTTTGTCCATCCGTGGATGAGGCAGGACGACAGTGGCGGTGTCGACAACCTCATCGCCGGCATACACGATGTCGATGTCAAGCTGACGGTCGGCATAACTGCCGTCGGCATTGCGGTGGCTGGAGCTTCCCGCCTCGCGCTCGATGCGCTGGAAGATGTCGAGCAGACGCCCGACGGGCAAGTCGCTCTCAAACTCGACAGCGATATTGAAAAAGGGGTTATCAGACTGATAACCCCATGCTTCAGATTCGTATATGCTTGAGACTCGCGGGGTGCTGCCAACGCTGCGGGCTATCTCGTCAACGGCGCGGCGCAAGTTTGCCTCGCGGTCGCCGAGATTAGTTCCGATGTTGACACTCACTGTCCGCATTGCCTGCGTTTACAGCGTTTTTGAAACCTCTACTTCTTCGTAGGCTTCAATCATATCGCCTTCCTTCACGTCGTTGTAGTTGGCGATGTTAAGACCGCAGTCGTAGCCCGACGACACTTCCTTGACATCGTCCTTGAAACGCTTCAGAGAGCCGAGCTCGCCCGTGTAGATGACAATGCCGTCGCGGATAAGGCGCACTTTGCTCGTGCGTTTCACCTTGCCCTCGCGCACCATACAGCCTGCAATCGTGCCGACCTTCGATATCTTGTAGGTTTGAAGCACTTCTGCCGTACCGGTAACCTCTTCTTTGAGCTCCGGCGAGAGCATTCCTGCCATTGCGTCTTTAACCTCCTCGATTGCATCGTAGATGATTGAGTAGAGACGGATGTCGACGCCATCGTTTTCTGCCAGACGGCGAGCGGCTACCGACGGACGCACCTGGAAGCCGATAATAACGGCGTCGGATGCGGCGGCAAGCGTAACGTCGCTCTCCGAAATCGCACCCACGGCCTTATGGATTACGTTGACCTGAACCTCCGGTGTCGACAGCTTGATAAGCGAGTCGCTCAACGCCTCGATTGAGCCGTCAACGTCACCTTTGACGATAAGGTTCAACTCGTGGAACTCGCCCAACGCGCGGCGGCGGGCAATGTCGTCGAGGCCAGGCATACGGCGGGTGCGCTCCTTGACCTCGCGCTGCAATTGCTCGCGGCGCGTAGCTATCTCGCGTGCCTCACGGTCGGTGTCCAGAATGTTGAAAGTGTCGCCGGCGGTCGGCGCACCGTTCAGACCGAGCACCAATGCCGGTGCCGCAGGGCCTGCCTCCGTGATGCGCTGGTTGCGCTCGTTGAACATGGCGCGGATCTTGCCATAGCTTGTTCCTGCCACCATGATGTCGCCCACACGCAGCGTTCCGTTGCTCACAAGCACGGTTGCCACATAGCCGCGACCCTTGTCGAGCGACGACTCGATAATCGAGCCTGTTGCCTTGCGGTTAGGGTTGGCTTTAAGGTCGAGCATCTCTGCCTCGAGAAGCACCTTGTCGAGCAGTTCTTTAACGCCGATACCCTTCTTGGCTGAGATTTCCTGCGACTGATATTTTCCACCCCAGTCTTCCACGAGGTAGTTCATGTTGGCGAGCTCCTCCTTGATTTTGTCCGGGTTGGCGGCAGGCTTGTCTATCTTGTTGATTGCAAACACGATTGGCACACCGGCTGCCGAGGCGTGGTTGATTGCCTCGATGGTCTGCGGCATCACGTTGTCGTCGGCGGCAACGATGATGATGGCGATATCCGTCACCTTGGCTCCGCGGGCACGCATTGCCGTAAATGCCTCGTGGCCCGGGGTGTCGAGGAACGTGATGCGGCGGCCGTCCTCAAGCTTCACGTTGTAGGCTCCGATATGCTGCGTGATGCCACCAGCCTCGCCGGCGATAACGTTGGCGTTGCGGATGTAGTCGAGCAGCGATGTCTTACCGTGGTCTACGTGTCCCATCACGGTCACAATCGGCGGACGCGGCAGCAAATCTTCCTCGGAGTCGGCCTCCTCGTTGATTGCCTCCGACACTTCCGCACTGATATATTCTGTCTTGAAACCAAATTCTTCTGCTACAAGGTTGATGGTCTCAGCATCGAGTCGCTGGTTGATGGAAACCATCACGCCGATATTCATACATGTGGCGATAACCTTGTTGACCGGCACATCCATCATCAGTGCCAAGTCGTTGGCTGTCACGAATTCTGTGATGCGCAGCGTCTTGCTTTCCTTTGCCTCCAATGCGGCTTCCTCGCGCTCGCGCTCTTCAAAAGCCTCGCGCTTCTCTTTTCTCCATTTAGCACTCTTCTTCTGAGGCTTGTTGGTGAGGCGCGCAAGTGTTTCCTTAACCTGCTTCTGCACGTCTTCTTCGCTGACCTCTGCCTTTATGTGGCGCTTGGCCTTGTTGTTCGGACGGTCGGCGTTCTTGTTCTTGTTGCGGCGGCTGTCGTTGTTGCCTCCACCTTGCTTCTGTCCGCCGGCTTGCTGTCCGCCCGGATGCTCAATGTCGACTTTCTCCTTGCCGATGCGTTTGCGCTTGCGCTTCTCGCTGTCGGCGTTTGCGCCTCCGTTGGCTTGTTTTTCCTTGGCGATGCGCTCTTTACGCTTTTCCTCCTTCGACTTCTTCTTCGGACGGGTCGACTGGTTGATGGCGTCAAGGTCGATTTTGCCGAGAATCTTAGGAGCGGCGATTGTTGCCACGACAGTCTTGATTTCGTTGGATTCCGAAACCTCAGGTGCTGCGGCTTTAGGCGCGCTCTGTGGCTGTGGCGCCGGCTGCGGAGCTGGCTTTGCCTCCTCTTTCACCTCCGCCTTCTTAACCTCTTCCTTTACCTCTTTCTTTACCTCTGGTTTAGGTTCCGGCTTCGGCGCAGGCTTCGGTGCGGGTGCGGGCGCAGGTGCTGGCTTGGGCTCTGGCTTGGGCTCTGGCTTCTTCTCTTCAACGACAGGGTTGTTGTGCTTGTCGAGTTCGATTTTGCCGAGAATCTTCGGCTTCTGCACGGTTTCCACAACAGTCTTTATCTGCTCCGGCTTTTTAGGCTCTTGCGATGCCTTGTTTTTCACTTTGTCCTTCTGACGCTCCGAGGCATAGCGCTCCGACTTCGACTTCAAGTCTTTGTCGTTTTTAAACGCGCGCACCAGCATTTCGTGCTGCTCGTCGGAGATGCGAAGGTTCAGGTTGCCGGGATCGCCGACCTCCTGATTGTGTTTCTGCAGAAATTCCACCAGCGTAGGAATCCCCACATTCAAATCGTTTGCTACTTTGCTTATCTTTATTGGCATATTGCTTGTTAAGTTTCCTGTTGTTAATCCTCAAATTCCGCTTTCAATATATCGAGCACTTGGTCGACGGTGCTTTCCTCAAGGTCGGCTTTGTCGATTATCTGCTCGCGTGGCATGTTGAGGACGGCTTTTGCAGTTGTGCAGCCGATGCCTTTGAGGGCTTCGATAACCCAGCTGTCGATTTCGTCGCTGAATTCATCAAGATAAATGTCGTCGCTGTCCTCTGTGAAGCGGTAAACGTCGATCTGGTAGCCGGTCAGCATTGTGGCAAGCTTGATGTTCAAACCGCCTTTTCCGATGGCAAGCGACACCTCTTCCGGAAGCAGCATCACCTCGGCGCACTTCTCTTCCTCGTTGATGCGGATTGACGACACCTTGGCGGGGCTGAGGGCGCGGCGGATGTAGAGTTCGGGATTCGTTGTGTAGTTGATCACGTCGATGTTCTCGTTGCGCAACTCGCGCACAATGCCGTGGATACGAGAGCCTTTCACGCCGACGCATGCGCCGACCGGGTCGATGCGGTCGTCATACGACTCTACGGCTATCTTGGCGCGCTCGCCAGGGATGCGGGCGATGCCTTTAAGCAGGATGAGTCCGTCGTGAATCTCCGGCACCTCAATTTCAAACAGACGGCGGAGGAATTCAGGGCTTGTGCGCGAAATTATCACCTTCGGGTTGTTGTTGGCGTTCTGCACTTCCTTGATGACGGCGCGGATAGTTTCGCCCTTGCGGTAACGGTCGCTCGGAATCTGCTCTTCCTTCGGGAGGATGAGCTCGTTGTGTTCCTCGTCAAGAACAAGCACTTCGCGTTTCCAGATTT
>ENA-UEQJ01002045-UEQJ01002045.1-human-gut-metagenome-genome-assembly--contig:-NODE-2045-length-14984-cov-7.386329_pt1 | contig 14984 bp, 10 predicted proteins | sample MGYA00242937_ERZ507938 | MGnify/ENA primary metagenome ERZ507938 (study PRJEB26167, sample SAMN06115437) | human gut metagenome | host: Homo sapiens | place: China:Gansu | collected 2015-07-03...
AAAGCGTAACGAACGCTGTATCAGCTAATTCGCTACGTTTTACCCAAATTTACTTTTTCGCTATGTGTTTATTTTATATTCTACTATTTATGAGCAGAAAGTTTTATTGTATGTCTGCAGTGCTAGTGACCGTAGCGGCATGTGTGACAAGTTGCAAGGATGATTCGGAAGACGATTGGCATACCGGTCCGTCCGAAGTAGCCGGATTGTATATCAACGAAGTTTGTTCCAGTGGCACTGATTGGGTGGAGTTATATAACTCCTCGGATGCTGAAATCTCTTTGTCCGGTTTCCGTTTGCAGGACAACAAGGGGGCGGATGAGGAATATGTATTTCCCATGGAGGCCAAGATTGCAGCTAATGGTTTTTTGGTGTTGGAAAAAGACACACATTTCGGATTCGGCATTTCTGGTAGCGGTGATGAAATTAAATTGTTGGATGCTTCATACAAGCAGATAGATGACATCATGGTGCCACCATTGGAGGACGGACAGACTTATGCGCGTACTATCGATGGTGGTCGCGAATGGAATACAATGTCGGCTGGTACGAAGGGAAGGGCCAATACTTCCACGCCCGACGAAGGAGGGGAAGAACAACCTGGAGAAAGTGCCGTGAGCCTCTTGATTAACGAGGTGATGAGTGCACCTTTGGACGGAGGTTTCGACTTTGTCGAAATTTACAATCCCGGTATGACAGAAGTGGATATGGGCGGATTTATCCTGCAAGACGACAAAGGTGTGACAGAACAGTACGTGATTCCCGAAGGTACGAAAATAGTTCCAAATGCCGTGGTATGTTTCACGCAGGCGCAGGCAGGGAATCCTTCCGGTAGTTTCGGCTTCGGTTTGAGTTCCAAGGGAGATAAGGTGGTGTTTCTCGACAAAGACGGTAATTGCATCGATCAAGTTGAATTGCCTGCTATGGAAAAAGGGACATCGTATGCTCGTACGGTGGACGGAGCAGCGACTTGGGGAGTTTGTATCAATCCCACACAGGGGCAGAGTAACGGTTCTTCACAGGCACCTACATTGAGAGGGGTCGTGTTCATCAATGAAGTATACACTTTCAGTGACCAAAGTGACATCAATGATCTCGATTACATCGAACTTTACAATGCGTCTTCTCATTCAGTATCAGTGGCAGGGTGCAAGCTATGGGAAGGAGGTGGCCCGGAAGAGGCTTGGACGATACCGGCAGGCAAGACGATTCCTGCCAAGGGCTATCTCGTGATTGAATGCGACAAAGAAAACCTATACCACGACCCCGTGAATTATCCGTCGTGGGGCTTAAGCAAGAACAGTGAGACGGTCATACTGGCCGATACCCAAGGTTCCGGAATCATCGACCAAGTGGATACTCCGAATATGAGCAAAGGCGAGGCTTACGGCCGCAAGACCGACGGGGCTTCCGAATGGGTCATTTTTGCGGAACTGACACGTGGAACGACCAATAATGGAGCTGATGAGAAGCAAGATGTGGCCAACACGTCGGGAGTGTATATTAACGAGGTGTTCACTAACAATCAGGACGTACAGGTTTCTGCTTGGGATGATACCAAGGACTTTATAGAGTTGTATAATGCCACAGGAGAAGATATCGACCTGACCGGATTCAGCTTGAACGACGATGCCTTGAAAGAGGAAAAGAAATATATATTCCCTGCCGGTTCTGTGATTCGTGCCAAGAGTTTCTTGACTTTGGACGTTGACAAGAATAGCACCACCGGCCCTGTGTTCGGCTTGGGAAAAGGCGGTGACAAAGTGTTTCTTTGGAATACACAAGGTGTTTTGGTGGACGAAGTGGAGACACCTGAATTCGCGGATAATGAAATCTACAGCACAGGTCGTAAAACTGACGGAAGTCCGGAAGTTGTGGTGTTTACCGAAGTTTCGAAAAATGCAAGTAATAACGGTAGAGACGTGAAATGAAATATAGGTTAAATTGGACTATGATTACTATACACACGTTCGGGGCGGTTCTTTCGGGAACGGCCTTTTTGTTATGCGTGGCAGGATGTGAAAATAATGCTATTACCGGAACTTATACATGGCCGTTGCGGGCGGAAGTTCCGGTTGCGTCCTTTATGCCAAAAGAGGGAGGGGCTTCCGTTCAGTTCGGAGGTTATGGTTCGGATTTGGTGTTTTCTGCGGTTGATACGACTTTCTGGCTGTTGACCGACCGCGGCCCGAACGTAGACGGTTCGGAAACGGACAGCAAAGTATTTCCTTTTCCGGAGTTTATACCCCACGTGGGCATATTCCGCTGTGAGGGTGACTCCTTCCGTCTCATACGTAGGATAGAACTGAAAGATGCAAGCGGAGTTCCCTTTTGTGGATTGCCAAATGGTACGGGAAACGGGAGAACAGGTGAAAAGGCTTACGATATGAAAGGGAATGAGATTTGTGGGAGGCGGAAAGGTATCGATCCGGAAGGTTTGGCCTTGATGCCTGATGGTACCTTTTGGGTGAGCGACGAGTATGGGCCTTTTCTGATGCACTTTTCTTCGGATGGGTATTGCTTGGAAATGAGGTCTCCTTTCAACTACGGGATTCCGGAGGTTTATGCTTGTCGTAGACCTAACCGTGGTATGGAAGGGCTTTGTGCCAACCGTAGTGGCACGCTATTGTATGGAGCTTTGCAATCCCCTATAGCAGACAGTGTTGACTATGCTCCGAAAAACAGTGTACCCTTGTGTGCCATCTCTTTGGAAGGGAACGATGTGCGGGAATACGCTTATCCTTTGGATAAGGGGGCGGAGGGGGTGAGTGCCTTGGCTTGTTTGAACGATAGTACGCTATTGGTCCTGGAACGGGATGGTCGGTTTCCGATAAATGGAAAAGCTTTGAAAAGGGTTTATAAAGTTGTCCTACCTGATTGCATTCCAAACAAACCGTTCCTGCTTTCTAAGGAATTGGTGGCAGACCTTATGGTGGGGATTCCGGATTATCCCCATGATAAAGCCGAGGGCTTGGCTGTGATTGGGGATTCTGTGATTGCCGTGGCGAACGATGACGACTTTGGAATAACGGCAGATTGTGACGGAAAAGGAACGTATGTTCCCAAATTGTGTCCTAATGGGAAGCTTGACTGTAATGAAGTTTATTTCATACCTTTATAGAAATGTAGGCGTATGGGATGAAAACGGCCTGAAGGGTGGAACGCTGCTTCAGGCCGTTGGTGTGATTCTCTGGTGTAGAGTGTAGATTCAGCTGGGGTTAGTCATCCATATCCATGTCGATGACATTGAATTGCTTGTCAAATTTGATTTCCCAAAAGTTGGACAGTTTCACTTCGTAGGTGTAACGGTCGCGCTCCAGTTTGAGGATGGTAGCATTGGGATGGCTTTCTTTTACGAACTTTGTGATTTGGGCGGGAACGGCTTTCGTCGGTACGCTACTGCGTTTGCAGTCCAATTCTGTCCATTCGCCGTTCTTGTCGAACTCAACCCCGTTGCCGTTGACAAACACGACATCATAGCTCGTGTCCAAGAATCCTTTCTCCATTTTGGTGAATGCCACCTTTTCCGTGGGGAAGTTCTGTTTGATGAAAGTCTGTGCTTTAGCCGGCAGCTTGTCGAAAGTGATGGGTTTGTCGTTGTCGGCCTGCGCTACTTGTAAAGTGAATACACTCAGCAGTAAGAATAATAACTTTTTCATAATGTTCATTTTTTGAAAGTTAGACATTTGTTTCTTTTTGATGATACAAAGTAAAGGATTGATTCTGGAAAGAAATGGGAAAACAAACGTTTAGAATGTTAAACTGTGTAAAACGAAATATCCCCGTCCTTTGGAGTAGAGGACGGGGATGTGGCTATATGCGGGATTGCCCAATGCTTAGCGCATATCTTGATATTTGATTTCGTCTTTGTCGCTGTATTTCAAGTTCTCGCCGGCCATTCCCCAAATAAAGCTGTAGTTGCTGGTTCCGGCAGCGGCGTGGATGCTCCATTCAGGCGAAGTGATGGCTTGCTCGTTGTGCAACCATACGAGGCGTTCCTCTTTGGGCTCGCCCATCAAGTGGCAGATAGCGTTACCGTCGGTTACGTTGAAATAGAAGTAAGCTTCCATCCGGCGTGTGTGTGTGTGGGCCGGCATTGTGTTCCATACGGAACCCGGAGCCAATTCGGTGAGTCCCATTTGCAGTTGGTTCGTGCCGCCGCCTTTCACTTTCTCCAAAACGTCTTTTACGATTAACTGGTTGACCACACGGTCGTTGCTTTCTTCCATCTTGCCGTAATGGTCAGAGATGCCCAAAACGTATTTCTTGGGGTTGGCCTTCTGTAACTTTGCATCAGTCGTAATCAACTGGGTGATGAATTGCTTATATGCGGGAGCCGAGTTGATGTAGAATTTGGCGGGTTTGGCGGGATCGTTGCTCTTGAAAGTAACTTCTTTATTGCCGCAACCTACGTAGAGAGCCTCTTTGTACTTCATTTCGTATGCTTTGCCATCTACAGTTACCACACCGTCTCCACCGACATTGATTACGCCCAATTCGCGGCGTTCCAAAAAGTAGGTGATTTCCGGTCCGAGTTCATGGAACTTCTCCAATTTCAGAACCTTGTTTACCGGCATCACTCCACCGTAAATCAGACGGTCATACAGGGTATACGTGAGGTTGATTTCATCCGGAGCCATGACTTTGTCCATCATGAAAGCACTGCGCAGGCGTTCGGTGTCGTAGTGTTTGACATCCTGCGGATGGCAGGCGGTCTGTACTTTGTAGTTCATCTGGGCGTTCGTCGCCAGTGCGCCGAGCCCGAGGCAAAGAGCCAATGCAAATCTTTTCATTTTCTTTCTGTTTTTGATTATGTGATGTTAGATTCAAATGCGTGGTATGCGTCTGCGTCTTAATACTTTTTGCGGACGATGGCGCGGCGGTTGAGGACTGCCAGTCCGAGCGTGCAGACCACGAGGACGGCAGGACCCACATATTTCACCGTGTGTGTCAGGTGGAAGATGACCCATGCCAACGGACTGGAGGCAAAGTCGAGCGCGCCGCCCTCGAAACCTTCGGGGATGGCTACGGCCGTGTCCTTCGTGATGTTGAATACATCGTGTGCCGCACTGGTGAAGTAGGGCGCGAGGTTCGTCACGAAATACAGCCCGATGACCATCATGATGAGGCCGATGATGAACGTCTTCACCACATTGCCGTTCGTGATGGGCAGGATGATGGGGAACACGTAGAACATGCCGGCCAGCGAAGCCAAAGGCAGGAACTGGTTGCCCGGCAGGACGACGGCGAGGAACAGCGTGACGGGAATGAGCAGCAACGATACGACGAGCGTAGTCGGGTGGCCGATGACCAAGGCCGGACTCATGCCGATGTGCAGACCGGCATTCTCACCGAATTTGCGGGCAATCATCTGGCGCGTGGCGTCGGAAATGGGGCGCAGGCCTTCGATGAACAGTCCCGTGATGCGGGGAATCAGCTCCATGACGGCTCCCATCTTGATACCCAGTCCAAGGATGCCCGGAATGCCGTCCACCAGTTCCTGCCCGTTCTTGCAGGCCAGTGCGCCGATGCCGCATCCCACCAATACGCCGAGGAAGAGCGGTTCGCCCAGGATGCCGAATTTCTTCTTCATGCCCTCCGCGTCGATATATAGTTTGTTGAATCCCGGAATCAGGTCGAGTGCCTTGTTGATGAGGATGGCGAAAGGCATGAACCCTTGGCAGAAAGGCTGCGGAATGGAGATGCCGTCCATCTTATCATAGAATTTCTGGAATTTGGGAGCCGTGTAGTCAGCGGCTATCAGCGTCAGGATATAACAGATGACGGCAGCGAAGAAACCCCATGCGATGTTGTCCATCGTGTAGTAGACCATCGCACCGATGAAGGCGAAATGCCAATAGTTCCACAGGTCGATGTTGACGGTCTTTGTCGTTTTGGTGAGGAGCATCAGGATGTTCACTCCGAGGCATACGGGAATGATGAACGCACCTACCGATGTGTTGTAAGCCACGGCGGCTGCCGCAGGCCATCCCATGTCGAACACTTCGAGGTTGAGATCGTAAATCTCCACCACTTTTGAGAGCGACGGGCTGAGGCTGCTGGTGAGCAACGCCGTAATGACCGACAATCCCACGAAACCGACGCCCACGTAAAGGCCGCTTTGTAAGGCTTTTCCGAACTTGATTTTGATACAAACGCCCAGTATGGTAAAGATAATGGGCATCATGACTGCGGCCCCGAGGCCGATGATGTAACCGAATACAGCTTCCATATTCCTAATTTTCTTGGTATTAATTCGTAAATGATTAGGTGCGGCAAAATTAAATAAAACTATTGGTAACGCAAACAGAATTGAGAAAAAAAAGATGGGAAAGGGAAAATAGGGCAGATGAGGCAGGACGTGAAATACTGACAATATGTCAGCCTTTTACGTATAAGCACCGGGTAGTAAAAGGCTCAAATAGAGAGGATATGTTAAATCCGAACCGGTATATGGCCCGTTTTATGTGTTTATGACGCATTTCTTTTGAATTCGGGGTTTCAATCTCCTGAGATTGGAATTTCGTTTGGCTGAAAGCGGAAAAAGTTTTGGAGCAGAAAAAAATGGAGTTGTCCGCTTGTCGGCCGGAAACGGTCTTCCGTGCGGTGGAAAAGGGGGCGGTAAACGGTGTAAAAGGGAGGTCAGAAGGGCTTTTTTTGATTTATCTGACGGATTTCCGTGCGCCAAATCCTCATGCTTTTTGTCACGGGAAAAGGCTGACGGATGTCGTTTGCACGCGGGGCATGCCACATGGCGGTGTGGAGAGGGTGTCTTTTTGTAAGCGGAAACCTCGCCCGTGGTTGCGGAATGTAAAAACGCCGGCTTGAAATGCCGACGTTTTTTGTCCCCTCGCCCGAATAAAGAGGCGGATAGACGATTCTCGTGAGGTTGGCCTGACATTTTGTCAGACGAAACATTCCGGTTCGCGACGTGCACTGAAGTTCTGGTGCAACATGGCGGTATAAGGGGTGTCGAAAGTGCGTCCGCCCACGGGACAGAACTTGACGCAGGCACAGCATTTGGTGCACAAGTCCACACGGGTGGCAGAGCGTCCATCGGCTATGGTGATGGCGCCGGTGGGGCACCAGTCCACGCATTCTCCGCAGCCGTAGCAGTTGCCGTTCACCACCGGGGCCTGCGGTGTGGAGGGGCCAAGGGTCTTGTAGGATACGTTGCCCTTCATCGCGGGCGCAGTCACGAGGCTTTCCAACGGGCTGTCGTAGGTCAGCGCGAAGTCACGTGCATCCGTGGCCGGAGGGTGGGGCAGGTTCAGTTGGTGCAACAGGCTGCCATAGGCTTGCGCCCCGAAAGCGGCGGCCTTCTGCAAGTCGGCGGCATCGGGACGACATTCGGCTACGGGCATGCCCGGACGGCTGTAGGAGTGTTCGCCCACGAATGCCGCACCGCAAAGAGGCGTGAACCCTTGGGCGTACAGGAGGTCGCGAAGCTGTACCAAGGCATCCTCGTAGTCGCGGTTGCCATAGACCACCACCGGAATGGCGATGCTGTTTTCCGCCCGCAGGCGGGCGATGCGCCGGACGGCTACCGGGGCCACAAGTCCCCCGTAGACGGGGGCGGCCACGATGCAGATGGCGTTGCGTACCGCAATGGGCGTGTCGGCGGGGTCGGTGGTCAGGTCGATTTCCTCACGGCGTGCGATGTGCGTGCCGTCGGCGATGGCGCGTGCGATTTTCATCGAAGTGTGCGTGGGCGAGAAACAGGCCACGCAAAGCTTATCTAACTGCATGGTTTCCTCCTTCCTTTACATTTCCGAGATTTTGTAACCTTCTTCGGCCAGTACGGCTTGCAAGTCCTCCAAGGGCTTCGCGTCTCCCGAAAACTCGATGACGGCCACGGGAGGGTCTAAGGTTACGGTGGCGTTGACGCCCTCGATACTGTTCAATGCTTTTTCCACATGCATGCGGCAATGGTTGCACATCATGCCTTCCACTTTATATTCTTTCTTCATATCTGTATAGGGTTTTGAAATGTCGGTTTCTTCGTGTCGCAGTCCGGCCCGTTTCAGCCGCAGGCTGTTCGTCACGACGCTCACGCTGCTCATGGCCATGGCCGCCCCGGCAATCATCGGGTTGAGCAGGAAGCCGCAAAGGGGGTAGAGGGCTCCGGCGGCCACGGGTACACCTATTATATTATAGATGAAAGCCCAAAACAGGTTCTGCCGGATGGTGCGTACGGTACGGGCGGACAGCCGGATGGCCTCCGGAATCCGAGTCAGGTCGGACGAGATGAGCGTCATCTGAGCCACGTCCATGGCGATGTCGCTGCCCCGTCCCATGGCGATGCTCAGGTCGGCGCGGGCCAAGGCGGCGCTGTCGTTGATGCCGTCGCCCACCATGGCCACGCGATGCCCTTCGCGCTGCAAGGCGGCCACGAAATCGGCCTTGTCTTGCGGCGACACCCCGGCGCGGTAGTGCCGGATGCCTGCGTCGTCGGCTATCCGTGCGGCAGCGGGGGCCTGGTCGCCCGTGAGCATATAGACTTCGATGCCCATGGCCTGTAGTTCGGCCACGGCTTGGCGCGAAGTCTTCTTGATGCGGTCGGATATGGCGGCTACCGCCCATGTTTTCTTCGTATCGGCAAAGTAAATCACCGTTTGTCCGGCGGCAGACATGCGTTCGGCCGTACGTGTCAGGCGTTCGTCTGTCGGGATGCCGTTCCGTTCCAGCAGCTTAAGGTTTCCGGCATAATACGTTTGGCCTTGGCATACCGCCTTTGCCCCCATTCCCGTCAGGCTTTCGAAGTCCTGCACGGGGAGTTCCCGTCCTTGGATATGGCCGACGACGGCTTCGGCCAAGGGATGTTCCGACTGTTTTTCCAGACTGAAGAAAATGTCGGGCAGGCCGGCCGGACTGTCTTCCGCCCACGTCATTTCCGTCACCGTGGGATGCCCTTCCGTGACCGTTCCCGTCTTGTCCAACAGGATACTGTCTATTTGCCGTGCGGCCTCCAAGCTTTCAGCGTCTTTGATGAGGATGCCGTGTTCGGCTCCCTTGCCGATGCCCACCATGATGGCTGTCGGCGTGGCCAGTCCGAGTGCGCAGGGGCAGGCGATGATGAGGACGGTGACCAAAGCCAACAGGCCGTGCGTGAAACCGTCCGACGGGGCGAGTGCCCACCACAAGGCGAACGAAAGAAGGGCGATGCCGATGATGGTCGGTACGAATATGGCCGCGATGCGGTCCACCAACCGTTGCACGGGGGCTTTGCTGCCTTGCGCGTCCTGCACCATGCGGATGATGTGGGCCAGTACGGTGTCGGCTCCCACTTTCTCGGCACGGAAACGGAACGAGCCTCGTTGGTTGATGGTACCGGCGAAAACGTGCGACCCTTCGCGCTTGGCCACGGGCACCGGTTCGCCGCTCAGCATGCTTTCGTCGATGTACGAACTGCCCGAGACGATGGTGCCGTCCACGGCAATCCGTTCGCCGGGACGGACGGAGACGGTCTGCCCCCGTTGCAGGTCGTCGATACTGATTTCACGTGTTTCCCCACGGTCGTCCACGATGGTGACCGTACGGGGTTGCAGCCCCATGAGCTTGCGGATGGCCGTCGAGGTGCTGCCCTTGGCTCTTTCTTCCAAGAGTCTCCCCAATAAGATAAAGGCGATGATGACGCTCGCCGCTTCGAAATAGACGTGAGGCTCTACGCCCCGTGCCGTCCAGAATTCCGGAAAGAGCATGTTGAAAAGGCTGAAGACGTAGGCAATGAGCGTGCTGTTCGACACCAAGGTGTCCATGTTGGCCGTGCCGTGCCGCAGTTGCCGCCAGGCGTTGCGGTGGAAATCCCGTCCCAACCAGAGGACGACGGGGGTGGACAATGCCCATGAGATGAGGTCGGCGTATGGCGTATGCATGAAAAACATGCCGATGACGGCCACGGGCAGGGCGAGGACGATGGCCCAGACGGTGCGTTGCCGCAAGCGTCGGTACTTCTCGTCGTGCGCCTGTTCCGCCCGGTCTTCCAACTGTTTGCGGTCGTCGCCCACCAGTAGGTCGTAGCCCGCAGCCTGCAAGGCCGCTTTCAGTTGTTCGGGGCTGCACTGTGCCGTGTCGTATTCCACGGTAGCCGTGGCCGCCGCGTAGTTAACGGAAGCCGTGCGCACCCCCGGTTGTCCGTTGAGGGTCTTGTCCACCCGTGCAGCGCAGGCGGCGCAACTCATGTCCAATACGGGAAACGTCCTTTTTTCTATGTGTATTGTGTCCATTGTGTTTATCGTATCTATGGTTGTAGGGTACAAAGATAAGTACGGGGTCTGCAAACTGTCTTACAGAATTATGGCTTCTTTTTATATGTTTTAGTGTGAGTGTTATATTTTATCCAACGGAATGCGTGCCCGCTCTTTCTGTTGCCGGTATTGCCGTGGAGTATATCCGGTCTGTGCCTTGAACTGGGCACTGAGGTGGGCGGTACTGGAATAGTTCAGCCGGTCGGCTATTTCGTTGAGGGTCAGTTCACCGTAATCCAACAGTTCCTTGGCACGTTCGATTTTCTGGGCGATAAAGTATTTTTCGATGGTCGTGCCTTGCGTTTCGGAGAACAGCTTGCTGAGCGTACCGTAATCGTGGCGGCACTCCGTGGCGAGGTATTGCGACAGATTTGTCCGCAGGCGGTTGTCCTGTTGGTGCACGAGTCCGATGATGAGACGCTTGATATGCTCTACGGTACGGATGCGCGGGTCGTCTATCAGTTCGAATCCCAAGGGGGCGAGGGCTTCGCGCAAGGCTTGGCGTGCGGTCTCCGCGAGAGGGGCGGAAAGTTCGGCCCGTCCGAGTTCGACCGACAAGGGCGTCAGTCCGAGACGTTCCAGTACGCTCCGTACGACCATGACGCAACGGTCGCACACCATGTTTTTGATGTATATGTTACGGTCTGTTTCCATAAAAACGTACAGCCTATGGTGTACAAAGATAGTGAAAGGCGAGCGCAGAGACAAATGAAAACGAAGTTTTCCGGTTTGGCTATGCCGAGCCGCATCCTGTCTTCGTGGTAACAAAGATAATGCAAATAAGCATAGCGGCGAGGATATTTGTCGTATCTTTGCGCCACCAAGACATAAAAATATGAAGAACGGATTGTTGGAAGACGGATGCGACCCGATGGGGCAGGCCATCCGTGACTATTATGAGACAGGTCGGGCCGGTCGCCTGCGGGTGTTCTCCCCGCAGTTTGACGAAGACGAGATGCCGGTCGGCACGTTGTTCCGTGAAGAGGAGGATATGCCGCCATTGGAACTGAAAGCTTTGGACTTGTGTCGCGGGCGGGTGTTGGATGTCGGTGCCGGGGCTGGCTGCCACAGCTTGGCCTTGCAAAGGCGCGGGTTGGACGTGACGGCGGTGGACATCTCGCCGTTGTCGGTGGACGTGATGCGTCGGCGCGGGGTGAGGCAGGCTTGGGAGGCGGATGTCTTCGACGAGGCTTTCGCCGGATGTTACGATACGGTGCTGATGCTGATGAACGGTTCCGGCATCATCGGGCGGCTGGAACGCATGCCCTTGTTTTTCCGTCGTATGAAGCAACTGTTGGCACCCGGCGGTTGCGTGTTGGTGGATTCCAGTGACTTGCGCTATATTTATGAAGACGAAGACGGCGCGTTGGACATCGACCTGAATGCCGGTTACTACGGTGAGTTGGATTTCCGGATGCAGTACAAGCGAGTGAAAGGCGCACCTTTCCCGTGGCTCTATGTGGACTTCGACACTTTGGCCTACTATGCGCAGGAAAACGGTTTCCGTGCGGAACGCTTGCAGGACGGGGAACATTATGATTATCTGGCGCGGCTGTCCGTAACGTTATAAATACAAGAGACGGCCTCCTCGCGGAGACCGTCTCTGACCAACCTTCCTTACCTCGTCCGTAGATGGGGAGAAAACGGATGGGCAAGGCTTTTTGCGGGATTACATTTCTCCTTTGTAATTGTTGCTTGCACCTTTTCCAATGGTGAACGTCACGTCTACGTAGTAGCCGCTCTCGCCCACATTCATGTTCTCGATTGCGCCCCACGGAGAATCGGCACTGATGCGGATGGTTACCGTATGAGCGGCATCGAACCCTGATTGTGTTGCATCTTCGTCGAACGTAACTACGCCGGTCTTTGAGTCAACAATGACATATTTGTCTTTGTAGTCATCAACTTTTCCAGTATGCGGATTGACGATAGCGAATGACGGTGCAGTCATGCCGTATACCATTGTTGAGAACGGATCCTTGCTGAACTTAGACTTCCAGTTGCCCTTGTCATCTTTGGTCGTCTCCACTACGGCACCGTCTTTCCATATGGTGCGTCCGGCAAAGTCAACCCACTCGGCACCTGTGGACACATTGTAGGTCTTAGACAAATCGTAGACGGTCATAGCCATTTCGGTCGGGTTCTTCCAGGTTCCACTCAGCTTTTGTACGCTGATTTCACAGTAGGTTTCAGCAATCTTCTTACCATTGTAATCCAAGTAGATTACTAGGCTTACGTTGTCACCCTCATATTGAGACTTGTCGTAAGTGAGTGTTCTATTGGCATTATTGTAAGTGACCCCCTTGATAGTTGCATTGTCCTTGATTCCGACAACAAGTTTGAAGCCAAGGTCGTTAGCTTGTTTGTTCAATTCTTCGTAGTCGGCGAACAAGTCTTTAGCATTAAAGACATTGTTCATGCTAGCCACAATGTCGGTCGTGCCTTTTTCCCATTCAATCTGCGGAGTGTATTCGATGGTCTGTCCGTCTTGGTTCCAACGTACCGGGTTCTTCTCGATCACAGTGACAGGATACTGCATCTTGCTGACGTTTACATGGATAATGTAAGAGTCGGTCCGCGTAGTACTGCTGTTTTCTTCCTTCAATGTGATATCGAGTTTCTTGGCATCACCGGTATTCATTTTGGCAGGAACGACGATGTACAGCGTGTTGTCGTTTGCTACCTTGTCGGTTGCTGCAGGCATTTTTTCCAAGATGTCTTTACCGGTCATCAGGCACAGTTTGGTCAAGTTTGCCGGTTCGTTTTCATCGATAAGCTCCATGAAGTCACCGCGTGACAGTTCGGTTGCTTTGATGATTTCGTCCATTTCGTCGCTGCTCAGAGCAATAAACTGAATATCCTTGTTCCACGTCAGTTCTTTAGGAGCACTGGGCTCATTTACATCGACTTCTACAACGCGACGGGTAACGGTTATTTTTTTGTATGACGGTGCTTTGATTTCGATTGAACCAAACTGGACTTTAGGGGTAACCGTGACTTCACGTCCAATCATAGCGTTCGATTTCTGTACAATCAATACACCGTTTTCTTCCTTGAACCAATTGTCGTCGCTCGTGTCGGTGTTCGTCAACGTGGATACCTCGTAAGAAATTGTAGCAGGAACGCCGAAGTCACCAACCATGTCTTCTACGATTACTTCATTAGATTCATCGTAACCTACGACTTTGCGGTTTACGGTATAGTCCACCTTGCTATCACTACCGTCCGGATTCATGTAAGGCATGGTTGTTTTGTCTTGATTGTCATTTGTGACAGCAATGGTTTTCACTTTATATTCCACTGTCGTAGCAGTGAAGTAAGTAGTGGTCAGGTCAGTGTTGTCCTTTACGCCTGTACTTTCTTCTCCTTCTGCGGCAGGTTGTTCCACAGCCTTGATGACAGCGCAAACAGCCCATACTTCATTTTCAGGTATTTTCGTTTCTACGGAATATGTGATAATACCGGATTCTTCATTAACTTTTGGTTTTCCTACCGTCTTCACTTGTGAGAAACTTTTCTTGGTTATTATCTCGCCGTCGAAGGTCAAGGTATATTTAGGATTATCTCCGTCGAAGTCTTTGGCTTTAGAGGCCGGAGACACGCGGAAACTGATTGTGTTGGTCTTTATGCCTTGTGCCACTTCATCGTATTTGTCTTTATTTGTGCTCTTTTCATTGTACACTTTCAGCACGGAAGACTTCAACAAATAGCCCGTTTCTGCTTCAGTAGCATTCGGGATGTACACCACGCTTTGAATCATGTCGAACTTGGCCATTTCGGCTTTCAGTGCGTTGAATTGTTCAACCAAGCCCGGGTCGCTCGGGTCTACGCCCGGAGTTTCGCTGCCGCTGCCCGTCAATGCTTCTTGCAGCTCTTTGATGTCTTGGCAAATGTCGGCAAAGCTGCTGTATCCCGTGCCGGTCAGTAATTCGGTCACGATAGTGTTCTTCCATTCTTCGAGGGCGGCTAGACGGTAGAGGATGCTTCCGGCTTCCGTTTCCTTGCCGATTTGTTGTTGCAGGGTGGTAAGTGAACTTACCGTGGTGGGCAATGCCTTGATGGCTGCCAAGATGGCCGGATCGGAAATGGTCGTAGCCGCTTCTTCGCTGATTTTAGCTATCAGGTTGTTGATCTGGCTTACGTTTGCAGTCAGTTTGGCCAATTCCTGTCCGTTGTTCTTAATCCATTTTTCTACTTCCACCAAACGGTTTTCTACGTCGGTAAGGTTTGTTACGGCCGTATCCAATTCAGACTTGATGCTGTCCACGGTAGCTTGGTCGGCTTTGTCGGCAATGGCTTTCTCCAAATCGGCACGCAGGCTGTTGACCTTGCCTTCCAACTCAGTCTTTTGTTGCTGAAGGTCGCTTTGGGTCTTATCCAAATCGCCTTCTATTCCATTTACCTGTGCGATCAGTTCGCTGACCTGAGAACTCAATTCGCCGATTTTGGTGATGTCGTTCTCTGTGATGGCTGTTTGGAGTGCAGCCACGGTTTCTTGTAAGTCCTTCACGGCCTGTGCGTCGGCTTTGCCCGCTGTCAATTCGTTGATGTCCTCCTGCAATGCGGCTTGAGCTTCTTGCAAGGCTTTCAGGGCTTCTGCGGTTGAAACATCTACCGTTTGTTTCAATGCGTCTACTTGCGATTGTAGATTGGCAATGTCGTCATCGTAATCTGAGCAGCCGACCCAAACCGGGGAACTGGCAATCAATGCGCAAAACATCGCAACACTAATAAACT
>ENA-UEQJ01002063-UEQJ01002063.1-human-gut-metagenome-genome-assembly--contig:-NODE-2063-length-14887-cov-5.691965_pt1 | contig 14887 bp, 7 predicted proteins | sample MGYA00242937_ERZ507938 | MGnify/ENA primary metagenome ERZ507938 (study PRJEB26167, sample SAMN06115437) | human gut metagenome | host: Homo sapiens | place: China:Gansu | collected 2015-07-03 | study...
AGCGTGGCGAATCATAATCAGTTTGCGGTTTCGGGTCGTCATTCCCTTTATTGATTTACTCCCCCGGCTTCCTACGCCCCCCGCTCATTTGTGGGGGATGATTGCGCCTGGGAAAGCAAAAATATCTAATTAGCGCGCTGTAAAGATATTCATCCTTTCTTACCTTTTATAATTTAATAAGCATATTAGGGACTATCGAATGCTCAGATATACCTGTCATGCCCTATTTCTTGGATCGTTAGTATTATTGAGTGGCTGTGATAACAGCTCTTCCTCTTCTACCTCTGGCTCACCGGGTTCACCAGGCAATCCTGGCAACCCAGGCACTCCCGGCACGCCCGACCCGCAGGATGTCGTCGTCCGCTTACCGGACGTTGCCGTCCCAGGCGAAGCGGTGCAGGCTTCCGCCAGGCAGGCTGTCATTCATCTCGTCGATATCGCCGGCATCACCAGCAGCACGCCGGCCGACTATGCGACGAAAAACCTCTATTTATGGAACAACGAAACCTGTGACGCGCTGAGCGCGCCGGTGGCGGACTGGAATGATGTCAGCACCACGCCGACCGGCAGCGACAAATATGGCCCTTACTGGGTGATCCCGCTGACTAAAGAGAGCGGATGCATCAACGTTATCGTCCGCGATGGCACCAATAAGCTTATCGACAGCGACCTGCGCGTCTCTTTCAGTGATTTCACCGATCGGACAGTATCGGTCATCGCCGGCAACAGCGCGGTCTATGACTCCCGCGCCGACGCCTTCCGCGCCGCCTTTGGCGTGGCGCTGGCCGATGCGCACTGGGTCGATAAGACTACTCTGCTGTGGCCGGGTGGGGAAAATAAACCCATTGTGCGCCTCTATTACAGCCACAGCAGTAAGGTGGCCGCCGACAGTAACGGCGAATTTACCGATAAGTATGTCAAGCTGACTCCCACCACCGTCAGTCAGCAGGTGAGCATGCGCTTCCCGCATCTCGCCAGCTATCCTGCCTTTAAGCTGCCGGATGATGTCAACGTCGATGAATTGCTGCAGGGCGAGACGGTGGCGATATCCGCCGAAAGCGACGGGATCCTGAGCTCCGCCACCCAGGTACAGACCGCCGGCGTGCTGGACGATACCTATGCCGCCGCCGCCGAGGCGCTGAGCTACGGCGCCCAGCTAACCGATAGCGGCGTGACCTTCCGCGTCTGGGCACCCACGGCGCAGCAGGTCGAGCTGGTGATCTATAGCGCGGACAAGAAAGTGATAGCCAGTCACCCGATGACCCGCGACAGCGCCTCCGGCGCCTGGTCCTGGCAGGCGGGAAGCGACCTGAAGGGCGCCTTCTACCGCTACGCGATGACGGTCTACCACCCGCAGTCGCGTAAAGTCGAGCAGTACGAAGTGACCGATCCCTACGCCCACAGTTTGTCGACCAACTCGGAGTACAGCCAGGTGGTCGATCTCAACGACAGCGCGCTGAAGCCGGAAGGCTGGGACGGGCTGACGATGCCGCACGCGCAGAAAACCAAAGCCGATCTGGCGAAAATGACGATTCACGAATCGCATATTCGCGATCTCTCCGCCTGGGATCAAACCGTTCCTGCGGAGCTGCGCGGTAAGTATCTGGCGCTCACCGCCCAGGAAAGCAATATGGTCCAGCATCTGAAACAGCTGTCGGCCTCGGGCGTGACCCATATTGAGCTGCTGCCGGTCTTCGATCTGGCGACGGTCAATGAGTTCAGCGACAAGGTCGCCGATATTCAGCAGCCGTTCAGCCGCCTGTGCGAGGTCAATAGCGCGGTGAAGAGCAGCGAGTTCGCGGGCTATTGCGACAGCGGTTCGACGGTTGAAGAGGTGCTGACTCAGCTGAAGCAGAACGACAGCAAGGATAACCCGCAGGTGCAGGCGTTGAATACGCTGGTGGCACAGACCGACTCCTATAACTGGGGCTACGATCCGTTCCACTACACGGTGCCGGAAGGATCCTACGCCACCGATCCGGAAGGCACGGCGCGCATTAAAGAGTTCCGCACCATGATTCAGGCGATCAAGCAGGATCTGGGAATGAACGTCATTATGGACGTGGTGTACAACCACACCAACGCAGCCGGCCCGACCGATCGCACCTCGGTACTGGATAAGATCGTCCCCTGGTACTACCAGCGTCTGAACGAAACCACCGGCAGCGTGGAATCGGCTACCTGTTGCTCCGACTCGGCGCCAGAGCACCGGATGTTCGCCAAGCTTATCGCCGATTCACTGGCGGTATGGACCACCGATTATAAGATCGATGGCTTCCGCTTCGACCTGATGGGCTACCACCCGAAAGCGCAGATCCTCTCGGCCTGGGAACGCATTAAAGCGCTGAACCCGGATATCTACTTCTTTGGCGAAGGCTGGGATTCCAACCAGAGCGATCGCTTTGAAATTGCCTCGCAAATCAATCTCAAAGGCACCGGGATCGGCACGTTCTCCGATCGTCTGCGCGACGCCGTGCGCGGCGGCGGGCCGTTCGACTCCGGTGACGCATTACGCCAGAACCAGGGCGTGGGCAGCGGCGCCGGCGTTCTGCCGAATGAGCTGACCACCCTGAGCGACGATCAGGCGCGTCACCTCGCCGATCTGACCCGTCTCGGCATGGCCGGTAACCTTGCGGACTTTGTGCTGATCGACAAAGACGGCGCGGTGAAGAGAGGCAGCGAGATTGACTATAACGGCGCGCCAGGCGGCTATGCGGCTGATCCGACGGAAGTCGTGAATTATGTGTCAAAACACGATAACCAGACGCTGTGGGACATGATCAGCTATAAAGCCGCTCAGGAGGCGGATCTCGATACCCGCGTCCGGATGCAGGCGGTGTCGCTGGCGACGGTGATGCTCGGCCAGGGTATCGCCTTTGACCAGCAGGGCTCGGAGCTGCTGCGCTCTAAATCCTTTACCCGCGATTCGTATGATTCCGGCGACTGGTTTAACCGCGTGGACTACTCCCTGCAGGACAACAACTACAACGTCGGTATGCCGCGCAGCAGCGATGATGGCAGCAACTATGACATCATCGCCCGCGTGAAGGACTGGGTGGCTACCCCGGGTGAAACGGAGCTCAAGCAGATGACCGCGTTTTATCAGGAGCTGACCGCGCTGCGTAAATCGTCTCCGCTGTTTACCCTCGGCGACGGCGCGACGGTGATGAAGCGCGTGGACTTCCGCAATACTGGCGCCGATCAGCAGACGGGTCTGCTGGTGATGACCATTGATGACGGGATGCAGGCTGGCGCCAGTCTGGACAGCCGTGTCGACGGCATCGTGGTGGCGATCAACGCCGCGCCGGAAAGCCGGACGCTGCAGGACTTCGCCGGCACATCGCTCCAGCTGAGCGCTATTCAGCAGGCGGCGGGCGACCGGTCGCTGGCGAGCGGTGTGCAGGTTGCCGCTGACGGTTCGGTCACGCTGCCGGCCTGGTCGGTTGCCGTTCTCGAGTTGCCGCAGGGCGAGTCGCAGGGCGCTGGCCTGCCGGTGAGCAGTAAATAACATAACGTAGGGCGCCCGTAAGGGCGCCTCTGGCTGATGACAAACCTGTTTCGTTATTGTGCTCGCCTTTCTGTCGGGTGGCAGCTTTCGCCTTACCCGGCCTACGAAAGATTGCAATATCAAACAGTTATGCAGTTATCTGTAGGCCCGCGCAAGCGTAGCGCCGCCGGGCAATTCCTGAAGATTGCACTTTGTCAGCAGTCTGGGGCATCCGTAAGGGCGCCTTCTCGTTATCGTGAGGGAACAGGAGACGGTTGTGATTGTTCGTGATGACAGTGAAAGAGGCATCCCGCCGCTGGTGACGCATCAGCCGCCGTCCTCGCTGGATGATGCGCCGGTGATCCGCGGACGGATGGTGCAGATCCCCGGCTGGATTATCCCGCTGTACGCCGGATTATTTATCGCGCTCGGCTGGTTTGGCGGCGAGCAGTGGCGTCACCCGGCACCGCCGCAAACGCTGCCCTTGCCGGTGGCGCATGCGGCGCTTCTGCCGTTAACCGCTGCCGGAGAGGCCGCGCCAAAGACGCCGCCGCCGGCGGCAAAAGCCAGCGCGCCCGCGGCGCCGGAAGTGGACAGCGATACGCTGCCGCCTCTGCGCTACAGCGCCCATGTCTACGCCTCGCTACCGGAAAAGCGCAGCATTGTGTTAAACGGCAAAGCGTGGACGGAGGGCGATTCACCCCTGCCCAATCTGGTGGTGGAGCAGATCCAGCAGGATGTGACGATCTTCAGCCTCAACGGCACGACCTTTACCCTCGCGGCGCTGGAGGACTGGCCGGGCGGAAAAATTGACGAGGAGCCGAAAGAGGAATAAAAGCGCGCACAATAACCGGCGCGCTGAGGATATTTCGCTTAGTCGCTGCGCAAGCTGGCAATAAATGGCGCGAGCTGACGATTAAATTGACTGCACTGTGTGGCTTCCGGGGTACTGTCCTGTAATAGCTGTTGGTAAAGCCGGTCGCTATTTGGGCTTAACGTCGCCACGTCAATATTTCCCCATCCGCGCGCTTTACCGACATTCACCGCTGCCCGATATATCGTTTCATCAGCGGGGAGATCGCTACGATTACATTTATTCTTGAGATAGCGTGTCCCGGCCGCCACGGACGAGAGCTGCTCGAGCTGCGCCTGGCTGCTGATAGCCGGGCTGAGCGTTGAGGCGGGTTTTTGTTGGCAGCCAGAGAGAAGGGCTACCATGCAAAGCGGAAATATAAGCGGAATACGCATCATAGAGTAATCAAAATAATGAATCACTGGCCGCTAGTTTAACAAATATTTCCCTGGTGTCATCATAAAATATTATTCTGCATAAATGTTAACAGGCTCTCATTTTTATCAACGGAAAGGCGCTTAATCGACTTTACTTTTATCAATAATAAACGTTGGCGCTGGGAAAATATATTTTCATCCGCGGATGATGCCACTGCGTTGACCGGCAGGAAGCGCGCCGTTTTTTATGTTATTAAAAAACATACTCTTTCCCATCTTGTTACGTGCGCAGGAGGTAAAATGCTGGTTAAGAATGTCGCATTTTAGTGCTATCCTGTATGCCCTGAACATTACGTGCTATGTTCTGACTTATTCTGCCGATGATGCGTTTAACACAATGATTTTATGGTGAATTTTTATTGTTAGTATCATGTAACATGAAGCAAACCAACCCTCTGAAAGGCTGGCGGCGCGTCCTGCCTGCCAGCAGGTTGTCGTCCGAAGGATAAGCAGCCTGGACGTTAATTTGAGAGATTTCTTCTTCCTCTGAACAGGGGAAGTATTGAGAATCAGGCCTTTGCGCCTGAACGTTGCGGAGAAAAAGCATGGCGGGAGATGACCGCGAGCCTATCGGACGTAAGGGAAGACCCTCACGTCCGACTAAACAGAAAGTCACCCGTCGCCGGGTCCGGGAAGAGGACTACGACGACGAGTATGATGACGATGATTATGAGGATGAGAAACCGGTGCCGAGAAAAGCCAAAGGCAAAGGTGGCAAGCCTCGTCGGAAGCGCAGCTGGCTGTGGCTGCTGGTCAAGCTGGGGATTGTCTTCGCGGTGCTGATTGCCGCCTATGGCGTCTACCTCGACCAGAAAATCCGCAGCCGCATTGACGGTAAAGTCTGGGAGCTGCCGGCCGCGGTCTATGGCCGGATGGTCAACCTTGAGCCGGACATGCAGATCAGCAAAAACGAGATGGTGCGTCTGCTCAACGCCACGCAGTATCGCCAGGTCAGCGCGATGACGCGCCCCGGCGAATATACCGTGCAGGCTAACAGCATCGAGATGATCCGTCGTCCGTTCGATTTCCCGGACAGTAAGGAAGGGCAGGTGCGCGCGCGTCTTACCTTCGACGGCGACCATCTTGAGACCATCGAGAATATGGATAATAACCGCCAGTTCGGTTTCTTCCGCCTCGATCCGCGTCTTATCACCATGCTGCAGTCGCCGAACGGCGAGCAGCGCCTGTTCGTGAAGCGCAGCGGCTTCCCCGATCTGCTGGTGGATACCCTGCTGGCGACCGAAGACCGCCACTTCTATGAGCACGATGGGATCAGTCTCTACTCCATCGGCCGCGCGGTGCTGGCGAACCTGACGGCAGGCCGAACGGTGCAGGGGGCGAGTACCCTGACCCAACAGCTGGTGAAAAACCTGTTCCTCTCCAGCGAACGCTCCTACTGGCGTAAAGCCAACGAAGCGTATATGGCGCTGATCGTCGACGCCCGCTACAGCAAGGATCGCATCCTTGAGCTGTATATGAACGAGGTGTACCTCGGCCAGAGCGGCGATAACGAAATTCGCGGCTTCCCGCTGGCCAGCCTGTATTACTTCGGCCGTCCGGTGGAAGAGCTGAGCCTCGACCAGCAGGCGCTGCTGGTGGGGATGGTGAAAGGGGCGTCGGTCTATAACCCGTGGCGTAACCCGAAACTGGCCCTTGAACGACGCAATCTGGTGCTGCGTCTGCTGCAGCAGCAGCAGGTTATCGACCAGGAGCTGTACGACATGCTCAGCGCCCGTCCGCTGGGCGTGCAGCCGCGCGGCGGGGTGATTTCACCGCAGCCGGCGTTTATGCAGATGGTTCGTCAGGAACTGCAGGCGAAGCTGGGCGATAAAGTGAAAGATCTCTCCGGCGTGAAGATCTTCACCACTTTCGACTCGGTGGCGCAGGATGCGGCGGAAAAAGCGGCCTCCGAAGGGATCCCGGTTCTGAAGAAACAGCGTAAGCTGGCAGACCTGGAAACCGCCATGGTGGTGGTTGACCGCTTCACCGGCGAAGTGCGGGCGATGGTCGGCGGCGCGGAGCCGCAGTTCGCCGGTTATAACCGCGCGATGCAGGCCCGCCGATCGATTGGTTCTCTGGCCAAGCCGGCGACCTATCTGACCGCGCTGAGCCAGCCGAATCAGTATCGCCTGAATACCTGGATCGCCGATGCGCCGGTGACGATTCGCCTGTCCAACGGTCAGACGTGGTCCCCGCAGAACGACGATCGTCGTTTCAGCGGTCAGGTGATGCTGGTCGATGCCCTGACTCGCTCGATGAACGTCCCGACGGTTAACCTCGGGATGGCGCTGGGCTTGCCGGCGGTAGTCGATACCTGGACTAAACTGGGGGCGCCGAAGAATCAGCTCAACGCGGTGCCGTCGATGCTGCTTGGCGCGCTGAACCTGACGCCGATTGAAGTGGCCCAGGCCTTCCAGACCATCGCCAGCGGTGGGAACCGTGCGCCGCTTTCCGCGCTGCGGTCAGTGATTGCCGAAGATGGCACTGTGCTCTACCAGAGCTATCCGCAGGCGGAGCGCGCGGTGCCTGCCCAGGCGGCCTACATGACGCTGTGGACTATGCAGCAGGTGGTGCAGCGCGGTACGGGGCGTCAGCTGGGGGCGAAGTATCCGGGCCTGCATCTGGCGGGGAAAACCGGGACCACCAACAATAACGTCGATACCTGGTTCGCCGGCATCGACGGTAGTCAGGTGACCATCACCTGGGTGGGTCGCGACAATAACCAGCCGACCAAACTGTACGGCGCCAGCGGAGCGATGTCGATTTACCAGCGCTATCTGGCGAACCAGACGCCAACGCCGCTGGTGCTGACGGTGCCGGAAGACGTGGTTGATATGGGCGTGGACAGCAACGGCAACTTCGTCTGCAGCGGCGGTATGCGTTCGCTGCCGGTCTGGACCACGCAGCCGGATGCGCTGTGCCGTCAGGGCGAAATGATGCAACAGCAGCAGTTGCAGCAACAGGAAGCGAAAAATCCGTTTAATCAGTCCGGGCAGCAACCGCCGCCGCAGCAGCAACAGCAGCAACAGCCGCCGAAGCAGCAGGAAAAGAGCGACGGCGTCGCGGGCTGGATCAAGGATATGTTCGGCAGTAACTGATTTTGACCGCACGACCAGACCCCTTAATACGAAAGTATTAAGGGGTTTTTTTATGCCTGTAAAAAAGTTAACGGCTCTTTAACTCCATAATAACTATCTGGTTATTAATTCAGCCTTCGACCGGCGGCGACAGGCATATCGCTTGCCTTGCCTTCGACGTTTCGCCTATTATATCGCCCGTCATAATAATAATTCTCGTTTACGTTATCATTCACTTTCATCAGAGATATACCCATGGCGCGTCCAAAAACTGCTCAGCCAAATCACTCGCTGCGTAAAGTCGCAGCTGTAGTAGCCACGGCGGTTAGCGGCATGTCTGTCTACGCACAGGCAGCAGAACAACCGAAGCAAGAAGAAACCATCACCGTCGTTGCCGCCCCGGCCGCCCAGGAAAGCGCCTGGGGACCGGCGCCGACTATCGCGGCAAAACGCTCCGCCACGGCGACCAAAACCGATACCCCGATTGAAAAAACGCCGCAGTCTGTGTCGGTGGTGACGCGCCAGGAGATGGAGATGCGCCAGCCGACGACGGTAAAAGAGGCGCTCTCCTATACGCCCAGCGTCTTCTCCACTCGCGGCAGTTCGACCACCTATGACGTGGTCACCATTCGCGGCTTCACCACCTCGACGACCGTCAACACCAACCAGTATCTGGACGGCATGAAGCTGCAGGGGAATAACTACTCTGAAGTCTCCATGGATCCTTACTTCCTCGAGCGTGTGGAAGTGATGCGCGGGCCAACCTCGGTGCTGTACGGCAACAGCAACCCGGGCGGTATCGTCAGCATGGTCAGCAAGCGCCCGACTACCGAGCCGCTGAAAGAAGTGCAGTTTAAGATGGGCACCGACAATCTGTGGCAGACCGGGTTTGACTTTAGCGACGCCATTGATGATGCCGGCGTTTGGTCGTATCGCCTGACCGGCCTTGGCCGCAGTCAGGATGCCCAGCAGCAGATGGCGAAATCGACTCGCTACGCGGTGGCGCCCTCCTTTAGCTGGCGTCCGGACGATAAAACCGACTTCACCTTCCTGAGCAACTTCCAGAATGACCCGGATGCGGGCTACTACGGCTGGCTGCCGCGCGAAGGCACCGTGGTGCCGTATTACGACGCCAACGGTAAGGCGCACAAGCTGCCGACCGATTTCAACGAAGGCGAGTCCGATAATAAAATCTCCCGCCGCCAGAAGATGGTGGGCTACAGCTTCTCCCATCAGTTCGATGACACCTTTACCGTGCGGCAGAACCTGCGCTATGCCGATGTGCATACGCTCTATCGTTCCGTATACGGCAACGGCTATGTCGCGCCGGGCTACATGAATCGCGCCTACGTGCGCTCCGACGAGCACCTGAACACCTTCACCGTCGATACCCAGCTGCAGTCTGATTTCGCCACCGGCGCGGTCAGCCATACGCTGCTGACCGGCGTGGACTACTCGCGGATGCGTAACGATGTGGATGCCGACTACGGGACGGCGGATCCTATCAGCATGAGCAATCCGCAGTACGGCAATCCGAATATTCAGGTCACCTTCCCGTACGCGGTCCTCAACCGGATGGAGCAGACCGGCCTGTACGCGCAGGATCAGATGGAGTGGGATAAATGGGTGATGACCCTGGGCGGCCGTTACGATTACGCCACGACCTCAACGTTAACCCGCGCCACCAACAGCCTGGCGGAGAATCACGACCAGCAGTTCAGCTGGCGCGGCGGCATCAACTACCTGTTCGATAACGGCATCTCTCCGTACTTCAGCTACAGCGAATCGTTTGAACCGGTATCGGGTTCCAACAGCCGCGGCCAGCCGTTCGATCCGTCGCGCGGTAAGCAGTATGAAGCCGGCGTGAAATACGTGCCGAAAGATATGCCGGTGGTGGTGACCGCGGCGGTCTATCAGCTGACCAAAGACAAGAACCTGACGGCTGATCCGGCTAACCAGGCGTTCAGCATCCAGACCGGCGAGATCCGCTCCCGCGGCCTTGAGCTGGAGGCGAAGGCGGCGGTGAACGCTAATATTAACGTCACCGCAGCCTACAGCTACACCGATGCGGAGTACACTCACGATACGGTGTTCAACGGCAAACGTCCGGCGGAAGTGCCGCGTAACATGGCCTCCCTGTGGGCGGATTATACCTTCCACGAAACCGCGCTGAGTGGTCTGACGATTGGGGCCGGGGCGCGCTATATCGGTTCAACGGTCAGCTACTACAAAAATGACACCAGCACCGGTAAGAAAAATGATGCCTTTAGTGTGGCCGGTTATGCGCTGATGGATGCGACGGTGAAATACGATCTGGCGCGCTTTGGCCTGCCGGGATCGTCGGTCGGCGTCAACGTCAACAACCTGTTCGACCGCGAATATGTCTCCAGTTGCTACAGCGAATACGCCTGCTACTGGGGTGCCGGACGTCAGGTCGTCGCCACCGCCACCTTCCGTTTCTAACCACCTACGGGCGCGGTTCGCCGCGCCCTCTATCAGGTTATCGCTATGCAGGAACAGACTCCGCACGCAGAAACCACCTTCGCGCTGGATCGCGTCACTTTCCGTGTGCCTGGCCGCACATTGCTCCATCCGCTCTCGCTCACCTTCCCGTCCGGAAAAGTCACAGGCCTGATCGGCCATAATGGCTCCGGCAAGTCGACGTTACTGAAAATGCTTGGCCGTCATCAGCCGCCCTCCGCAGGCGAAGTGCTGCTGGACGGGCAGCCGCTGGAGAGCTGGGGCAGCAAAGCCTTTGCCCGCAAAGTGGCCTATCTGCCGCAGCAGCTGCCGCCGGCCGAAGGTATGACGGTGCGCGAGCTGGTGGCGATCGGCCGCTATCCATGGCACGGCGCGCTGGGTCGCTTTGGCGCAGCGGACCGTGAGAAAGTAGAAGAGGCGATTGCGCTGGTGGGGCTGAAGCCGCTCGCTCATCGTCTGGTGGACAGCCTCTCCGGCGGTGAACGCCAGCGGGCGTGGATCGCCATGCTGGTGGCGCAGGACAGTCGCTGCCTGCTGCTCGATGAACCCACCTCGGCGCTGGATATTGCTCATCAAGTCGATGTTCTGGCGCTGGTGCATCGTCTCAGCCAGCAGCGCGGCCTGACGGTGATCGCCGTCCTGCACGATATTAATATGGCGGCCCGCTATTGCGACTATCTGGTGGCCCTGCGCGGCGGAGAAATGATTGCTCAGGGGACGCCGGCGGAACTGATGCGCAGCGACACTCTGGAACAGATCTACGGCATCCCGATGGGGATCCTGCCACACCCGGCCGGTGCGGCGCCGGTAAGCTTTGTCTATTGATGATGAACCCAACTCTGATAACCCGACGCCGCCTGCTGATCGCGATGGCGCTCTCGCCGCTGCTGTGGCAGATGCGCGGCGCGCAGGCGGCCGACGTCGACCCGCAGCGCGTGGTCGCCCTGGAGTGGCTGCCCGCGGAGCTGCTGCTGGCGCTCGGCGTGACGCCCTATGGCGTGGCCGATATTCCCAACTATCGCTTGTGGGTGAACGAACCCGCGCTGCCCGACTCGGTGATCGATGTTGGTCTGCGTACCGAACCCAACCTTGAACTGCTGACGCAGATGAAACCGTCGTTTATCGTCTGGTCGGCGGGCTACGGCCCGTCGCCGGAGAAGCTGGCGCGTATCGCGCCCGGCCGCGGTTTCACCTTCAGCGACGGCAAACGGCCGCTGGCGATGGCCCAGCGTTCGCTACTGGAAATGGCCGATCTGCTGGGCAAAACGCAGCAGGCGAAGCGCCATCTGGCGGAGTTCGACGCGCTGATGGAGAGCCTGCGTCCGCGTTTTGCCGGGCGCGGCGATCGTCCGCTGCTGATGATCTCTCTGCTCGATCCCCGTCACGTGCTGGTGTTTGGCGAAAACTGCCTGTTCCAGGAGGTGCTTGATCGCTTTGGTATTAAAAACGCCTGGCACGGCGAAGCGGCATTCTGGGGAAGCGTTAGCGTTGGCATCGACAGGCTGGCGGCATTTAACGAAGCCGATGTCATCTGTTTCGACCATGGCAATGAGCGAGATATGGCTCAACTGCTGGCGACGCCGCTATGGCAGGCGATGCCCTTCGTGCGCGCGGGCCGCTTCCAGCGCGTTCCGGCGGTTTGGTTCTACGGCGCGACGCTGTCAGCGATGCATTTTGCCCGCGTGCTGGCTGATGCCCAGGGGAGTCCGGCATGAATACGCGTCTCTCGCCGTTAGCTATTATCCTGCTGGCCGGGCTGCTGGGCGTCGCCTTCGCGCTGAGCATCGTCAACCTCAATGTCGCCTTGCCCTATGCGCAGTGGCGGCGGGCGCTGTGGCAGCCGGATGTCGATGATATCGCCCAAATGCTGTTTCATTACAGTTTGTTACCGAGACTGGCTGTTGCGCTGCTGGTGGGCGCCGGGCTGGGACTGGTTGGCGTCCTGTTCCAGCAGGTGCTGCGTAATCCGCTGGCGGAACCGACCACCCTTGGCGTCGCCACCGGCGCGCAGCTGGGGATAACGGTCACCACGTTATGGGCTATTCCCGGCGTGCTGGCGTCGCAATTCGCCGCGCTGGCCGGGGCCTGTCTGGTGGGCGCGCTGGTGTTTGGCGTCTCGTGGGGCAAGCGCCTGTCGCCGGTAACGCTGATCCTGGCGGGGCTGGTGGTCAGCCTTTACTGTGGCGCGCTTAACCAGCTGATGGTGATTTTCCATCACGACCAGCTGCAAAGCATGTTCCTGTGGAGCACCGGGACGCTGACGCAGACCGACTGGAGCGTAGCGCAGCGCCTGTGGCCGCAGCTGCTTGGCGGGGCAATACTCACCTTGCTGCTGCTGCGGCCGCTGACCCTGATGGGGCTCGATGACGGGGTGGCGCGTAACCTCGGGCTGGCGCTGTCCCTGGCGCGCCTCGGCGCCCTGACGCTGGCGATCGTCATCAGCGCGCTGCTGGTGAACGCGGTAGGGATTATCGGCTTTATCGGCCTGTTCGCGCCGCTGCTGGCGAAAATGCTTGGCGCCCGTCGGCTGCTGGCGCGGCTGCTGCTGGCGGCGCTGATCGGCGCGCTGCTCCTGTGGCTTTCCGATCAGGTGATCCTCTGGCTGAGCCGGGTATGGCGGGAAGTCTCCACCGGCTCGGTCACCGCCCTGATTGGCGCGCCGCTGCTGCTGTGGCTGCTGCCGCGGTTGCGCAGCATCAGCGCCCCGGTGATGAACGGCGGCGATAATGTGCAGCCTGAGCGCTATCATGTGCAATGGTTTGTTCTCGCAGGCGTCGCGTTGCTGCTGCTGGCGGTGAGCGTGGCGCTGGCCTTTGGTCGCGATGCCCACGGCTGGCTGTGGGCCCACGGCGATCTGCTGGAGCAACTGCTGCCCTGGCGCTGGCCGCGGGTGCTGTCGGCCCTGTTCGCCGGGGTCATGCTGGCGGTCGCCGGCTGTATTATCCAGCGCCTGACCGGCAACCCGATGGCCAGCCCGGAAGTGCTGGGCATCAGCTCCGGCGCGGCTTTTGGCGTGGTGCTGATGCTGTTCTTCGTGCCTGGCGACGCCTTTGGCTGGCTGCTGCCGGCCGGCAGCCTTGGCGCGGCGGCCACCTTGCTGATCATTATGCTCGCCGCCGGGCGCGGCGGCTTCTCGCCGCATCGGATGCTGCTGGCGGGGATGGCGCTGAGCACCGCCTTCACTATGCTGCTGATGATGCTGCAGGCCAGCGGCGATCCGCGTATGGCGCAGATCCTGACGTGGATCTCGGGGTCGACATATAGCGCGACGCCGGAGAGAGTGGTGCGTAGCGGCGCGGTAATGCTGGCGCTGCTGGCGCTGGCGCCGCTCTGTCGTCGCTGGTTAACCATCCTGCCGCTGGGCGGGGAGGCGGCGCGAGCGGTGGGCATGGCGCTGACGTCATCGCGGATTGTTCTGCTGCTGCTGGCGGCCTGCCTGACGGCGGCGGCGACGCTGACCATCGGCCCGCTGTTCGCCATTCCCAGATGCGCGACCGTCTCGTTCACGACCGGCGTTTCGCCGATGGTGTCGGAGACTGCGCAGCCGCTGGCGCTGCTGCTGTTCTCCGCCGTCTTCTTCGCGTTCGTACTGTTCTTCTCGCTGCGTCCGGGCAAGATCACGGTCTGGATCGGCAAGATCATCAATCCCGTCTTCCTGCTGTTTCTGGCCGTACTCGTGATCGCGGCGCTGCTGAAGCCCGGCGCGTCCATCTCGGACGTGGCCCCGACCGAGCCTTACGCCACCAAAACAAGCGCGTTCTTCTCCTCGTTCATCGAGGGCTACGGCACCATGGACGCCATCGCGGGTCTTGCCTTCGGCATTGTGGTCATCGATGTCATCCGCCGCATGGGCGTTGACAATGACGACGCGGTCGCCGTCGATGTGCTGGGTTCCGGCGTGCTGACTGGGCTTCTCATGGCGGTCATTTACGTCGTTACGATCCTCATGGGCACGCAGTCGCGCGGGCTGTTTGAGATCTCCGACAACGGCGGCATCGCCCTGACGCAGATCGCGGGGCATTACTTCGGCGGCGTCGGCCAGATCATTCTCGCCGTCACCATTACCTTCGCCTGTCTCAAAACCTCCATCGGCCTCGTGACCTCCTGCTCGGAAACGTTCGTCAAGATGACGCACGGGAAAATTTCCTATAAGCTCTGGGCGATTTTGTTCACGCTGTTCTCCTTCGCCGTCTCCAACGTGGGCCTGAGTGCGATCATCGAGTATTCCATCCCCGTGCTCATGCTCATCTATCCGCCCGCCACCGCATTGATCATTTTGGCCTTCGCGGGCAAGCTCTTCCGGCACGACCGCGCCGTGTATCTTTCGACCATGATCTTCACGTGGGCTGCGGCGATCTTCGACTTTTTCAAGACGCTGCCCGCCGGTGTGCGGACGGCCCTGCGGCTCGACGCGCCGGTCGAGCTGGCGAAACGGTATCTGCCGCTGTTCGACCTGAACCTCGGCTGGCTGCTCCCGGCCTGCATCGGCTTTGTCATCGGTATGATCCTCCGTGCATCCAATCCCGCCAAGGCATAAAAACAGCAAAATTTT
>ENA-UEQJ01002082-UEQJ01002082.1-human-gut-metagenome-genome-assembly--contig:-NODE-2082-length-14800-cov-3.807037_pt1 | contig 14800 bp, 9 predicted proteins | sample MGYA00242937_ERZ507938 | MGnify/ENA primary metagenome ERZ507938 (study PRJEB26167, sample SAMN06115437) | human gut metagenome | host: Homo sapiens | place: China:Gansu | collected 2015-07-03 | study...
ATAGAAATATAAGGCTGTAATGGTGAGGAGGTAATCTTTCAGTTCCTCTCTGAATAGGCTGAGTGCTTTTTTGATGTGGTATTTCACCGTATTGACGGAGATGTTCAGCTCATTAGCTATTTCGGCATAGCTCTTGTTTCCATACCGGCTCAGCAGGAATACTTTTTTGCATTCTTCGGGCATTGCTTGGATAATTTCTTCTATTTTCTTTTCCAGTTCCGATGAGACGATCTGCTCGAACATCTCTTGATCCGGGATGTAACAGCTCGACGAGCCGATTTCACTTTCAAGGCTGAATACTTCCGCTTCTCTGGACCGGCTTCGTAAGTAATCGATGCATTTATTGTGAACGGAGGTGAGCAGATAGGATTTTACAGAAGTTGAAATGATCAGTTGTTCTCTTTTTTCCCAAATAGACATCATTACATCTTCCACTATGTTCTGGCTGATATAGTAATCTTCTACATATTCATACGCAATGGCGCCCATCAAAGCATAATAATGATCAAAAATGAATTTATATGCATGATGGTCCCCTTCTCTGAGCTTCTTTATCAGTTGCGCATTGTACATGAAAAACGGTCTATTTGGGGTTGTTCATATTTCTAACAGGCTTAATCCTATTCCTTTCACGGTTTTGATATTTACAGACGAATCTTCCGCGAACAGCTTTCTTAGTTTGGTGACAAATACATCCAGGCTGCGTGAAGCGAAGTAATCGTCCTCCGTTCCCCAGAGTTTTTCAAGGATGGTTTCGCGTTTCACTACTTCGCCTTTCTTTTCGCAAAGCATTTGCAATAGTTTTGTCTCGCGGGCTGTCAGTGTTTTATTGGTACCCGATGCGTGTTTCAGGGTAGCATGCTCTGCATCCAGCGTATAGTTCTTTCCTATTTGATAGATACCTTCCGCCATGACCGGTGTTTTCGGGGCCGGTGTTGCGGCGGGTGCTTTCTGCTTCATTTTCATTAAAGCCTGTACGTGTGCATTCAGCTCTTCGGGGAGAAACGGCTTTTTCAGGTAGTTGTTGACTCCCAATTCGTAACCTTTCACCACATCCTTGGGTGAAACACGTCCCGAACTGAAAAGGATAGGGGTATCCGGATCGGTTTCACGAATGCGTTTTACCATCTCGTAACCATCCATAACCGGCATTTCGATGTCCGAAACGATTACGTCCGGTTGCCATTCCTGCCACACTTTCAGTCCTTCTTCTCCATTGGCGGCATCTTTTATTTCGTATCCGCCGATCATGTCTTCAAGTCCTCCCCGGATGATGTATCTCAGGTTGGCATCGTCTTCAACCAATAATAACTTTATCATGCTGTTTCTCCGTTATGTTGTGGAATGTTTATCGTAAATTTGCTGTATTCTCCTTCTATGCTTTCCAGCTTTACGCTGCCGTGGTGTGCTTCGACGACATGCAGGACATAGTTCAGCCCGAGTCCGAAACCGGAAGCACCTTCTTTACGGTTGCGTATCACGGCCGAAGCGCGTTCGAATTTCTCGAAAATCTTTCCTTGCTCTTTCAAAGGGATGCCCATACCGTTGTCTGTTACACTGATATGGGTATATCCGTCGGTGGAGGCAGAAGAGGATATTTTTATCTGCACACTCTCACCCGAATATTTGATGGCATTGTCTATCAGGTTGCTGAGGGCTTCTTTCAGGAATTCTTCGTCAGCGTATGCTTTTTCTTCTTGCAGGTCAAGAGCAAATTCCACTTGCTTTTCTGCCTTGGCGGTGAACTTCTCGATCAGGTCTTCGATGATCGGGCGCAGTTCCACTTCTGTTTTCTCAAGTAGCAGTTTCCCTTCTTCCAGTTTCGATAAGGTCAGTACTTTGTTGACCAATGCCAGCAGATGTTCCTCTTCGTCTTCCATGATGTCGAAGTACTTCTCTTTCCGTTCCGGCTTATCGTCGAGTTTTCCACTGCGCAGGATACGTGTGCCCATGAGGATGGAGCTAAGCGGCGTTTTCATGTCATGAATCATGGCATATGAGAAGTCTTCACGTATTTTGGCTATTTTGTTTTGTTTCGCAATCACTTTGATTTGTTGTACCAGGCAATAGATGACGATGAACAGAAGGAGTACGGTTCCTATAAGGAACATACGCATCTGCAGGATGATCATTTTATAAGGATTTTCAATGGTAGCCTGTATACCTTTGGAGAAATCTTCCCGGATAGGGTAGATTTGTGTCTGCATCTTGCTGTGGAGCCGGACGAGATTGTTGTCCTCTGCGAAATCTTCTACGTATTTGTAATGGGCAGAGTCTATTGCAATGGAGTCGATGCGGAAGTGGAGTTTTCCCAGATTGATTTTATCCAGTTCTTCCCGATAACATGAATCCAGCAATTGATAATCGAGCGGGATATTGTATTGGTGATGAATGCAATGCAAAGCGGTCACCAAAATCAATCTGTCGGCCATATCATTCTTTGCGCGTATTTTGGTAGAATCGAGCTGGAGTACGGTGCCATTGGGGATATTGTTTTTAAACCGATCGCTGGTCCGTGAGGACTCCTGTAACTGCGCTTCCAGGAAAGCATTGTTTATTTTGTCGTATAATTCATTCTCCAACAGATGGTAGGAGTTGGAAAACCACATTCCCTGTAATGCCATTACCGCAAGGATGGCAATGACAGTAATATAACGAAATAGCGGTTTATTCATACTTTTGTCTTTTAATTTGCTGGCAAATATAACAAATTTCTTCGTTAACGTAACGTTAACCTAACGATAACGTTGTAATAACATTCTTTTTGCAAGCCGCGCCTTACCTTTGTATCATCCGGAATCAGTGATAGGACTGTATGAAGAGTGAAATGTTCCGGTCGGTAGGATCAGAAAGAATGCGATGAGAGAAGACGATACGGAATATGAAAAATCTCCGGTGACTGTGAGCCGTGGCATGAGTGGGACGCAAATCACACTTTGCATGGTTTCATGCGCTTATTCGTTCATAATGTATGAATGGGTTCGCGCATTCTTTTTTCTGCTTTTCTCTAAAAAAGGGAAACGGTCGGTTTCTTTCAGGATGAGAGGACGTTGCCTGTCTGCCCGTTGTCTATGTTGTGAATATCTGCGTGTATGGCAATATGTGGTCGTTTCCTTGATGCCTGCTGTTCTTCTGGGCGTGATTCCTTTGTTTTATGCTTTGCTCTCCGGCAGATATCTGTTACTCCCGGTTGCTGTCCTGTTTCTATTGATGGGGGCGAATGATTATAAGACTGTCTGGCTGCTTCGATATTTTGAGGCGGGGCATTGGGTAAAAACGACCCTGCACCCCCGGGATGCTGATAACAGATGATAGCATGACGGGGATGCAGGGGGATGAATTATCTTCTCATAAACTTGATGGTAGTTGTTTTCGTTTTGGCGATATACAGGCCGGCATGCAAGTGTTGTACGCTAATATGACTTTCACTTGAAGTGAGCAGGGGCATACCTACACTGTTGTATATAGTCACGGTTTCCTGTTCCGGGTTATTGATGAATCCGTTGAAGTATCCGATTCGGGCGGTGGCTGCGCTGTTTTTTATGCCTACCGGTAATTTGGATGCATAATCGTAATATATGTTCGGGTTCAGCAGATAAGCTGCTGCGTTCTTTAATAGATTGACGGCATTTGTATTGAACAATGTATAGCTGTCTCCTTCGTTGCTTAATCCGATAAGTAGATATTTGGCAGAATTGTCGAGGTTCAGTTCGTGTATATGAACTTTGGCATTGTCTCCGTCAATGGTAGCTAAAGTATGGTTGGCTGTTTCCATTGGAACCGTCCAGCTTGTACCGGTAAAAGGTACTGAGACATATTGGAATGCGTTGATTACCGTGCTGGGTTGGGCAAGCAATTCCAATTTATCACCGTCGAAAGCTACGTTGGTAAAGATCGGATGGTTTTGCAAAGTTACATCCACATTGCTGTGCATGCGGCCTATTTCCGTATTGTTCGGTGTGGACCAGTTCCATCTGTCTTTGCTATAAGTAAAGGCTTTCAGGTTCAGAATAGGCTTTATGCCTGCCAGATCCGAAGTAGCTACGCCGATCGGGTTATTACCGGCAACACTGGCATGTATCACAATCAGATCGTAATTCCGGTAATAGGCTTCCATGTCTGCCGGTTTAGTTGCCGAGGCATCGAGGAACTGTACGTCATAATCGGCAAAAGCGGATAGAAGCAGACCGTCGTAAGAGGCTGCGGCACCGGTAGCGGTCAGCATGCCTACTGCAATTTTATCTGAAACGATCGCATTTACCGTATATACTGCTTTGCTCCCGTCTTGTGCGGTAACTTCGATGGACAAGGGGCCGTTGGCAAAATTATGCGGATTGCCGCTTTCAAAGTCGGCACTTGCCAGGCTTGAGTTGAGCAGGAAAGTGACAGGCCATTCGCCTGGAATTGTTCCTTTGACGAACTGACAGGTGATTGTTTTGGCTTCATTGTCCACAATGGCTTTTTTTCCGTTGATTGTTGCACTTTTAATCGTATTATCCGGGCTCTTGCTGTTACCGTCATCGTTGGAAAGAAGTTCGGTTGTAGCCGCCAGATAAGCGATGCGCGGACTTCCGCCGCCGGTAAGCGTCATCGGATTCAGGCTGCCGCCGATCTGATAAAGATCTTCTCCGGCAGTAGAAATGGTTACTTTGCGGTAGATACGGAACGATTTGGTTCCGATGGAGGCGGGTATGACGACTCCCTCGCCACCGCTGCGAACCGGAGGCAGTTCGGCTTCTTCATATCCGATAATCGATTGGGCGTCAAAGCTCAGCCCGTCAGAGAACAGGATGATGATACCGCATCCGGAGTCGAGGTCTGCACTGGTTCCGTTCACTTTGACAGAAGCGATATTTTTTTCCGAGCTTTTTTCTGTCAGTGTTCCCTGAATATAGTAGTCATCGCTGGATATATACATGAACGTGTAATTGCCGGAGGTTTCATAGACTCCGTTTTTACTGGTTGTATTCATCATCTTGCTGTTCGAAGCGGAGAAGATCATCTCGTCTATGCTGCCGGCATTGATGGTATATTTGCTGTCGGTAGTAATCAGTGTACCGGTCTGGGCATTTGAAGAAGAATTACCGTCAAAATCTCTTCCTAAGTCCACGCAGGTAGTGGTGAATGAATAGGTGCCGGTTTTGAAACTCCATACGCTGCCCGGTGTTGTACCTAAAGTGTTGGTTGCATCCACCCGCCAATAGTAAGTTTTGTTCATCTCCATCTCTCCTTCAAAAGTGAAAGAGGTGGTGGTGAGGTTATTGGCCACTTCTGTCAAGCTGGCTGCATCAGCGCCAAAGAAGAGACTGTAAGAGACATCTCCCGCCCATGGGCCGGTTTCGTTTTCCCATGAAAAATCGACTGAGGTATAAAAGCGGGATACCTCGTTTACGGCAGGAGAGGGAGTATGGCTCTGGTGGGGTATTTGAGGCTCTCCTTCCGTAGCGGTTTTTAGAATTTCCGAGGGAGTCGAAGCATCCAATCCGGCTTTTTGGGTGATGAGACGGAAATGATAAGTTTGGTCTACTAACAGGTTTGTGGCATTGTAGGAAGTGGCATCGGCTTGCAGGGTGGCACAAGTAGTGAACGTTGTTCCGCCGTCGATTGATTGTTCCAATACGATCTGGTCACTTTCCGTAGCATTGTTTTTCCAAGACAGGTTGATCGATGTTTTCGTACGGCCGGTCATTTTCAGATCCGAAGCGCAGCGTACGTAGGCTGCTGTGGGCTTGTCGATGCTGTTGAAGTAATTTTCAATGTTCGGATATCCGTTTGCTCCCAGTTGGAGTGCATCCGATGCGTCGTTTTTGTTCAGTCCGTTTGCATCCTCCCACCAATCGGGTATTCCGTCATTGTCTGTATCCGGTGCTTTGGGGCCTTTACTGATCACTCCGATGTAATTGTATATCTCGTTTTCTCTTTCGTGAACGATTAGCTTTCCTTTTTTTCCATAAGATAGTAATTCGTCGATCATAAACTGATCTACGGCTGTGCGTGCAGGCAAGGAAGCACCTACTGATGCCACTACCTTATCCAGCGCCTCTTGGGGAGACAGGATGCCTCCTGAAATTTCGGGATGTACTTTCGGGATACCGGTGAATGCGCTACGTTCGTTGACGAAGCCGGCATTGCCGTAATCAGAGTTGGTGGTGGCTCTTCCATCCAGAACTCCGTCTTTGTTCGTGTCTACGAAGTCATTGTTGTGATATAACTGGAATGTGGGCGTTGCCCGGGTAAAAGGACTGGAACTGTTGGGGCCGGCGATGAAATAGTTACCTTCCAGCCATGCCCATGAAGAGGCTTCCGTATCGCCTAAGATATAACCGTTGCCGCCTCCCCAGTTATAGACTACATTGTTGATAAACTGGTTCAATCCTTTTACTTTCGGATTACGGGTTTTGTTGTCGATGTACAGGCAACCGATGATAGAGACCCCGTTGTTGGTCTGGATCAGACCGCCGGCAGAGTGGGACATGATTCCTTGCCCCATAATCGAATTTTGGATCGTGATATCACCCGGCTCGGTTCCCTTGCCGTCCCAGTTGATGGAAAAGTTCTCATCCAATCCCCAGGCTACAGACAGATGGTCGAAGATCATATTCTGTCCGTTGGCTATGCCGGCGGCATCTTTCCCGGAAGAACCTTTGTCTTTGCCCATGTAGATGCGCAGATAGCGAACGATCAGGTTGCTGGCTCCCGAAAAGGAGACACCGTTTCCATGGATGATAATGCCATCGCCCGGTGCTGTCTGTCCTGCTATGTAGGAATTACCACTGAAGACGAGGCGTGATTTCAGTTTGATTTCACCGCATACGTCAAAAACGATGTAACGTCCGGGCTGGCTTATGGCATCGCGTAATGAGCCGGGGCCGGAATCGTCCAGATTGGTCACATGATATATTTGCGGATTGGCAACCGCACGTGCACCTGTGGCATAGCGCCCGAATCCTTCAGCTCCGGGAAAAGCCAATTGTTGGGCTTGCAGGGATACTGATACAACATTTATCAGTAGAAACAACGATAATAGAAGTAATTTGTTTTTCATTGTACTGTTAATCTAAATTGTTATAAAAAATGATTTAAGCAAAAGGTGCGGGCTATAAACTAACCGGTTATTGATTAGTAAATATGCCAACATGCAAATAAACGGCAAAAAAAAGAAATGGCAAATGTGAGAAATGATACTATTAGTATTGATTTTGACCATTTTGTGCACATTGAGTTATTTTTACCTCGATATAAAACAGAATATCACCTTGTTTTTATCCCCCTTCACCGCCTTCACCTTTTCCGGTCAATCGGCTTATTCATCGGTGTTTGGAGGTGAAGCCCCATTCTGTTTTTTTATGTATTGTGCAAAAGCCCCTTACGAACGGTGCGTACAGATTGTATGAACAATGCCTGGCGGAGGTAAGCACCGTGCTTACGATTGCTGATGTGCCGTGTTATTTTCTTCGGTGGCGCTTCACCCCGTATGGCCGATGAACAGGGAGATTGACCGGAAAAGGTGAAGACGGTGAAGGGGGCAAAAACTGGTTGAATGAGCGAATTATTGTAGTGTGACGTCGCGGTTCACTGCCGGTTGCATGCTGCTTCACTGCCGGTTGCATCACAATAGATTGCCGGTTGCATATTACCAATAAGCGACTATGATTTTTCTTTTTTTTTGAACGATGTATTAACCCGGCATCAATTATCTCTGACCGGAAAAAATAAGGTGAACTCACTGAATTTATTTTCAATACTTTCCAAACTTACTTTACCGTTATGCGCCGTCATCACTCGCTGCACGTAGTTCAACCCCAACCCGAAGCCACCGGCATTGCTTCGTTTGCCGGCATCGGCCCGTTCAAACTTGTCGAATATTTTATTTTGTTCTTTGAAGGAGATTCACCGTTTCACCGGAATATTTGATGGCATTGTCTATCAAGTTACTAAGAATCTCGCGTAAGCAAAAGGCATCCGCATATACAGAATTACAGTGATGAAATGCTTTTGAAAATTCTACGGGCTTGTGGGTTTTTAGTCGGAACTTCTCTATAAGGTCGTCGATGAGAGGTTCCAGCACGACTGTTTCTTTGTGCAGTTGCAATTCGTCCTTTTCTATTTGAGTCAATAAGATGACGCGATTGGACAGTGTGAGCAGATGATTGCATTCATCGGAAATGGCTTGCAGGTATTTTTTCTTTTTTTCCGCTTGTTCTTCCAGTTTGCCTGTGTTTAATATATGTGCACCCATGAGGATGGTATTCAGTGGTGATTTCATGTCATGAATCATTGCATAGGTGAAATCTCTCTGAAATAGTGCGAGACGGCGTTGCATAAATATCATCTTTACCTGATAGAATACGCAACAGGCAATGAGCAGGAACATAAGCCCCAGTGAAAGAAGCAAGGGCCATAAGGGCATTAATATAAGTACTTGGGGTGAAGACAGCCTTCCTTGTATCACCTTGCTGCTGTCATTGTTCAGAGGGATGAAGCGGGTTGCCAGGTCTGAAATCCTCGCTGCATGGCCGGGGCAGGTACTTTCTTCTGTTTCTCGATCGGGGTAGGTTAATATGTCTATACAGGTGGGGCGGGTGATGCCCGCTTCGTATAGGCGTGCAGTGAATGCCGAATCCATATATTGCAAAGAGAAAGGGGCGGGAGTGGCACAGGAATTTATAGCTTCGAGCATCTTGAGCGCAGAGCGCAGTGTGTAGTTTGCATCTATCGAGTTATACTGATGAAAAACATACACCCTTGTTGCGGGCGATTGGGTTCGGGCTGCTTCCTCTTTTTGTCTTCGGGCAAAGGGTGTGAGGCCGGTTTCGGGATAGTTCAGTATCTCCTTTTTCTCGTCGCTTGCCATATACTGTGGGAACTGGTGATATCCCACTTCCTTGAAGAAAGCCTCTTCGAAATAGGTGTTTACCTCATGCTTTAGGGTCGTATATCCGGTGTGATACAGAAAGCCGAACCAGATAGCCAGTAATAAAAAAGTTCCTGTCAGGCTTATTATCGATAGTATTCTGGAAGAACGTTGTTTCTTTTCCTGACTCTTGCGGGCTGCTTCTTTGGCTGCCGTTAGAGTGTCTTCGGTCATACCGAGCAAAGTATTGCTTTCATTTTCTATTGCTTGCCATTGCTCCAATTCCATTTTCTTCTGAATGCCGGTAACCGGGGTAGCCATGTTTTCGGCCAATTTATAAAAAGATTTTTCTTGTGCTTTGATCGATTGTTGTTGGCGGATGATCCGTTTTATCTGAGAAATGATACTGTATATAACTACGATCATCAAGCCGAATGTCAATAGATAGAATAAGGAGATTTTTTCCAAGATGAGCGTATAAGGAGAAACGATAATGGCTTGTACGGCTATTTGATTGCTGCGGTCGATGAAGAACGGTTCGGATTTCAATACCCCTACTTTCCGGTCGAATGTAGGGTTGGTGCTGTCTAATATCCGATTGATGCCGTTATTTATTTTATTGATTACGACTTCGCTGTCTATATTGTCTATTTTCAGTTTCTTTCTCAATACGGTGGCTAATTCGTCGATAGGGAACTCCACTTTGTATTCTGTTTTTAATATTTGAGCCAGATCCTCGTTTGTTCGCAGATTCTGTTCATCTTGCGAAAGTTTGGAGTTTGGTGCGGTAGGTATGTAGGCGATGGTTGTACCATCGGGATAGGGAAGTTGGTTGGCCAGATTATCGTTGGTTTCGTAAAAGGCAATGGCAAAGTTTTTATTTACGGTAAGTTGCATGGCTTCCATGTTGCTCCGGTAGGCATAGAAGAGTCCTCCGATTTGCAGGATAAGAGTGATGATGAGGCCTATAATCGTAATGATCGTAACTTTTCGGATACGCATGGTCTCTATTTTTGTTGCAAAGATAGCATTTTATTTATTTTCTGCTGGTCGGTGAAATAATCCTGCTTGTCGATTTTGCTTTTAAAGGTGTTATGTACATGCTATCTTTGATTATCAATAAATTAAATAGGATTATGAAAACAAATTTTAGAATCGTTTGGCTTATCGCTTTGATGGCAGGTATGCCTCTTTTATTATCGGCACAAGAAAAAAATCATTCTTCATTACCGCGTGAAGTACTTTCGCCCGAGAAGGTCGCAAAACGCGAAACGGATGAGATGAAAAAACAACTGCAACTGACAGAGAAGCAGTATAAGAAAATCTATAAACTTAATCTGAAAGAACAGAAGAAACGGTTTAGTGCGATGCAGAATTCCGAACGGCAGGGGCCGCCTATGGGTAGACCTCACGGTACGGGTGAAGGACGTCCGCCGATGATGGGTGGAGAACCACCGATGATGGGTGGAGTAGGGCCGGATAGAGGTGAAAGTTCTCAAAGGGAGGATAAAGCTGAGGAAATCCAAGAAGCAGTGGCTGCCAAAGAAAAAAAGATAAAGAAGATATTGACAACAGAACAATATGAAAAATGGCAGGAAATAGGTGCCAAGCATAAAAACAGGCATTCCGGACATTCTGTTATGAAGGAAAAAGACAATTGATAAAGAATGAGAGCGTATCCGAAAATTCGGGCACGCTCTCATTCTTTTATTTAAGCAGGTCTTTATTTCTTCTTTTTAAGTATATCCATATGACTGCTATTACTCCAATAAGCAATAGTATCAGTGCGCCATAAGCAATTCCCTCTGTCACATGCAGGCTCTGCGGATCAAAACGCATCTCGATCGTGTGTGTGCCGGCCGGAACATTCATGGCACGCAAAATATAATTAGCACGGGCTATATCCGCCGGCTGGCCATCAACGGTTACCTGCCATCCCGGCTGGTAATAGATTTCGGAGAATACGACCACACCGTCTTTGGGAGAAGAAGTCTCATATATCAGGTGGTTAGGCTTGTAGCTGACAAGTTTGACGGTACTTGCTGAGTCGACTTTCAAGCCTTCGGTCACCCCTTTCAGGATATCTTTAAATTTGACATCGACGATGGCCGTATTTTTCAGGTCTACTTTACCTACGGCATCGATCTCTTCGTTGGCATTGTCAACGTATTGCACTTTGTCGACGAACCAGGCATTACCGTACGCGTATGGATTCAGAATAGGGGCTGTTTGTCCCTGCTGGTTGACAGGGAAAATGAAATACTTCGTATTCAGCATATTCAATACCTGGAACTTGCCGGCATCTACACTGTCCATTTCTCCACCGGACGCTGCTACCTCCTTAAAGGCTGCTTGCATTTCGGGTTTGATGTGGTGGTCTATCATTTCCTGATAACGGCGCAATTTGGCGGCATGGTATCCACCGACGCTTTTGTGCCAGTAAGCAGTGTTGTTTTCGTCAAATGTGGAAGTGGCAAAGTTTAGTACCCGGTAATCCAAACTTTTGTCTTGCAGAATCAGTTCATCGGTTTTTGTCTTGTTAAATGTTTCTGTCCGAATGGAACGGGGTACAAACTGGTCATCATGGAGATAACGTTTGTTGACGGTCCACATATCCCCCAAACAAAGCAGCGCAATGCCCGCGATGGTAAATGATTTGCGCAACTTGCCCGTTGCATAAAGCCAAAGCAACACACAGCCGATGGCTATGATGATAAAGCTGCGCAGGGCATCGGCACTGACAAGTGCTCCGCGCATGTCTGTAAGGCTGGCCAAAATGCCGGAAAGTTCGTTAGCAGGTATCATCTGCTGGTCGACGGCATTTTGAAGCATCTGAACCTCCCGGGCAGATACAAAACCGGAATTGAGACTACTGGGGGCTATGAACAGCAGTAAGGCAACGCCGGCAGTCAGTACGAAACTAATGCCGAATGCTTTTTTATCTTTCTTCCATATGCTGGGCTCTTCTAAAATGCGCTTTAAAGCAAAGATGGCCAACAGGGGTATTGTGAACTCTGCAATGACGAGAATAGACGATACTGCACGGAACTTGTTGTACATCGGGATATAATCGATGAAGAAGTCCGTCAACGGCATAAAGTTCTTACCCCATGACAGGAGGATGGAGAAAAGTGTTGCTCCGACCAATGCCCATTTCAGAGGGCCTTTTACGATAAAGCATCCTAAGACGAACAGGAATAATACGAATGCGCCTACATAGACGGGGCCTGCTGTCCAAGGTTGGTCACCGAAATATTGCGGGAACGAACTGTATAATCCGCCGTACATCGGGTTTGCTTTTTTCATGGCCGTATCGCTTTGGCTGAGGACAGCGCCGGAAGAACCACCTTTAAAGTTGGGAACAAGCAGCGTCCATGTTTCTCCGATACCATAACTCCAGTTTGTAATGTAATCGCGGTCTAATCCGCTACTGGTCTGTTTGGCTGCATCCCCGGTTTGAACCAGTTCGCTTTTACTGCGCATGGTTTCTTTACTGTATGTGTAAGTGTGGTAAAGATTGGTAATATTGGTTGCCACACCGACAAGGGCCGCCACTATTAATATGGCACTTGCCTTGAAGAACTTCGGTAGTGTTTTGTTGCGCCATGCGTCTTCAAAGTAAGCCCCTACAAAAAAGAGGATGACGAACAGGAAGTAATAAGACATCTGTACGTGGTTCGATGTAATCTGTAGGGCAATGAAGACGGCAGTGACAATACCACCTAATAACAGACGCCCCCGGTAGGCAAGGACAATACCGGCCAGAGTAGGCGGTATGTAAGCAAGAGTGATGAACTTCCAGAGGTGTCCGGCGGATATTAATATGAAAAAGTAGGAGGAGAATGCCCACATGATTCCTCCTAATCCGGCAAGCCAGGCCGGTATGCCGAATGCTCGCAGCAAGATGTAGAAACCGAGCATCAGAATAAATGTCAGGCTGACATAATTGGGTAGAAACAGCTGATACACTTTCTGTACCCACTGCAACGGTTTACTCGTGTCGTAAGAGGGGGCTATCTGATAGGTTGGCATACCGCCGAAGATGGAATTTGTCCAACGGGTACGTTCGCCTGTCTGTTCGTAGTACTCTTTGGCTTCTTGTCCGGCACCGGCACCGGCAGCAATATCATGCTGGAACAAAATGCGGTTCTCTATGTCCGCCGGAAAAAAGTAGACGAAGGAAATCAGAATAAATGCCAGAATGGCAATGAGGTCGGGAAGAAATTTTTTCATTTACAATTTGACGATTTACGATTTACAATTGAAATTTGTATCATTTACGATTTGACGATTTACGGGTTCAGATGTTGATATCCAAAGGCTGTTATCAATCGTAAAATCGTAAATCGTCAAATTGAAAAATTAATAGCGATAGTGATCCGCTTTATATGGACCGTCTACCGATACGCCGATATATGCAGCCTGTTCGGGAGTCAGTTTTGTCAGTTTCACACCTATCTTCTCAAGATGCAGACGAGCTACTTCTTCATCAAGATGCTTAGGCAAACGGTATACATTGATATCGTATTTTTTGTTGAACAATTCGATTTGTGCCAATGTCTGGTTAGTGAAAGAATTGCTCATTACAAATGACGGATGCCCCGTTGCACATCCTAAATTTACCAGACGTCCGTCGGCCAGCAGGATGATGCTGTGACCGTCAGGGAAATAATACCGGTCTACCTGTGGTTTGATATTTACACATTTGATACCGGGGTAGTGTTTTAATGCATCCACTTGTATTTCGTTGTCGAAGTGTCCGATATTGCAGACGATAGCCTGGTCTTTCATCTGTTCCATATGGTCGATACGGATAATGTCGATATTACCGGTAGTCGTTACAAATATATTTCCCTCTTTGCACGCGTCTTCCATAGTTACTACTTCGAAGCCTTCCATAGCCGCTTGTAAAGCACAGATCGGATCTACTTCCGTTACCAAAACACGCGCTCCGTACGAACGCATGGAGTGTGAGCAGCCTTTTCCTACATCACCATAACCGCAAACTACTACCACTTTGCCGGCAATCATCACGTCTGTTGCGCGTTTGATACCGTCTGCCAATGATTCACGGCAACCATACAGATTGTCGAATTTCGATTTGGTTACCGAATCGTTTACGTTGAATGCCGGGAAAAGTAATTTTCCTTCTTCCTGCATTTGATACAGACGGTGTACACCGGTAGTCGTTTCTTCGGATACGCCACGTACTTCAGCGGCAACACGGTGCCAACGGCTATTATCTACTGCCAATACTTTTTTCAGAATGGCATTCAGTTCGATTTCGTCTTCGGCATGCACTTCTTTATCTAATACGGCAGCATTGTTTTCTGCTTCATATCCCACATGGATCATCATGGTGGCATCACCGCCATCGTCTACAATGACAGTAGGACCTTTACCACCGGAGAAGTTCAAAGCTTGAAGAGTACACCACCAATAGTCTTCCAGTGTTTCGCCTTTCCATGCATATACGGCAACGCCCGAAGCGGCAATGGCTGCTGCTGCATGATCTTGTGTCGAATATATATTGCAAGAACACCAGCGTACCTCTGCACCCAATGCAACGAGTGTTTCAATCAGTACGGCTGTCTGGATAGTCATGTGCAATGAACCCATAATACGGGCGCCTTTCAATGGTTTGGATTCTCCATACTTTTCGCGAAGAGCCATAAGGCCGGGCATTTCTTTTTCTGCCAGATCGATTTCCTTGCGTCCGAAGTCTGCAAGTTTAATATCTGCCACTTTGTAGGGCAGTGTAGAGAATAATTCTGTAGACATATTTTAATTTGTTTAAAAAATAAAAGTAGTTGCAAAGATAGAACTTTCTGATTAGTAGGACAAAAGCTATCGTTCTTTTTTAATCAATAATAACTTCGATGATGCCGTAGTTTTAATTGTAAATGTTATATATTTGCATGTTTATGGGCAATATATACAACAAAA
>ENA-UEQJ01002107-UEQJ01002107.1-human-gut-metagenome-genome-assembly--contig:-NODE-2107-length-14698-cov-5.360372_pt1 | contig 14698 bp, 19 predicted proteins | sample MGYA00242937_ERZ507938 | MGnify/ENA primary metagenome ERZ507938 (study PRJEB26167, sample SAMN06115437) | human gut metagenome | host: Homo sapiens | place: China:Gansu | collected 2015-07-03...
GCCACAAACGATGAGGCTGCAGATAAGATTACTTTTTGGATTGACGATTGTTTATACCAAGTGAAAAAAACAGAGGATGGTCACGATATTTTTCAGATTAAATAGGAGGTGAACTTATGGAATTAAGATTTGATTACTCAGATGGAGATTACTGCTTTGATATGGGTGGCAATATGATGGTGGATTCAGATGGGAATTTTATGCAGGATATAGGAGGTGGAGTAGCAATGGATATGGAATCTGGCGAGATGCATATTGTTGAAAGCAATAGCTCATTTGGAAGCTCTTTTGATGATGAAGATTAAAATTACATATGTTTACTGTAGGTTACGGCTGTGCTAGGCTGTTCCTGCTGGAAGGCTCCGATTTCTTAGAACAAATTGCTTTGAGAGTCGGGGCCTTTCTTTATGCCTTCTTACACAGCCGGGGATCCCTGCAGTCAACATATGAGAGATTATTGGAGATGGTTTATTAGCTTCTGGTCCATTGGACCAGAAGTGGGTGATGCCTAAGTGATATCATTTGCTATACTCTGCACTGTTTTTTCAAAGAATGAGCGCCTTAATGCAATCTTAATACAGCACACCGGATCATTACACCGTTTTTTTATATTTCATAATATACTCTTTGTAAACAAACAAAAACAGGAGAAGTATATATGCCTGAAATTACACATAGAAAAAAGCGACTGTCATCCTTTAAACTGATCGTTTTGGGCTTTGCCGGGGTTATTCTGCTCGGAGCACTGATATTGATGCTGCCGTTTTCATCGACTGCCGGAGTTGTTACGCCGTTTCACGAGGCGCTGTTCACATCGACCTCGGCCGTTTGCGTTACGGGGCTGGTTGTGCAGGATACGGGCAGTTATTGGTCCGCTTTCGGGCAGACGGTAATACTGCTGATGATCCAGATAGGCGGGCTTGGTGTTGTGACAGTTGCGGCATTTTTCGCTATGCTGTCCGGCAGAAAAATATCGCTGATGCAGCGCAGTACCATGCAGGATGCCATCTCTGCCCCGAAGGTCGGCGGGATCGTCCGCCTGACCCGCTTTATTGTACGGGGAACTTTTTTGATCGAGCTTATCGGAATGATCGTCATGCTGCCGACATTTTGCGGAAACTTCGGTATTAAGGGAATTTGGATGGCGGCATTTCATTCGATTTCCGCCTTTTGCAACGCCGGCTTTGACATACTTGGCACCGCAGAAAACAAATACCCGTCTCTTACGGGATACATCGGAGAGCCTACAATAAACATTGCAATTATGCTTTTAATTATTGTGGGCGGTATTGGATTTTTGACCTGGGACGATATTTACACAAACAAGTGGCATTTCAAAAAATACCGTATGCAAAGTAAGGTCATATTGGTAACAACGGCAATCCTCATTATCGTTCCCGCAGTATTCTTTTTCTTCTGCGATTTTACGGGGCTGCCGCTCGCCGAAAGGATTCTTGCGTCGCTTTTTCAGTCTGTCACACCGAGAACCGCCGGTTTCAATACCGCCGATCTTCCCGCTATGACCGGTTCCTCTAAGGCAATTATGATTCTGCTGATGCTCGTCGGCGGATCGCCCGGCTCCACGGCAGGAGGTATGAAAACGACTACGCTTGCCGTTCTGATTCTGAGTGCATTCTCCGTCTGTCGCAAAAAGGACGATGTCGAAGTCTGCGGCAGGCGCATTGACGGTTCGGCAGTGAAAAACGCCGCAACCGTTGCCGTAATGTATTTCCTGCTGTTTTTTGTCGGCGGCATTGTTATCAGCACGGCAGAAGGTCTGCCGCTTAGCACCTGCCTTTACGAAACGGCGTCCGCTGTCGGAACGGTCGGACTTACCCTTGGAATCACACCGCAGCTCGGTGTTCTTTCTCAGCTTATTTTGATCGTCTTGATGTATCTCGGTAGAGTCGGCGGACTTACCCTGATTTACGCGGCGATTTCCAACAAAAATCAGAGCGGAGCAAAGCTGCCGCTCGAAAAAATCACAGTCGGATAAAGGAGTTACTATATTATGAAAAACATATTGTTAATAGGTCTCGGCAGATTCGGTAGGCATATTGCTTTACAGCTGAATAAACTCGGGCATGAGGTGATGGCGGTAGACAGCAACGAAGAAAGGGTCAATGAGATTCTGCCGATCGTCACCAATGCACAGATCGGCGACAGCACAAACACGGAGTTTTTAAAGTCGCTCGGAATCGGAAACTTTGATGTGTGCATAGTCACCATAGGAGGAAATTTTCAAAATTCGCTGGAGACTACTTCTTTACTGAAGGAACTCGGCGCAAAATTAGTTGTGTCACGCGCCGAGCGTGATGTTCAGGAGAAATTTCTTCTGCGTAACGGAGCGGACGAAGTAATTTACCCTGAAAAGCAAGTAGCAAATTGGGCTGCTATTCGGTATACCGCCGATCACATACGGGATTACATCGAGGTCGATGAGGCTCATGCCATTTTTGAGGTAGAGGTGCCGAAGGGATGGATCGGAAAAACCGTCGGAGAACTGGATATCCGCAGAAAATACAGCATCAATATCATGGCGACCAAGGAGAACGGAAAAATCAATATGGCAGTTTCATCGGAAACCGTTCTTACGGACAAGATCACTCTTTTGGTTCTCGGTGCTTACAAAGAACTGCAAAAGTGCTTTCGCATTTAACAGAGGTGAATGAGGATGGCTGAGCTATTGCTGATTGTCAGCCTGCTTGCCGTATTTGTTTTCGGATTTTATCTTATGAGCAGGCTGGATCGATTTCTTGAAGAAAACAGAAAGGCACTGTTAAAGGAAAACAAATCCTGCGAGCCTTCCGAAGTCCTGCTGCCGCATGGACTGTCCGACAGCGAGATTTTAAGTGAGATCCGCCGCTTTCAGGAAACGCACGGAACAGTCGATATTATCCTTTCCGACGGAAAAGAAGATGAGTATTAGTGTGCGGTAGATTATTTCACAGTTTTGATGTATAATAAAACAAAAGGACGGTGAACCGGATGAGAACACAAACCGAGCAGTCAAAAAACGGCGCAGACGAGCATATCCTTGTCTGCCTATCCTCTTCGCCGTCCAATGCAAGGATCATACACACCGCCGCAAAGATGGCTAAGGTCCTTCATGCAAGATTTACCGCCATCTATGTGCAGACGGATACGGTCATAAATGATGAGGATCAGTCCCGACTTTCGCAGAACATACAGCTCGCGCAAAGGCTCGGCGCCGAGATCGTTATGACGCACGGCGAGGATGTACCGCTGCAGATCTCGGAATATGTCAGGCTTTCCGATGTCACAAAAATCGTGATCGGGCAAAGCAGTGCCAGACGCAGAGGACTGTTCGGAAGACCGACTCTCACCGAAAGGCTGATCGCCTCCGCCCCTGATGTTGAAATTCATATTATTCCCGATGCGCTGAACTACACAAAGCCGCACAGACGTCGTTTGTTCTTAGGTGCAGAGATACCGTCGCTGCGGGATATTGCCATAACCGTCCTGACGCTTGCCGTATGCACGGCTATCGGGTTTCTGTTCGATCATCTCGGCTTTCCCGATACCAATATCGTTACGGTATATATCCTCGGTGTGCTGATGATCTCCGTTTTGACCAAAGGATACCTTTGTAGTATGGCAGGTTCACTTCTAAGTGTTGTATTGTTCGGATTTTTCCTTACCGAACCCAGGTTGTCCTTTCAGACCTATGCCGTAGGCTATCCCGTTACCTTTGCAGTCATGCTGGTGTCTTCCGTTCTCACCGGCACGCTTGCCTCGAAGCTGAAAGATCATGCAAGGCTCTCGGCTCGCTCCGCGTTCCGTGTGCAGGTGCTGTTCGACACTGACCGTCTGCTGCAAAAAGCAAAAAGCAACGATGATGTTTTAAGCGTGACCTGTATGCAGCTCTCGCGGCTGCTTGACCGCAGTATTGTTGCCTATACGAAAGGCGAAAACGGAATGTTGTCCGGGCGGCTGTATACCGAAAAAAAGGATACACACGCTGAAAAGCTGCTAAGCGATGCAGAACGGCAGACCGCAGAATGGGTGCTTCAAAACGGTCGCCGTGCAGGAGCAGCGACAGCACAGTTTGGAAAATCCGAATGTCTTTATCTTGCGATCCGTGCAGGCGGCAGAGTCTACGGTGTAATCGGGATACCGATGAAACCCGAAAAGCCCGATTCATTTGAGAACAGCATCGTACTGTCGGTTGTGAACGAATGTGCGCTGGCAATGGATAATGCTCACAACGCCGCCGAAAAGGAACGGGCGGCAGATCTTGCAAAAAGCGAGCAGCTGCGCGCCGACCTTTTGCGGTCGATCTCACACGATCTGCGCACGCCGCTTTGCTCCGTTTCGGGTAATGCGGACACGCTTTTGCATAACGGGGGCTGCCTGGACGAAGCAACCAAGCAGCAGATCTATAAAGATATCTATGATGATTCCGAATGGTTGATCGGCGTGGTGGAAAATCTGCTGTATGTTACACGGCTGAATGACGGACGCCTGAAGCTGGAGCTTACCGACCAGCTTGTAGACGAAGTGGTCAACGAAGCCGTTTCGCATTTGAAGAAAAAATCCGTCGGACACAAGGTGACGGTAAGGTGCGACGATTTGATCCTTGCCCGTATGGACGCACAGCTTATCGTGCAGGTCGTTGTCAACCTTATTGATAATGCTTTGAAATATACCGAACAAGGCTCCGAGATCTGCGTAAGTGCCGAAAAACAGGGCGGGGATGCCGTGATCCGAGTCACCGATAACGGAAACGGAATTGCAGACGATATGAAACCGCATATTTTTGAAATGTTTTACACCGGGAAAAATACCGTCGCAGACAGCCGCAGAAGCTTCGGGATCGGGCTTACCCTGTGTAAATCTATCGTAGAGCTGCACGGCGGAACGCTGACGCTTACGGATAACGTACCGCACGGCTGCATATTTACCTTTACTTTACCGCTCAGCGAGGTGACTCTGAATGAATAACCCCCTTGTACTCGTCGTGGAGGACGACCGTCCCGTCCGCAATCTGATCGTAACAACATTAAAGGCGCACGATTACCGCTACCTGACCGCGGAGAACGGACACGGTGCCATTATGGAGGCAACCTCCCATAATCCGGATATCGTTCTGCTGGATCTGGGTCTGCCGGATATCGAAGGCACGCAGGTAATCGAAAATATTCGCTCATGGTCAAATATGCCCATTATTGTGATCAGTGCGCGCAGCGAGGATAAAGACAAAATCACGGCGCTGGATGCCGGGGCGGACGACTATCTGACAAAGCCCTTTTCCGTAGAGGAACTTTTGGCACGCCTTCGGGTCACGCAAAGACGGCTGCTGCTTCTTCAGGCAAGCGGCGACGCCGACTCACCCGTTTTCCAAAATGGCAAGCTTAAAATTGATTATGCCGCCGGCTGCGCTTATCTAAATGGGGAGGAATTGCACCTGACCCCGATTGAATACAAGCTTTTGTGTCTGCTCTCTCATAATGTCGGAAAGGTGCTGACGCACACCTATATCACGCAGCAGATTTGGGGCAGCAGCTGGGAAAACGATATTGCTTCCCTGAGAGTATTTATGGCGACACTGCGCAAAAAGCTGGAGCCGCAAAAGGACAGTCCGCAATACATTCAGACGCATATCGGCGTCGGTTACCGTATGCTGCGGGTAGACTGAGAAAAGCGAGGAAACAAGGAATTGAAGGGCTGAATATCGCTTGGTACGGAATCATTATCACCTGCGGTATGGTGCTTGGCTTTGCTTTGGCGATATACCGATGCAGAAAAACCGGCATCAACAAGGAGCATATATACGATCTTGCTCTTTGGCTGATCCCCGTATGCATTATTTGTGCAAGAGCCTACTATGTGATTTTCGAATGGGATAATTACAAAAACGACCTGCTTTCTGTTTTTGAAATTAGCCGAGGGGGCCTTGCCATTTACGGCGGAGTGCTCGGAGGTGTCGCAGTCGCATTGATTTACTGTAAAGTAAAACGGATTTCCTTTTGGTCACTTGCCGATACCCTGATGCTGAGCCTTGGGCTTGGGCAAGCTATCGGGCGTTGGGGGAATTTTGTCAATCAAGAGGCATATGGAAACCAAATTACAAATCCTTCGCTCTGCTTTTTCCCTTACGGCGTTTACATAGAAGAAATCGGCCAATGGCGGCAGGCAACCTTTTTCTACGAATCCGCGTTAAATTTAGCTTTACTCACCGCCATGCTGATATGCTGCCCGCATTTCAGGCGAAAAGGCTATCTTCTTCCGTTTTATATGATCGGGTACGGAACGATACGGCTTTTTGTGGAGGGGCTGCGCTCCGACAGCCTTTATCTCCTTCCGGGTATCCGTGTATCACAGGTGCTGTCCGGCTGCCTGATTATTCTCGGTATCGTTATACTTTTTATCATCCGTAAAAGACAGGCGGTGCGGCAATGAGAAAAGAGTGGACTTTGTTTCTCACCTTTCTTAAAATCGGCGCCTTTACCTTCGGCGGCGGATACGGAATGGTTTCCCTTGTAAGAGAAACAGTCATTTCAAACGGCTGGCTAACGGAAAGCGAATTCTTAAATTTCATTGCCGTTTCGGAATCGACACCCGGTCCGCTTGCTCCGGATCCTAAATCCATTTTGGTCTTTGCCATTCTGTGGCTGACACATTTCGGATATAAAAGAATCAAAAAAACTGCACCGTCGCCGATTATAATGATACTTTTTTCTGCCGCACTCGGCATGTTGCTTTGGGGAGTATAAAACACAGCCTGTGCCAATTAGCCGTCCGAAACCGGGCGGATTTGCTGTTTTTACGTAAATATACTGCTCGCTATTCCAGACTGACGGACGCCGCCATTGTAGAATAAATCACTTTGCAGTAACTGTTACGCCCGCAACCTTAATCAAAAATCAAAATTTTTACTAATCATTTTCCTGTTAGCTATAAAAAGGCACAACGCCACGGAGTTTTAAATCTCTGTGGCGTTGTGCTGCTCTCAATCGGTCACTTTTTAAAAGTATCCTTATGTGAGCCTGCCTTTATGCGGGCTTCCGGCATTTGTTTTATCAAATGGCTCTAGTTTGGCTCTATTTGTGGGGAGAGTAATTGATGCAAATGTAATTATTCAGAAGAATGAAAAGGAAAAAATGATATGAAGAAATGCAAACTTCTTTTATTTGATTTAGACGGAACTTTATTACAGAGTGAAAAAACAATATCAACAAGAACATTATCAGCTCTAAAAAAATGCAGGAAAAATGATATATTGATAGGTGTTTCCACCTCCAGAAGTGAGCAAAACTCTTTGGTATTTTTAAATGAATTGATGCCCGATATTTTAATATCGAGTGGAGGGGCATTAGTAAAATACAAAACAAAATATATTTATAGGGCAGAATTTTCCGAAGAAGAAACGAATGTGATGATTGACATGGCAAGAAATATTTGTGGAAATGATTGCGAAATTACGATAGATACAATAGATGCACATTATTGGAATTATAAAATAGATCCTAAGAAGTTAGATAAGAGTTGGGGAGATAGTATTTATACAGATTTTTCAGATTTTAACGAATGTTCATTAAAAATGTGTGTCGAGATATTTAATCAAGATAAGGCAGATAAGCTGGCTCGAAGTCTCTCTGATTGTGATTGTATTCGTTTCTCTGATGGATTTTGGTACAAGTTTACAAAAAAGAATGTGACGAAAGAAAACGCAATTATGAAGATTACGGAAGTATGTGGATTTAGTACAGATTCAATTATTGCATTTGGAGATGATTATTCAGATATCGGAATGCTTGAATTATGTGGAACAGGTGTTGCAATGGGGAATGCGATTGATGAGGTAAAAGAGAGAGCGGATATTGTAATTGGTTCAAATGACGAAGAGGGAATTGCGGATTTTATTGAGAATGAAATATTATAGATATGTACATGGAGAGGAAATATGGTGGAAGTAAGATTTTATGATACAGTTAATGATGAACTATTGAAATTTGCAGTGATTATCTCACAGAGTAACGGCAAGTGGGTATTTTGCAAGCATAAAGAAAGAGATACATATGAAGTGCCGGGAGGGCATAGAGAAGCTGGGGAAAATATTCTTGAAACTGCTAAAAGAGAGTTGCAGGAAGAAACAGGAGCTATCAAATTTGAGATAAAACCAATATGCGTATATTCGGTGACAGGTAAGACTAGAGTAAATGATACTGGTGAAGAAACATTTGGACTGCTTTGCTTTGCAGAGATAACAGAGTTTGCGAAAGAATTACATAGCGAAATGGAGAAAGTTGTGCTTATGGATGAGTTGCCTGAGAACTGGACATATCCGTTAATACAGCCGAAATTGATAGAAAAGTATTTACGGGTAAAAAATAATTCTATAATCGGAGCAACAGTAACTGTCACAGTCGATAGACCATTAGGAAGTTATCATCCTGAATATAAGGATATGTATTATCCAATAAATTATGGTTACATTGAAGGAGTTATGGCACCAGATGGAGAAGAGCAGGACGCTTATATATTAGGTGTAAATGAACCAGTAGGCAAGTTTACAGGTAAAATTATTGCCATTGTTTATAGAAAAGATGATATAGAAGAAAAGTGGGTAGTTGTGCCAGACGGAGTAACTTTTTCAAAGGAAGAAATCAGGAGACAGATTCATTTTCAGGAACAATATTTCGACAGTGAAATTGTGATGTAATATTAAGGAGATTGCTATGTCATTAGGATTAAAAAGAGGAATAGTGCAGCTTGAATCACATGATAAACAGTGGGATGAGGCTGCCATTCAAACAATCAAAAACCTTAAATCTATATTAGGTGATGATGCTGTTGATATACAACATATTGGAAGTACAGCAATACCAGCAATTAAAGCAAAACCGATTATTGATATTGCTGTTGGGGTAACTGATTTTGAGAAAATAATGTCATATAATGAGCAGTTACAGAAGGATGGAATCTTTTATCGTGGTTTGGATGTGGAAAATCAGATTCTTTATGTAATGGGTGATATGGAAAAGGATACCAGGACACACCATATTCATGTTGTGAAGTGGAATGGAACTGAGTGGAGGAATTATATTCATTTTAGAGATTGCCTAAATGCTAATGAGAATATGGCTTTGCAGTATCAGAGGGTGAAGGAAGAACTGGAAAGTAAGTATGCTGATAATAGGGGATTGTACACTAAAGGAAAGAAAGATATAATAGATATTATTCTCAATAATTAATAATTTTTATTTTGTATGTCTTGACAAAAAATAATTATGAATCTACTATGTTAAAAAGCGATGAAGAGAGATAGTAAATATTTTGGAAATTACAGAGAGGAGTTGCTTGGTGGAAAACTCTATTGAAGAAATATTGAACCAGTCTTGGAGCCGTGTACCGAGTGAGATATTTATTAGGCTACACTGGGAACGCCCATTATAGCGTCAGAGTATCGAAAGAGATTTCAGTACTTGCTAAGGTCTATATTGCGAGATATAGATGAATTAAGGTGGTAACACGAAGCTATCAGCTATCGTCCTTAAAGTAAATTTAAGGAGGGTAGCTTTTTTAATACATAAAAATAATAGAATCGGAGGAATTAGTGATGAATTATGTTGTTGACAGTTACGAGAATTACAAAGAGGAAAATCGTTTGACTACAAATAATGCAAGAAGAATTGAATTTGTAACAACTACAAGAGTTTTGGATGAGATTATCGGCACCAAGAGTAAAATATTAGATTGTGCAGCAGGAACAGGAATTTATGCTTTCTGGTTTGCAGATAAGGGGCATGATGTAACTGCTACAGATATTACGCCAAGGCATATAGACATTATTAATCGAACTCTTACTAATAAAAATTATCATATGAATACTTCTGTTTTGGATGCTACAGATATGTCCTGTTTCGCAGATGATTCATTTGATATTGTTCTCAATATGGGACCATTTTATCATTTGATTACAGAAGAGCAGAGAGAAAAATGCATGAAGGAATGTCTAAGAGTGTTAAGGAAAGGCGGGTTTTTGGTTACTGCGTACATTCCAAGATACTATGTTTTTCAATATATTGCTACGAGCAATGAAAAATATTTGGATGAACACTTGGCGAAACAACTTATTGAAACTGGTGTGCTTAAGCATGATGATGAGAAATGCTTTTGGACAGATACTTATTACTCATCAAAAGAAGAAATGGAATCAATTTACCAAAGATATAGATTAAAAATTGTAGACCATTTCGCCCAAGATGGTTTAGCTCCTCTTTTATCACAAAAGGTTGACAAATGGGATGAAAATCAGTTCAAAACTTGGTGCGACTATCATTATAGTGTATGCCGTGAACAATCAATTTTAGGAGCAAGTAATCATGTTGTCATAATTGGGAAAAAATAAAAGAAATTGAAAAAACATAGTTATCCTTGCTGAAGCATAGTACCCATGACAGGGCGTTAAGCGTCCGGGGGACGCTTGTTTAGCGCCGACCGGAGCGGAGCGTAGAGGTAGCCTCCAGAGTTTTATGATACCGGGCAACCGAAATACATAGGAAGGGGTGCTAGGTGCCAGTGGCACCTGCTTAGCACCGACCGAAACGGAGTGTAGACGTGGCGCCGATGACAGCTTATGAGATCATTTCGATTTTCATTGGGATATTAGCATTGCTGATGTCCTTTGGTAGCTTGATTGTAGCGTTGCTTGTCTTTCTCGATAAGAGAAACAAGCGAAAATAAAAATGCCTATCCTGTCTGATCCACAGGATAGGCGGTGTCCTTAAGGACATTCATTAACCTAAACTCGGAGCATCCACCTTTGGAGTGGGTGCTTTCTGTTTAATTAGATATTATCATGTTATGTATGATAATTCAAGATGTTACAATTAATTTCATGGTAAATTCGAGATAATTATATCCAAATATTCATATCAAAGGTTGTTCCAGAAATTTGTTTGCAACGATTTGCTCCTAAAACGATACCAACAGAGGTAAGGGTTAAGTGTTTCAAAGAGGTATCATTCCATTGAGAAAATAGCATTTTCGAAGAAGGAATATTTGAACATATAAAATCCTTAATAGCATTTTGGGACATTAAATTGTTTGAGAAGTGTTCCTGAATAAATCTTTTGTCTTCGTCTGGCATATTGTTTATTGACGATAGTTGCTCATCTAATGCCTCCCTGCTTATGGAATTAATTTGTATTTTGGATGGATCTTGTATACATTGTATAAATAAATCAGGGTATTTTTTAGGAAAGTCATTTAATTCTTCAGGAATGTATCCTGATAAAAATAATCCTCCATATGTTTCTATAAAAATATTTTCTAATGAAATCTCACCTAAATCAATGCTTGCAGTTTTTGTATACACCAAGTGTTGGAAAGAAGATATTTTATCAATAGCGTTTGGTACATGAGGTAAAATTTGTTCTTGAATATAATTAAAAAAAGTTGGGAGGTTGTTAATTATATTGTTGCGAGTGTATCTTAGTCTAAAACAAAGAGCCAAAATATCTAGTTGCGATGGAAGCAACATTGGTACAACACTAACGGCTTCGGCGAGAGCAATTTGAAGTAGAGTGCGATTACTTTCTTTTGCACGATCAACGAGAAGATTTGATAAAATGGTTTCTAGTTCTGGAGTTCCTAGACGAATAAATGCTTTTTGTGCTTCGACAAAAGTATATTGCATATCGGGATTTCTAAATTCTTTACACATTGAATTATCATCAATGTTCTCTCTATGAAGTTTTTCAAATAAAGTTTTCATCGCGTTCTTTAGCAAGCTGTTCTGCATCGGATTTATACTTTTCTAATTCGTTTCTTATTAAATCTTGGCATAATGATTTGGTGTTTTGGTAGTCCATTCCATAGTAATTGTTTTGTAGAGCGATTTGCGTACTTTGTGATCCAAGTTTGTTTTCTTGTTTCATTTCAAAAGTTTCACTGGTCATTTTTTGTCTCCTATCTGATAATAGTTATTTTGAATTCCAATCTGTGTTCCAGATGAATTGTCATTATTGATTTGTTTCATTGTTTTCTTTGATGCTTTCTTGTTGCGGTTAATTATAAATTTTATTAAAGAAATGATTCCGCCAATAATAAAAATACCAAGTCCGCTAAAAATCCATTCTTTATTGTCTATAAGATATTTTAATATTGCTTCCATATATTTCCTTTCTAATTTTGGTAAACTTTCACAGTAAGCCTGTCTGTTCCCTTTTTCACTACCATGCTATCATCAAGCAGGTGTTGCTTGATTTCTTCAATGTTCTCATTGATACGCTGCAAGCTAGCATTGAACTCTTCTTCGGAATAATCATCTTTTGAATTTATCATATTTTCCCTGAGTTCCAGAGCTTTCATATAAGTGCAGATTTTTTTATTTATCATAGGATTCTTAAAGGACATTCTGAGCGTAGCAGGCTTAAAGTTTCCGTCTTTGTCCTTTTCTGCCTCAAATTTCATATCGATCTGGTCATCCAGTTTAAACAGTAATGATAATACATCAGAAACTGTTTCTATATCAAAATCCATGAAAATGTTAATGCTGATGCCTAGCGCATTGGCAATCTTTAAAAGCTGGTCAGGTTTTGGATTACGGATTCCATATTCATATTTCTTTATTGTTGCGGAATTTATGCCGGACAACTGACCAAGCGTTTCCTGTGATATTCCACGCATATTACGAAAATATTTAATCTTTTCTCCAGTAGTCATAAAACAGCTCCTTTATGATTTGTTAGATCTATTCTATCACAATAGGACACATTTGTGTATATAAAATTGATTAAATTACTTGACAGACACAAATGTGTACTATATAATACGGATAAACAAGGTCACAAAAGTGTACCAAAATAAAAATAGGAAGGAGAACACAATATGGAGAATACGATGAAGATGTATGTAACAGCAGATGAAGCAGCACAGATTCTTGGAGTATCAAGAGGATATGCTTACAAAATCATTCGTGGTCTTAATAATGAATTGAAAGAAAAAGGTTATCGAGTGATTTCAGGCAAGGTACCTACAAAGTATTTTGAAGAAAAATTTTATGGTATGGCAGTTGGTTAATGGAGAGGAGATGATGATATGCCAGCTACACGAGATGGTAAAACATGGCGCTGCCAGTTCTATTATGAGGACTGGCAAGGCATACGCCATAAGAAGAACAAAAGAGGTTTTAAGACAAAAGCAGAAGCAGAGGAGTGAGAGCGTAACTTCCGGCAACAGCAGAGAAAGGATCTGGATATTAACTTTGAGAATTTCGTTGAAATCTATTTTGATGATATGGAGAACCGGCTTAGAGAAAGTACAATCAAGAATAAAAGATATGTGTTTGATTTAAAGGTTACGCCGTATTTTAAGAAGAAAAAGATGTGTGAGATTAAGACAGCGGATATTCGTGCATGGCAGAATGAACTGATTAAGCAGGGGTATGCACCAACGTATCTAAAAAGTATCAATAACCAGTTGGCAGCACTTTTCAATTATGCAGTCAGATATTATGACTTGAAAGATAATCCATGCAGGAAAGCAGGAAGTATCGGGAAAAGCAAGGCTGATGATATGGAGTTCTGGACAAAACAGGAGTTTAAGCAGTTTCTTCCGTCTATGGATAAGAAACCAGAGGCGAGAATGGGTTCCATTGACTTCTTTGCTGTGGCGAGGAGTGTGCTTCTGGTCGGCAGAATAGAGGGAGAACCTAATACAAGAGCAGTTGTTCAGATAAAGAATAATCTTCATTGCAATCTGATATTCAGGCATTAAGACAGAAATACAATGATTTGCAACAGAATAATGTTCAACTTGAAAAGCAACAGAATGAGCTTAAGAGGCATATAGAGCAGATGGTGCAGTCGGAGCAGTTATTACAGCGTGATGTAAGAAAGTATGATGAAGCACCGGAGTGGCAGTTGCCGGAAGCGGGAGCATTTGCAAGTGCTAAGTCATTTCGGGATAAGGTGGTTATACCATTTGTGAATAAGCTTAAAACACTGATAAAGAATCTGACAATCCAGTGTGTAAGGCTAAAAGAGGAAGTAATACAGCTTCGAAAGGAAAAGAAGAGATTGTCAGATGATGTGGAGTTTTACAAGGGCAAGATTAATGATATGAGTGATAGGACAGAGCTGTTGCAGGAAAAGGCTGATGATCTGGAGAGTGTGAAGAGATATGCCGGTGCAGAGCAGATTTATACGATTATTCGTAAGGTAAAGGAACAGGAGCGTACAGAACAGCAGATAAGGCGATATGACAAGTCTTATGGGACAAGATAATGGGAAGGATGGATTGAAGATAGTTACAGTGAATGTGGGAGATATACTTTATATTGGTATTATGGATGGAAAAGTAGTATAATAAAAAAGAATTTGAAAGCGAGTAATGAGAGTATTATGTGTAGAAATTGAAATGATTTTTAAACTTTTTGTGAGAGGTGTAATTATGTTCTATTTTATAAATTTTGATACGCCAACTAAATCCGAAAATTATGACAAAGGTGTCTTGTTTGAAAGATTGTGCAAAGACTTGTTAGATGCAAGTGGATATAATGATATAGAAATGAGGGTTAAAGCGAATAATCTTGAATATGATATTGTGGCTAATAATAAGGTTACAAATCAAAAGTTAATAGGAGAAGCTAAAGCTTGGGAACGAAGAACAGTAAAAAGCTGCTGCGGGCAATATAGAAGATGAGGAAGGCCAGCCACAGGCCGATGTT
>ENA-UEQJ01002113-UEQJ01002113.1-human-gut-metagenome-genome-assembly--contig:-NODE-2113-length-14669-cov-178.522684_pt1 | contig 14669 bp, 10 predicted proteins | sample MGYA00242937_ERZ507938 | MGnify/ENA primary metagenome ERZ507938 (study PRJEB26167, sample SAMN06115437) | human gut metagenome | host: Homo sapiens | place: China:Gansu | collected 2015-07-03...
GTGGATCTCAGGCAGGAGCTTAAGGAGGGCAACCGTTCTATTTTCAGCAGGAAGTTACAGGAACTGATGACAGACCGGCTAAGCAAGGGGCAGCAGACCATCCTGTTTTTAAATCGAAGAGGGTATGCGGGATTCGTATCCTGTCGTGCCTGCGGTGAAGTTATGAAATGCCCACACTGTGATGTCTCCCTCTCGGAACATAAAGGGGGAAGGCTGATCTGCCATTATTGCGGCTATACACAACCCTTGCCCAAGCTATGCCCGAAGTGCGGATCCAAATATATTCTGGGATTCAAAGCAGGTACCCAGCAGATTGAAGATAAATTGAAAGAACTGTATCCGGGGGTGCGGACGCTTCGGATGGATGCGGATACTACCCGGACGAAGGACAGCTATGAGAAAATTCTGTCAGCATTTTCAAACGGAGAGGCCGATGTGCTCATCGGCACCCAGATGATCGTGAAGGGACATGATTTTCCGAAGGTGACATTGGTAGGGATCCTGGCGGCAGATCTGTCCTTAAACGCATCGGATTACCGTGCCGGAGAGCGGACATTTCAGCTGCTGACCCAGGCGGTGGGCAGAGCAGGCAGAGGGGTGCTTCCGGGAGAAGCGGTGATCCAGACTTATCAGCCGGATCATTATGCCATTACCTGCGCGGCAGCCCAGGATTATAAAAGCTTTTATGAGGAAGAAATCCTGTACAGAGAGCTGTCGGGATATCCTCCCGCAGCACATATGCTGGCGGTGCAGATCTATGGCAAAGAGGAAGAAAATGTAAAACAGCTTGCCCGGAGGCTGACAGATGTGGTAAAGTCTAATATGGACTTTTTGCAGATACTGGGGCCGACCCCGGCAAATATCAGCAAAATCAATGATATTTACCGGTATGTGTTCTACGCGAAGCATGCGGAGTATGATACGCTGGTGGCGGTAAAAGACTGTGTGGAGGAGACTTTGAGACAGTGGCAGCCAAGACAGCTGAGTATACAATTCGACTTTGACCCGGTAAACGTGTTATAGGAGGTAATAACTGTGGCAATCAGAAATATTCGTGAATATGGAGATGAGGTACTGAAAAAGACCTGTAAGGAAGTCAAGGAGATGACTCCCCGGACGAAGGAATTGATCGAGGATATGTTAGAGACTATGTATGACGCCAACGGCGTAGGACTGGCTGCTCCCCAGGTGGGCATACTTAAGAGAATTGTGGTGATCGACACCACCGGAGAGGATCCGTATATTCTTATTAATCCCCGGATCGTGGAGAGCAGCGGAGAGCAGACCGGACAGGAAGGGTGCTTAAGTGTTCCCGGGAAGTTTGGTATTGTGACCAGACCCAATTATGTGAAAGCGGTAGCTTTGGATGTCAATATGAAACCCATCGAAGTAGAGGGTACGGAATTATTGGCAAGAGCCATCTGCCACGAACTGGATCACCTGGATGGACATCTCTATGTGGAGAAGGCGGAAGGTCCTCTGCAGGACATGACCTATGAGGATGAGGAAGAAGAATAAGTATTCCGGGAAGGAGATAAGCTATGCAGATCGTATTTATGGGAACCCCTGATTTCGCAGTGGGAGCTCTGGAGGCTTTGATCGCACAGGGACATGAGATCACCGCAGTGGTGACCCAGCCGGACAAGGCAAAGGGAAGAAGCGGGCAGTTACAGTTTCCGCCGGTGAAGGAATGTGCTGTAAAACACGGCATCCCGGTATTCCAGCCTCGTCGGATCAAGACTCCCGAGGCTATTGAAGAATTGAAAAAATATCCCGCAGATGTCTATATTGTGGCAGCCTTCGGACAGATCCTGTCTCAGGAGATCCTGGATCTGCCGAAGTACGGATGCCTGAATATCCACGCATCCCTGCTTCCGAAATACCGTGGGGCATCTCCGATCCAGAGAGTGATCATCGACGGGGAGACGGAGACCGGTGTGACCATCATGCAGATGAATGCAGGACTGGACACCGGAGATATGTTGTATCAGAAGAAGATTCCCATTACTTCGGAAGATACTTTTGAAACATTGCACGACAAGCTTATGGTGCTCGGCGGAGAAGCGATCACCGAGGCATTGCCGCTCTTAGAAGCAGGAAAGCTGACTCCGGAGAAACAGGACGATGCGAAGACCTGCTATGCGGCACTGATCACCAAAGAAATGGGCAGACTGGACTTCACCAAAACGGCAGCCGAACTGGACAGACTGATCAGAGGACTGACACCCTGGCCCAGTGCCTACACATTTTATCGCGGAAAACAGTTAAAGATCTGGAAGGCGATTCCCATGGTGACGGCTCACAGGGAAGCCCCGGGAACGATCCTTACGGTGAATAAGGATTCCTTTGAGGTGGCAGCGTCGGAAGGCGGTCTGAAGGTCATGGAATTGCAGCTGGAAGGCAAAAAGCGTATGACAGCCCATGATTTCCTGTTAGGCGTGAAGGTGCAGCCGGGAGAGATCCTCGGAAGCGACAAATAAGATAAGCAATAGGACAATAAGAAGGAGACTTTGCTATGTACGGTGGTTATTATGGATATGGTTATTATTTTGACCCCACGTATTTTCTGGTATTGATCGGACTGGTGTTATGCCTTGGGGCCAGTGCGCTGGTGAATTCCACCATGCGAAAATACAGTAAGGTCCGGAATATGAGAGGAATTACGGGAGCGGAAGCTGCCCGGAATCTTCTCAATAGAGAAGGCTTGTATAACGTACAGATCGAGTGTCTGAACGCAAACGACGGCGATCATTACGATCCCCGGACAGATACCGTAAGACTGTCATATAATAATTATAACGGAACCTCAGTCACCGCAGTCAGTGTGGCTGCCCATGAGTGCGGACATGCGATCCAGCATGCCCACGGCTATGCACCTATGAGTATTCGTGCGGCACTGGTACCGGTGGTGAACATCGGAAGCAACTTAAGTATTCCCCTGATTTTCTTAGGAGTACTGCTCAGCTGGAACCAGACATTGATCCAGCTGGGAATCTGGGCATTTGCCCTGACCGTGATCTTCCAGTTGGTGACACTTCCTGTGGAATTCAATGCCTCCCGCAGAGCAATCGTGAAGGTGGAGGAATACGGACTGTTAGGCAGTGAAGAAGTAAGCGGTGGTAAAAAGGTGCTGACAGCGGCAGCTCTTACCTATGTAGCGGGAGCAGCATCCTCCGCATTACAGCTGCTTCGTCTGATCCTGTTGTATGGCGGTAACCGCAGAAGGAGAGACTAAGCATGGGGAAGCCTGCAACCACCGATACAAGAGAGATTATTGTGGAGATCCTGCTGGACCTGGAAAAGGGGCAGGATTTTTCCCATAAATTAATAAAAGCAGTGTTGGATAAATACGATTACCTGGATCCCAGAGATAAGGCATTTATCAAGAGAGTTACAGAGGGTACCATAGAGAGACAGCTGGAGCTGGATTATTATCTGAACCGGTTTTCTTCCGTTCCGGTCCGCAAGATGAAGCCTCTGATCCGTTGTCTGCTCCGCATGAGTACCTATCAGATCCTGTATATGGATGCGGTGCCGGACAGTGCGGTATGCAATGAAGCCTGCAAGCTTGCGGCAAAGCGCGGCTTTCGTACTCTGAAGGGGTTTGTCAATGCCGTCCTGCGAAATATATCCCGTAGCAAGGACAAAATGCCCCTGCCGGATCCTACGGATCCTGTAAAATATTTCAGCGTAAAATATTCCATGCCGGAATGGATCGTGAATCTGTGGCTTCCGGTATACGGCACGGAGGGAACGGAAACACTTCTCATGGGACTGCTTAAGATTCATCCGGTATCTCTGCGTTTTTGCCTGGAATTGTCGGAAACGGACCGTGAGGATCTTAAGAAAAAGATAGAGGCTACAGGGGTCCACTTAAGCGCACATAAGGAACTTCCCTATGTATATCTGGCGGAAAATCTGGAAAACGTCAGCGAGCTGCCCGGATTTGCCGAAGGAAAATTCACTGTACAGGATGCTTCTTCTGCCCTGGCGGTAAAAGCAGCAAAAATAAAGCCGGGAGACTTTGTTATGGATCTGTGTGCGGCACCGGGAGGCAAGACGATCCTGGCGGCAGAATATACAAAAGAGACGGGACATGTGTTATCCCGCGATGTGTCAGAATATAAGACGGCTTTGATCCTTGAGAATCTGGAGCGCATGCACCGCACCAATGTGAAAGTGGAAGTGCATGATGCCACGGTTTATGACGCAGAGAGGGAAGCATCTGCGGATGTTGTGTTGATGGATGTCCCTTGTTCGGGCTTAGGTGTCATGGGCAAAAAGAGAGACATTAAATATCATGTGACACCGGAAGGCCTTAAATCTATCCATGAACTGCAGAGGCAGATCGTGGAAGCCGGATGGCGGTATGTGAAGCCGGGTGGCGTGTTGTTGTACAGCACCTGCACTATCAACAGAGAAGAGAATCAGAACATGGCAGCATGGATCACGGAAAAGTTCCCGTTCGTTTTAGAGGAGGAGAGACAACTTCTGCCGGGAACGGATGAGACCGACGGATTCTACTTTGCAAGGCTGCGCAGAAGAACGTGAGATATAAGACATGGATAGTAAAAAAGATATCAAATCCCTGAATTTGGAGGAACTGAAGACCGAACTGGAGAGTATGGGAGAGAAAGCTTTCCGGGCAAAACAGATGTATGAGTGGATGCATGTGAAGTTAGCGAGAAGCTTTGACGAGATGACCAATCTCTCCGCAAAATTCAGGGAACAATGCAAGGAAAAGTATGAATATACCTGTGTAAAGCCTGTCAGAATACAGGAGTCGAAGATCGACGGAACGAAAAAGTTTTTATTTGAACTGTCTGACGGCAATGTGGTGGAAAGCGTGTGGATGCAGTACAAACACGGCAACAGTGTGTGCATTTCTTCCCAGGTGGGATGTCGGATGGGCTGCAGATTCTGTGCGTCCACCCTGGATGGACTGGAGCGGAACCTGACGCCTTCGGAGATGTTAGATCAGATCTATGCCATCACGAGACTGACGCAGGAACGGGTCTCCAATGTGGTAGTCATGGGAACCGGAGAACCCATGGACAATTATGATAATATTCTAAAGTTTCTGCATCTGCTGACGGATGAGAATGGATTAAACATCAGCCAGAGAAATGTCACGGTGTCCACCTGCGGAATCGTGCCGAGAATGCGACAGCTGGCAGATGAGAAGCTGCAGATTACCCTGGCATTGTCACTGCATGCAACCACAGATGAAAAAAGAAGAAAACTGATGCCCATTGCCAACAGGTATTCCATCAAAGAACTGATGGAAGTCTGCAGGTATTATTTTGAACAGACCGGGCGCCGGATCACTTTTGAATACAGTCTGGTAGGCGGTGTGAACGATACGGAAGAGGATGCCAAAGAGCTGATCGCTCTGGCAAAGCCTTTATGCTGTCATATTAACCTGATTCCGGTAAACCCGATTAAAGAGCGGGACTTCGTGCAGTCGGATACCGGGCATATTCAGGCGTTTAAAAATAAACTTGAAAGTAAGAAGATACATGTTACAATTAGAAGAGAGATGGGCCGGGATATTGACGGAGCCTGCGGACAGTTAAGGCGTCGTCATACACAGGAGATGCAGAACCCGGACGGACTCTCACAGGAGGAAAATTGACGTGCTCAAGACGTTTTCCATAACCGATATCGGAAGGAAAAGAAAAGTAAATCAGGACTATATCTATACCTCTGAGGAACCGGTGGGAAATCTGCCCAACGTGTTTATTGTAGCGGACGGTATGGGCGGACATAATGCGGGAGATTATGCATCCAAAGTGACAGTAGAGACCATGCTGGCTGAGATGCAGAGTTCTTTTGAAAAAAATCCCACGCTGATTTTCCGCAGAGCGATCGAGGAAGCCAATGAGGTGATCCGCAGGAGAGCCGACGAAGACAAGAAGCTGGAAGGAATGGGAACGACGGTTGTGGTGGCATCCTGCATGGGCAGATTTTTACAGGTGGCCAATGTGGGTGATAGCAGACTTTATGTGGTGAATCGTGAGATACGGCAGATTACGAGGGATCATTCTCTTGTAGAGGAAATGATACGCATGGGCGGATTAGACCGTGCGGATGCAAGAAATCATCCTGACAAGAATATTATTACCAGAGCGGTAGGTGCGGAGGATCATGTAGAGCCGGACTTTTTTACCGTAGAACTCAGGGAAGGCGATACTGTCCTTATGTGTTCGGACGGACTGACTAATATGCTGGAAGATGAAGAGATCCGCATGATCATCAGTGGTGCAAGAGATCTTGTGGAGAAAGCAGAGCGTCTGGTAGAGGCAGCCAATGCAAACGGCGGCAGAGACAATATCAGTGTTATCCTTATTGAGCCGTGCGCATAAGACAGATAATACTCTTAGTTACTTAGGTTATATAAGAATGGAGAGCAATAATGATCAAAATAGGAATGATGATCGGCGATCGCTATGAGATTCTGGAGAAAATCGGAACCGGCGGTATGTCAGATGTCTATAAAGCAAAATGTCATAAGTTGAACCGATATGTGGCGATCAAGGTATTGAAGCAGGAATTCAGCGAGAATGCTAATTTTGTATCCAAATTCCGTATTGAGGCCCAGGCGGCAGCAGGACTGATGCATCCCAATATCGTAAATGTCTATGATGTAGGGGAAGAAAACGGAATCTACTATATTGTAATGGAACTGGTGGAGGGCATTACCCTCAAAAAGTACATTGAGAAAAAGGCCCGTCTGTCTTACAAGGAAGCAGTAAGCATTGCCATCCAGGTGAGTATGGGCATTGAGGCAGCACATAATAATCATATTATTCACCGGGATATCAAACCGCAGAATATCATTATTTCCAAAGACGGCAAAGTAAAAGTCACGGATTTCGGTATTGCCAAGGCAGCGACCAGCAATACGATCACTTCCAATGTAATGGGAAGTGTACACTATACGTCTCCGGAACAGGCCAGAGGCGGTTACAGTGATGAGAAGAGTGATATCTATTCACTGGGTATCACCATGTTCGAAATGCTTACGGGAAGAGTCCCCTTCAATGGGGAGACGACGGTAGCGATCGCCATCAAGCATATTCAGGAAGAAATGCCTTCTCCCAAGGAATTCGTGCCGGAGATCCCTTCCAGCGTTGCAAGTATTGTATTAAAGTGTTGTCAGAAATCACCGGACCGCAGATATCAGAACATGGCAGAACTGATTGCAGACCTGAAGCAGTCCCTGATCAATCCGGAGGAGGACTTTGTCGTGAACAAGGATCCGGATATGGAAGGCGGCACCCGGATGATCTCGGATGAAGATATGGCACAGATCAAGAGAAAAGTTCCGTATCAGAGTGGCCGGGAGTATGAAGAACAGGATCATGATGAGACGATGCGCCTACGCTCCGATACAGAAGCCATGTATGAGAATGATGAAGAGGCAGAGGGAGAGGATGATTATGATTACGATCCCAAGATGGAACGCGTGACAACGGTTCTGGCAATCGTTGCGGGAGTGGTGATCTGTATTATACTGATCGTACTGGCGGTGAAGATCTTCGGCGGGAAAAAGAACGAAGGCAATAATCCTTCCGGCCCGATCATCACTACGGAGGAAACCAAAGAAGAGGCAGAGAAAGTCGCCATGCCGGATGTGAAGGGCATGAATGTGGATGATGCGAGAAATACACTGACCGGACTGGGAATTCTGACGGAAGTTGTATATGAGGAATCTGATTCCGTGGCAGAAGGTGTGGTGATCAGTACCGACGTCAGCGAGGGTGCCCAGATTGACAAGGGCAGCAAGGTAACACTTACGGCAAGCGCCGGAACCCAGGGCGTAGAAGTTCCGAATGTGGTGGGACTTACTTTTGACGAGGCGAATACACAGCTGGTAAGCAAGGGCTTTTTGGTCAATAAGACAGAGGATTATTCCGACACCATAGAAGCAGGACGCGTGATCGCCCAGACTCCCGCAGATGGAAATAAGGCGCCGAAAGGCAGTGTGATCACCGTTACCGTAAGCCTGGGAAAGGAAGATACGAAGATCCGCGTGCCGAACCTGATCGGACTGTCAGAGCAGGATGGTACGGTGGAAGCAATCGAGGCCGGACTGACAGTAGGCAGTGTGACCCATATTTACAGCGATGAAGTGGGAGAGGGCATGATCTGCTATCAGAGCTATTCCCATGGTTCCTATGTGGATCAGGGAACCTCCATTGATATTAAGGTGAGCCAGGGCGCACAGAAAGTAACCTATAAGTGCAATGTCAGCATTGTGGCACCGACGACTTCCGAGGCACCCCAGTATGTATCGGGAATGGAAGTCGGCATCACCCTGGTGGCGGATGACGGTACGGTACTGATGGATACGAAGGTTACCACCTTCCCGGTAGCGACCAATATCAACGGCATCGCCTCCTCCGGCGGTACCCTCACCATGACCTACCAGGTGACATCGGCAAGCACCACAACAGAGGGGGATGTTGTCGTTCCCGGCACCACAGAGAACAAGACCTTTACCCGAAGAGTGGAATTCGTGAAGGAATAAGACAAAGGCAGGAACTATGAAGGGCAAGATTATAAAAGGAATTGCCGGCTTCTATTATGTCCATGCAGGGGATGCTCTGCATAGTGCGGACGGAATCTATGAATGCAAGGCAAAAGGTGTCTTCCGTAAGGACCACAGGAAACCATTGGTCGGGGACGATGTGGAGATGGAAGTCATAGATGAAGCACAGAAAAAGGGAAATATCACAGAACTGCTTCCCAGGCACAGCGAACTGATCCGTCCGGCGGTTGCCAATGTGGATCAGGCACTGGTGATTTTTGCCATCTGTAAGCCACAGCCCAATTTTAACCTGCTGGATCGTTTTCTGATCATGATGCAGCAACAGGACATTCCCTGCATCATCTGTTTTAACAAGCAGGACATTGATGCAGAGGGGAAAAAAGAGGATTATCGTTCCATCTATGAACAGGCGGGATTTCAGACCATTACTGTCAGTGCCAGGGAAAAGGAAGGCATCGACAGATTAAAAGACCTGCTTCGGGGCAAGACCACCACGGTGGCGGGGCCCAGCGGCGTCGGCAAGTCTTCGCTGGTCAACTGTTTACAGTCGGGTATCGTGATGGAGACCGGTTCCATCAGTGAGAAGATCGAGCGTGGAAAACATACCACCAGGCATTCCGAACTGATCTCCATTGCACCGGATACTTACATTCTGGATACTCCGGGGTTCAGCTCCCTGGGACTGTTCGGACTGGAAAAAGAGCAGCTGGCGGGATATTATCCCGAATTTGTTCCGTTTGAAAAATATTGCAGATTCGGAGGATGTTCTCATATCTCAGAACCGGTCTGCGGCGTGAAAGATGCCGTGGCGGAAGGGGAGATCTCGCGGACACGTTACGAGAATTATTGTCTGCTCTATGAGGAACTGAAAAGTCAGAGAAAATATTAATTATGAGTGAAGTGCAGAATCATCTTGGGGAAAAATTTAAAGAAACCATCGCCGAAGCCATGAAGACCGGAGATTTCCGGGCACTGAATACGTTAGTGAGCGATACAGTCAACGATGCTCTGCGGGAAGCGGATTTTCAGGCGAATCTATCCAGGGAAGCCACGGAAAAAAAGGTCTGGAATTCCCAGCGCAGCTGGCAGGATAAAAAGCGGGAAGAAGAGAAGTCTAAAGAGCAGATCCAGACGGAGCGCGAAGAACGGGAAAGACAGCGGGAAGAACACCGCAGACAAAACGAAGAATGGCACAGACAGCGAATAGAACGGGAAAAACAATGGGAAGAGCAGCGTAAGGCACAGGCGGCACAGAACCGTGCCAGAAATCAGGCAGGAGTCGGGGCAACCAGAAAGGCTACGGCTTCCGAGATGACTTCTTTGGTAAAAATGGAGAAAAAGGGAAGCGTGTCCGGAACTCTGTGCACCGTGTTCGGAGGCATCGGACTAGGCTTTTCCGGACTGGGACTTTTGGTACAGCTTCTCCTGGCAGCTTTTAGTGCAGCAAGTTTAAGTGCGGCAATTCTTCCGGGAGTACTTTCTTTGGTATTTTTGGAGATGATATCCTATGGCAACGGACAGCGCAGAAGATTACAGCGTGCGGAGAAATATCTGGAGCTGTGCGGTACCAAGATGTACGGTGTGATCACGGAGATGGCGCGTTATACCGGCAAAAGCGTCCGCTATGTAAAAAAAGATCTGCGTAAAATGTTAAAAGCCGGAATGTTCCCTAACGGTCATCTGGATGACAAAGAGACCTGTTTTATGTTAAATGATGTGATCTATCATCAATATCTGGAGACAGAAAAGGCTTATCTGGAACAGAAAAAATCAGAGGAACAGGCAAAACAGATGCCGGACAAAGGAACAGCACAGGACGCTGCACAGACGGAGAGAGAACAGGAACTCCACAGTATGGTAGCAGAGGGGATGGAATGCATCAGACATCTGCGGGACCTGAACGACCGGATCGAAGAGGAGGCAATCTCCGAGAAGCTGTACCGTCTGGAGAATCTGTTAAAGGAGATCTTCGACAGAGTGCAGGAGCACCCGGAGCAGATGCATAGAATGCATAAATTAATGGATTATTATCTGCCCACTACTTTAAAGCTGGTGGAGCAGTATGTGGAATTTGACGAGGTCAGTAGTCCCGGAGAGGACATTCTCGATGCCAAGAAAGAGATCGGGAAGACACTGGACATGATCAATCAGGCATTTGTGACATTGTTAAACAATCTGTTTCAGGATGCCGCCTTTGACGCATCGGCGGATGTGCAGGTATTACAGGCCATGCTGGCAAAGGAAGGTCTGACGGAATCCGATTTTGTAATGGGAAAACAGTAAAATTTAAATGATGTAATAGTAAAAAATGGGGGTATCAATATGAATATGGATTTAGACGCAGCAACAAAAGAAGCACCGACTCTTACACTGGATCCTTTTGCGGAGGCAAAGGCAGAGATCGTGGAGAAGAAGCCGGAGGAGTTGGTGGAAGAGCAGGCGGTTCCCGAGATGGAACTGACACCGGAAGAGCAGAAACAGGTGGATGATTTTGCAGCACAGATCGACCTGACCAATACCCAGGCGGTGTTACAGTACGGAGCCGGAAGCCAGAAGAAGATCGCTGATTTCTCAGAGACGGCGCTTAGTAATGTCCGGACCAAGGATATGGGAGAAGTTGGAAATCTGTTAACCGACGTGGTGGCACAGTTAAAGGATTTCGACACCGAGGAAGATAAGGGATTTTTCGGACTGTTCAAAAAAAGCGGAGACAAGCTGAGCAATCTGAAAGCAAAGTACGATAAGGCGGAAGTCAATATCACAAAGATCTGTGATGCCATGGAGAGTCATCAGGTAGTGCTGTTAAAGGATGTGGCTGTGTTGGACAAGCTGTACCAGCTGAACCTGAATTACTTCAAGGAACTGTCCATGTATATCCTGGCAGGTAAAAAGAAGCTGGCGCAGGCAAAAAGTGTGGAGCTTCCGGAGCTTTTAGAGAAGGCACAGAAGAGTGGACTTCCGGAGGACACCCAGGCAGCGAAAGATTTCGCGGCAATGTGTGAGCGGTTTGAGAAGAAGATCTATGATCTGGAGCTGACCAGAGCCATTTCCCTGCAGATGGCACCCCAGATCCGTCTGATCCAGTCCAATGACATCGCCATGTCCGAGAAGATCCAGTCGACGTTAGTGAATACGATCCCTCTGTGGAAGAGTCAGATGGTCATTGCCATCGGTCTGGATCATGCTACCGATGCCGCCAAGGCACAGCGTGCCGTATCGGATATGACCAATGAACTGTTGAAGAAGAACGCGGAAGCACTGAAGGTGGCTTCTGTGGAGACAGCGAAGGAATCCGAGCGGGGAATTGTGGATATAGAGACACTTAAGAGTACCAATCAGACACTGATGACGACATTGGATGAGGTCATGAAGATCCAGGAAGAGGGACGTGCGAGAAGACAGAGCGCTGAGGAAGATTTACAGCGCATTGAGAATGAAATGAGAGATAAATTACTGGAGATGAGCAGGGCTTCCCATACTTAATTTTTACATAATTTTAAGAAGCTTCATCTTGACGAAACAGATAAGGAAAATTAAAATAAAATACAGGAAGGTTAATTCACGGAAGGAGCAGAAACAAATGAAAAAACTGGAAGAAATACTAAGAGACAAACCAATTAAAAATAAGTTGTCTTTTGCGTTCCGCATCATGGATATTTTATATGTGGTGCTGGCACTGGTGGCAGTGGGGGAATTGATACGGTCAAAAGGCTATATAGGAAGTATAGTTGTTGTGGTTTTACTTGTTTTAGCTATCATATTTAATGCATCCATGTCGAAAATGCTTGCCAAAATGCTGATAGATCCGATCACGAACCTGGTAACTGCGTCTGAGAAGATCGCATCCGGTGATTTTGAGATCGGTGTACCTTATGAATCTGAGGATGAGCTGGGCAGACTTTCCGACAGCTTTGAGACCGCCGCAGCTATTTTGAAAAAGGTTGTATCAGATCTGCAGACTATTGTAGAGCAATTTTCCGATGGTAATTTTGATGTTCACAGCAGCTGCCCGGAGGCATATGTCGGACTGCTCCGAAATGTTTTGGATGAGCTGGATGAAATGGTAAATAAGGTCAGTGAGACCATGCACGGTATTCAGGATTCCTCCGAGCAGGTATCTGCGGGCAGCAATCAGCTGGCAGTCAGTGCACAGGATATAGCGGAGGGCGCTACCCATCAGGCAGCATCCGTAGAAGAACTGGTGGCTACCGTAGACGAAGTAACCAGTCAGGTACTGGAGAATACCAAGTCTACCGACATTGTACATGACAAGGCGAAAAAGGTAGGTATCGAGGCAGCCAACAGCCAGAAGAAGATGGATGAGCTGGTAGATGCCATGAAGAAGATCAACGCAACGACCCAGAACATTGAAAAGATCATCGCGGATATTGAGAATATCGCATCCCAGACCAATCTGCTGTCCTTAAATGCCTCCATCGAGGCAGCCCGTGCCGGAGAGGCAGGAAGAGGCTTTGCAGTCGTGGCAGATCAGATCAGACAGCTGGCAGAAGAGAGTGCTAATTCCGCAGTAGAGTCCAAGAAGCTGATCGAAGAGTCCATGAACGAGGTAGAGGTGGGTAATAAGGTCACCAAGGAGACCAATGATGCTATGCAGGAGGTTATGGCTGAGCTGGATCAGATCATCCAGGAGGTTGCCAATATCCGTACTGCGTCTGACAAACAGGCGGTTTCCGTTAAAAATATCAAAAAGGGTGTGGGAGACATCAATGATGTTATCCAGTCTAACTCTGCAGCAGCTGAAGAGACTTCCGCTACCAGCGAGGAGCTTTCCGCATCTGCTACTACTCTGAACGAGCTGTTAGAGCATTTCAAACTGCGCGGCTGATCAGAGGATGTGTTCCGAAATGAGCGGAATAAGGAAGAGAGAACAGAAGAACCATAGCTGTAAGTTCACAGCTGTGGTTCTTTTCATATCGGAGGAGAAAAAGACAAATGCTTCACAGAAAACAATACAGGGTGGCGGTGAGAGTAACCATTATGGTGCTGGCGCTTACCCTGACTGCCTGTGGAACACAGGAAAATACCGGGAGTACGGAAAGCGTGAAGAGCACAGAAACCGTGGAGAACACAGAGACCGTGAAGGGCACAGAAACCGTGGAGAGCACAGAGACCATAGAGAATGTAGAAATTATAGAAGCTATGGTTTCAGAGAGTGCGGCACCACAGGGAACGGCAAATGTCACACCACAGATGCAACCGGTGGAATACACCAACTTGCAGCAGATCACCCTGGATTCCACATGGGATTATGCAGATCATTCTAAAATAAATACCGGAGCCGCAGTACTCTACAGGGCACCGGAGGAATCCGGACGAAAAGGTATCGTCATCGGTGTCAATGCAGGACATGGTACTGTGGGAGGGAGTAAAGTAAAGACTCTGTGTCATCCGGACGGCTCGGCGAAAGTCACCGGAGGCAGTACGGCGGCGGGAGCAATGGAAGCTGCAGCAGTTTCCGGAGGCATGACGTTTCAGGACGGCACACCGGAGCGGGAGGTGACATTACGTATGGCACAGATCCTGCGGGATAAGCTGTTATCTTCCGGTTATGATGTGCTGATGCTACGGGACAGTGAGGATGTGCAGTTAGACAATGTGGCGCGGACTGTGATCTGCAACAATGTCGCGGACTGCCATATTGCACTGCACTGGGACAGCGGTGACGGCAAAAATTACGACAAGGGATGCTTCTACATCTCGGTGCCGGAAGCACTGAAAAACATGGAGCCGGTGGCATCGCACTGGCAGCAGCACGATACCCTGGGAACAGATCTGGTGGAAGGACTGCGGGAGCAGGGAGCCACAATTTATGGGAAAGGACATATGGGTATTGACCTGACCCAGACATCCTACAGCACGATCCCTTCTGTGGATATGGAACTGGGAAATGCGTATTCCGACCACAGTGATGCCGCGCTTAGGCTGCTGGCAGAGGGACTGCTGTCCGGAATTACGGCATATTTTGAACAATAGTCATTAACAGATCATTATCATATGATTACTTCCTATTAGGAACGCTGTAAATACAAGGCTTTTCGGAGCCTACAAACCAGAAAAAATAATATTTGATCTATCACATTACGCAAAAAGCCGT
>ENA-UEQJ01002114-UEQJ01002114.1-human-gut-metagenome-genome-assembly--contig:-NODE-2114-length-14668-cov-5.451374_pt1 | contig 14668 bp, 15 predicted proteins | sample MGYA00242937_ERZ507938 | MGnify/ENA primary metagenome ERZ507938 (study PRJEB26167, sample SAMN06115437) | human gut metagenome | host: Homo sapiens | place: China:Gansu | collected 2015-07-03...
CTGCACGTGTCAGTCTGAGAGTGCTGCTGCCCGATATGGACGGCGCAGTCAGTGCGGGCAATACCCGCACCTCTGCCAACACCCGCGCTGTCGATGCCGCTGTGGAGAATCGGCTGGACAGCCTGCGCGTACTGGTATTCAACAGCAGCGGCCAGATAGTAACCAACCGCAAATACACGGCACAGTCCGACGGAGCGCTTTCGGCTCTCCAGATAGACACCTGGTCGGGCAATAACCTTACATTCTGCTTTGTGGCTAACAGTAGGGACGATCTGGACAACCGGCTGGCTGTCGTCACTTCCTACAACGATCTGCGTGAATTCATGGTAACGGCTTCCAGCTTGAACTTCGGTCTGAGCGACACCGGGGCTCTTATTATGACTGCCATTGTGGAGAACGTAAACGTGCAGCCGGGTTCCGATACTATTAGTGACCCGATACAGCTTCAATTCCTTGCGGCAAAACTCACGCTCACGGTTACCGACGCGACCCCTGATGGACATGCTGTCACCATTCTTGGATGGGACGTACAGGACGTTCCGGCACGCAGCTATCTTTTTCCCGATAGTAAAGATGCCAATCCCGCTCCGGAAGGAGGTGCTGATAAAGAAGAATACTGGCTGACAACCGCGTCGGATTATCCTTTCGAGGTCAACCGGAATAAAAGCGCTTCTCAAACGCTCTACCTCTTCGAGAACCGCAGGGGCGGACGTGTGGCAAGGTCACTGCCTGGTACCGACGAGCAATATCCGGATATGGCTCTGGACGATACCGACCACCGCGGCAAGGCATGGTTCAAACCCCGACGCGCCACTGCCGTTGTCATTAATGCCATACACAGGGCCGGCACCCAATCCGAACTGATAAAGGCATACATCTATCTGGGCAATGACAACCACAGCGATTACAATGTTCTTCGCGGGAGTCACTATACATTCAACATCACGGTGTATGGAATCAACGATATCAAGATAGATACAAACGTGGATTCCAAGGCAGGCGATTTCTTCGTGGATTACAGTGACAACCTGCGAATGGACGCGCACCCCGACTTCCGCGCCCTGCGTATGCATGCTGCCGGTGGCACGGGAACGATGGAGATACTCGACTCGCAAGGCAGAACCTATGCCGATCCGTCATTTGATGCTACCTGGCTCAAAATCTCTCCGTTGAACCTGATGTATCACCAGGTGAAGCAGTCGTCGTCGCCCGCCAATGACTGGCAGCAGGCTTCGAATCCTGAAAGTAAACTCGTGCGTCCCAAGTACATTCCGCACCAGAGTGTCCGGGAGAAACTGACTCAAGAAGGCATAGGCGGCTGGAACACCATTCCTGACGGTAAGGAGAACAGGCTGTGAGAATTATATCATAGTTGGCGATACTGATGATCCGGGGACATCTCTTGCAGACAGCAGCCAGTCATATCTGGAGGATGGAGATGACTATGTAGGAGTTGATGACACTGCATGGGAAGCAGCCTTAAGAGAAGCATTTGGAGAACATTTCTTTAATACAAGAGTTTACATGATTCAGAATGGGCTGGATGATTGTGGTTTGAAAAAGGAAAAGATAGACGAGTTATATGGAGCGTTTGGATATATATCTGTGAAACTTCGTTCTGACTGGACACATTTTAATGCGTATGGATATTATTCTAAAGGCGTAGGAATCTATAAAAAAGGTATTGAGCTAGGATACTGGGAATAGTCTGTCGAAATGCTTTATAAAGGAAATTTACAATGAGTAAGAATAAATACGAAATAGATATGTGCAATGGCACAATAATGGATAAGTTAATATCGTTCTCAGTGCCATTGATGCTTTCAGGAATATTACAGCTAATGTTTAATGCTGTAGATATAATTGTTGTTGGAAGATTTGCAGGAAGCCAGTCGTTAGCAGCAGTAGGTTCAACGACAGCGCTTATTAATATGTTTGTTAATCTTTTCATAGGAGTTTCGTTGGGCGCAAATGTACTGGCTGCCAGATTCTATGCGTCAGGCAAACATAAGGAGATGTCAGAGACAGTGCATACTGCGATAACATTTGCAGCAATAAGCGGAGTTGTGATGGCGCTGATAGGCGTGCTGATGGCTAAGCCGGCACTTGAGCTTATGGGAACACCGGATGATGTAATTAACCTCTCAACACTGTATATGAGAATATATTTTCTTGGTATGCCATTCTTTATGCTTTATAACTATGGTGCGGCTGTTCTTAGAGCAGTTGGTGATACCAAGAGACCGCTGATGTTTCTTATAGCAGCGGGAATTATAAATGCATGCCTTAATATGGTACTTGTTATTGTGTTTAACTTAGGGGTTGCAGGAGTAGCAATCGCAACAATATTTTCACAGTTCATATCGTGTGTGCTTGTATTAAGATGTCTGAATAAGACAGATGCAAGTTACCAGTTGAGATTCTCAAAATTAAGGATAAAGGGATACTATCTTAAACAGATATTTCAGGTTGGAATTCCGGCAGGAATACAGAGTACAGTTATTAATTTCTCAAATGCTTTGCTGCAGTCGTCAGTTAATTCATTCGGTTCAACAGCAATGGCAGGATATACAGCAGCCAACAATATTCTTGGTTTTCTATATGCATCAATTAATTCAGTAACACAGGCCTGCATGAGTTTTACAAGTCAGAATTATGGTGTAAGAAAGTTCAGGAGAATGGACAAGGTGCTTATAGATTGTGCAATACTTTCAGTAGGAGTGTCACTTGTATTTGGCTGCGGTGCATATATATTTGGTGATAAAGTGCTTATGATATACACTAACAGTGAAGATGTTATCAAATGTGGTGTTGAGATATTATCAATTACTACAGTACCATATTTCTTATGTGGAATAATGGATCTGTTTCCGGGCGCGCTTCGTGGAATGGGGTATTCGCTAGTACCTATGATATTATCAGTTATTGGTACTGTAGGAATGAGAATATTCTGGATATTCGTGATATTCCCAAGCCACAGAACACTGTATGACCTGTTCATATCATATCCGGCATCATGGACGGCAACGATAATTATGCAGGTTATATGTTTCCTTATAGTACGTCGAAAAGTGCATTCACAGATTAATAAATGATTATAAAACATTTAAGCCATTCCGTAAGGAGTGGCTTATTAACTATAAAGTTCTTCAAGAGTTCTGGCTATCTCGCCAGCATCACAGTCACATCCGTTTTCTTCCCATTTTAAAAATGCATTAAGCAATCCGCCAGAGTAACAGTATAGTCTGTACTCAGAGTAATTCTTAGGATTCGTAAAATGTTCAGACATAAAATTATTAATGCTGTTAATCAGAATAGAATAAAGTCCACATCTAGAAAGAGTAAGAAAATAATCCTTATACCGGTTAAAGAATTCAAGTGCAAAAAGGATGTGTGAATAATCAAGAAAGCTCCCGCTTTCAGGGTTTCTGGCACATTCTTCCAGATATTCAATTATAATAATATTAAGATAGTCGCATAGTGCATCATGGATTGATTGATAATATTTGTAAAAAGTTATGCGTGGTAATGCGTATCTTATCAAAATCAGTGTATTTAAGAAGCCTGATTACTGCTTCGCCTATGCACATTCGTGTAAATGTATTCTTAGAATCTTTGTTAACTATATTCATAATGTACTCCTGAAATATACAAAAACGCTATTTTTGTATATTGTAACACTATAAGTTATAAAATACAATATGACATAGTATTTAAAACTACATTAAAACGGTGTATATCCGGCAAACAGGAGGATTAATAATGAGATTAGTAGCAGATTCAGCATGTGATATAAAAGAACTTGAGGGAATGGTCTTTAAGGCAGTTCCACTTACAATATCTACAGATAACGAGGAGTTTTGTGATGATGAACAGCTTGATATTCATAGAATGCTTGATGTTCTTGAAAAACATAAGGGACGTTCATACACTGCGTGTCCTGGAATAGATGCGTGGCTTGAAGCTTTTGACGATGATAACGAGATATTTGTTGTAACAATAACTGCAGGAATGTCAGGAACATATAATTCTGCAATGGCAGCGAGAGCAGTGTATCTGGAGGAACATCCACAGGCTAAGGTCAGAGTAATAGATTCTAAAAGCACTGGTCCACAGATGCGTATTATACTGGAACGATTGCAGCAAATGATTAAAGAGGGAAAGAAATTTGAAGAGATAGACGGAGCAATAGATGCATATATGCAGAAAACAAGATTGTTCTGTTCATTAAAATCACTGCATAATCTTGCACAGAATGGTCGTGTAAGCAAGGTTGTAGCATCGGCTGCGGAGGTTCTTGGCATAAGTGTAATAGGAACAGCAAGCAGTCATGGAACATTGGAAGCAATCGGTAAATGCAGAGGTGATAAAAAACTTCTTGTAAAACTCCAGGCATTACTTGACGATGCAGGATATGAAGGCGGAAAACTGAGAATATGTCATGTTGAGAATGAAGCTCTTGCAGATAAGATAGCAGATATGATAAAGCAGGCATATGGTGCTACGGATGTGTGTGTATATAAAGCAGGAGGATTATGCAGTTATTATGCTGAGCGAGGCGGAATAATACTCAGCTGTGAAACAAAATAAATACTTTGAATATCAAAATAGTATTGACAAACCTTATTTGTGCTCTTATAATTAGCTCAAATATATTAGTTAAATATATTTAGATAAAATTATTTAAGGAGAACAAAACAATGACATTTGAAAAGGTAAAAGAAATTATTATGGATACTATTAACTGCTCAGAGGATAAGATTACATTAGAAGCGAATTTAAAGGATGATCTTGGAATTGATTCACTTGATTCTATGGAACTTATGATGGCAGTTGAAGATGCTTATGGAATTACTGTTCCAGAAGAAGAACTTCCTAATCTTACATCAGTTAAAGCAATTGTTGAGTATGTTGACAAGAATGCAGCTTAACATAAAGATTTTAAGGAAGATAGTTTGTTATGGATATTAATGATATTTATGGGATTATAGATAAGTTTGATGCAAGTGGATGCAGCGAACTGAATCTGGAGATGAATGGCGTATGCCTTGGACTGAAGAAAACAATGCACGAAGCCATATGTGATGTGCCTGTAAAGAAAGATATTGTTCGCATTAGTACAGAACAGGAACAGAACGTTACAGCTATTCAGGATGTACAGCCACAGTCAGATGAGCATATTAAAGAAATTAAAGCGCCATTGGTTGGAACTTTCTATACAGCAGCAGGTCCTGATGAGGAACCTTTTGTAAAACCAGGGCAGAGCGTTCATGCTGGTGATGTTATTGGAATAATTGAAGCAATGAAGCTGATGAACGAAGTTACAGCAGATTGTGACGGTACGGTTAAGGAAGTGGCAGCAGAGAATGGCACTATGGTTGAGTATGGACAGCCGCTTGTAATCCTTAATTAACGGAGGTAGCAGAAGTGTTTAAGAGAATACTGATAGCAAACCGTGGAGAAATAGCGCTAAGGATAATCAGATGCTGCCGTGAGATGGATGTAGAAACCGTAATTGTATATTCAACGGCAGATAAGAATTCACTTGCTGTTATGGCAGCAGACAAAGCGGTTTGCATTGGACCGGCAAAGGCGGCTGAAAGTTATCTTAATCAGGATGCGATAATAGAAACAGCAATACTGACAGGGTGTGAGGCAGTCCACCCTGGTTATGGTTTTCTGTCCGAAAATGCTGCTTTTGCAAGAAAATGTGAGGAGAACAATCTTATATTTATAGGACCATCGGCGGACATAATAAGCAGCATGGGAGATAAACAGTCGGCAAGGCAGCTTATGATTGAATGCAAAGTTCCGGTTGTACCCGGCTCTGATGGTCTGGTTGCAACAGCAGAGGAAGCAGCACACATTGCAGAAAGAATTGGTTATCCTGTACTTATTAAAGCGTCAGCTGGAGGCGGTGGAAAAGGAATGCGCAAGGCATTCAGCAGAGAAGATATAGAAAATGCATTTGAAACCGCTAAGAGTGAAGCTAAAGCTGCATTTGGCAACGATGATATGTACATAGAGAAGCTGATAATCAATCCACGGCATATTGAGATACAGATTCTTGCAGATAAATATGGCAATACAATATATCTTGGAGAACGTGACTGTTCAATCCAGCGTAATAATCAGAAGCTTTTAGAGGAAGCTCCGAGTGCAAGATTATGTAAAGATCAGCGGACAGTCATGGGAGAGACTGCAGTAAGAGCTGCCAGAGCAGCAGGATATTATAGTGCAGGAACTGTTGAATTCGTTATGAATGAACAGGGTGACTACTATTTTATAGAGATGAATACGAGAATACAGGTTGAACATCCGGTAACTGAGCAGGTTACAGGAATTGACCTTATAAGAGAACAGATAAGAATAGCTGCCGGAATGAAGCTTAATATCACTCAGGAAGATACATGTGTCAATGGACATGCAATTGAGTGCAGAATAAATGCGGCTACACCGGGAGTTATTAAATTCTTACATTTTCCAGATGGTTATGGAGTAAGAGTTGAGAGCCATCTTTTTGAAGGTTATGAAGTGAGTCCGTTTTATGATTCAATGATTGCCAAGATTATAGTGACTGGAAGCAGCAGACTTGAGGCGGTAAGACGATTAAGAAGGGCTCTTGAGGAACTGATAATTGAAGGAGTTAAGACTAACAGAGAGTTCATGCATCTTCTTACATATCATAAGGATTTTATAAGAGGAAATTACAATACAGGTTTCTGGGAGAAGAATCATACCGAAATTGAAAAGTGGCTTAAGGAAGGAATTACAGTTAAATGAATATCAATGACATTTTCTTAAAGCGTAAGAAAAGGTGGGGTACTATCAACAGATTAAGGGATAGTGAGGAACAGGCAGATGGAAGCCTTACACCATCAAGAAGAATTGCACTTATAAGTGATGACAAAAGTTTCAGGGAATTGTATGCACAGGTTAAGACAGGCAATCCAAACAGCTTTCCGGGATATGAGAAGAAGGTTGAAGCAAACAGATTAAAGACAGGCCAGCAGGATGCAGTAGTTACTGGAACATGCCGAATTGGCGGAGTCAAAACAGCTGTTGCAGTTATGGATAAAAGATTTCTTATGGGAAGCATGGGAATTGCGGTAGGTGAAAAGATTACAAGACTCACAGAATATGCAATGAAAAGAAAACTGCCACTTATAATATTTGCTGCAAGCGGTGGAGCGAGAATGCAGGAAGGCCTTTTCTCGCTTATGCAGATGGCAAAGACAACAGCGGCAATTGAAAAGTTCAAGGATGCGGGTGGATTATTTATATCATATCTCACTAATCCTACAACAGGTGGTGTGAGCGCAAGCTTTGCAAGTCTTGGTGACATTATAATTGCTGAACCAGGAGCACTTATATGCTTTGCCGGGCCAAGAGTTATTGAACAGACTATCGGACAGAAGCTGCCGGAAGGCTTCCAGCACTCAGAGTTTCTGTTAGAACATGGCATGATAGATATGATAGTTGACAGAAAAGATATGAAGCAGACTTTATCAAAGATATTGAAAATGCATGTGAATACCGGAGGAGAAGCATGAGCAGTGAAAATGTTTTAACACCATATGAGAAAGTCCTTGCAGCCAGAAAAAGTGACCGTCCGGATATTATGAAATACATAGAAGTGCTTTTCGATGATTTTATAGAAATGCATGGTGACAGATACTATAAAGATGATAAAAGCCTTGTTGCAGGAATTGCTTCATTTAATGGAAAAACGGTAACTGTTATTGGAAACCGTAAAGGAAAGAATATAGAAGAGAATATAAGATATAACTTCGGAATGGCGTCACCTGAAGGGTATAGAAAAGCAGTCCGTGTTATGAAACAGGCTGAAAAATTCAGGAGACCTGTCATAACATTTGTTGACACGCCAGGTGCATATCCAGGCATGGAAGCAGAAAGCAACGGACAGAGTAATGCGATTGCGGGAAGTATAGCAGCAATGCTTAAGCTTACAGTACCTGTTATATCTGTAATTACAGGTGAAGGTGGAAGCGGAGGTGCATTGGCACTGGCAGCAGCCGACAGGGTGTACATGCTTGAAAATGCAGTATATTCAATTCTGTCGCCGGAAGGTTTTGCGTCAATAATATATAAGGATGCTAAGAAAGCACCACAGGCAAGTGAGATTATGAAGCTTACTGCACAGGAACTTTTTACTGCCGGACTCGTTGACGGTGTAATAGCAGAAGGAGACAGGTGTTTTTCAGATATAGCAAGAATGTTAGAAAAAGAACTCGGAATTCTTTGCAGGATGAAATCGAAAGAGCTTGTTAATTCAAGATATGACAAATTCAGGAATATAGACAGGGGAGAGATAAAGTGAAAGGCATTCAGATAGTGTCCACAGGGAAAGCACTCCCAGAAGAGATAATTACGAATGATGACTTAAGCCGGATTGTTGATACAAATGATGAATGGATAACAACAAGAACAGGTATTAAGAAAAGATACAGATGTACACAGGAAAATACTACATCACTTGCAGTCAGAGCAGCATATGAAGCGGTAGAAGCATCAGGTGTGGATATTGCAGAAATAGGTGCAGTTATAGTTGCAACTTCAACGGCTGATAATGCATTTCCATCTACTGCAGCAATTGTACAGAAGGAACTCGGATTGGCAGAGAATGTACTTGCATTTGATTTAAGCAGCGCATGTACAGGTTTTCTGCATGCATTAAATGTTGGACAGGCACTGTTTAACAGCACTGATTATAAATACATACTGCTTATTGGCAGTGAACAGATGTCTAAGATATTAGATTATACAGACCGCTCAACATGTGTGCTTTTTGGAGATGGTGCAGGTGCAGTTCTTATAAAAGCGGCTGACAATATGTATAGACAGATTAATTACACAAGAGGCGATACTGATGTACTTGTATGCAGAGGTATAGGTGCACAGGATGCATATGTAAAGATGAATGGAAATGCGGTGTTCCGTTTTGCAGTTGATGTTCTTAAACAGGGAATTGATGAAATATTGAAAAAATCGGACATGACACTTGATGACATAGATTATATTGTGTGCCATCAGGCTAATGAAAGAATTATCAATCATGTAAAGAAAAAATATCCGGGACATGAAGATAAGTTCTATATAAATATAGCGGAATACGGTAATACATCAGCGGCAAGTATCCCAATAGCACTAGATGAGTTAGCACAAAGCGGATGCTTTGACAAAGGCAGAAAGCTGATTCTTGCGGGCTTTGGGGCGGGGCTTAGCTGGAGCAGTGCTTTGATAGAGACATAATAAGGAGCAGCATAATGAGATTAGATAAGATGTTAGGAATAAAATATCCGTTTATACAGGGCGGAATGGCTAATATTGCAACAGGAGAATTTGCAGCTGCAGTTAGTAATGCAGGCGGACTGGGGCTTATTGGAGCTGGTGGAATGAACACGGATATGCTTCGTGAAAACATAAGAAAATGCAGAACACTTACGGATAAACCATTTGGTGTGAATCTTATGCTTATGAATCCGGAAGCTGATGCAATGGCAGAACTGCTTGTGGAAGAAAATGTAAAGATTGTAACAACAGGAGCAGGAAGTCCGGCTAAATATATGGAAAAATGGAAGGCTAACGGAATGATGGTTATACCAGTTGTTTCAAGTGCAGCACTTGCAATAAGAATGGAGCGCTTCGGAGCTGATGCAGTAGTTGCAGAGGGAACAGAAAGTGGTGGTCATGTCGGCGAGATGACAACTATGACGCTTGTCCCAAAGGTAGTTGACAGTGTGAATATTCCGGTTATTGCAGCTGGAGGAATTGCAGATGGCAGACAGCTTGCAGCAGCATTTGCACTTGGTGCGGCAGGTGTACAGATGGGAACTTGTCTTCTGGCAAGTACAGAGTGTCCTATACATGATAATTATAAGCAGGCAATACTTAAAGCAAAGGATAATGACACGATAGTTACAGGAAGAATTGCTGGTACTCCTGTGCGTGTTCTTAAAAATGAGATGTCACGCGAGTATGTAAAGCAGGAGAAGGCAGGTGCTGATAAGATGGAACTTGAGAAATATACATTAGGTTCTCTTCGTAAGGCAGTGTTTGACGGTGACACAATGAATGGCTCACTGATGGCAGGTCAGGTTGCAGGCCAGATTGATAAGATACAGCCAATTGAGAAAATATTTGAACAAATATATGAAGAATATGAGGCTGTGCGAAAGGAATTGTATGCAGATTAAGGACAAAGTGCTTGATGTTCCGGTAATTCAGGGCGGTATGGGTGTCGGAGTTTCTCTTTCATCCCTTGCAGGTGCAGTCGCAGCAAATGGGGCATGTGGAGTTATCAGTTCTGTTAATGCAGGTTATGATGAACAGGATTTTAAGAGCAGCCCCTTTAAGGCGAATCTAAGGGCACTTGATTACCATATTAAGAGAGCTAAGCAGATTGCAGCAGAAAGTGCAAAGAAGGGACTTGTAGCTGTAAATATTATGACTGCAGTTTCTCATTATGAGGAAAGCTGTAAGACCGCAGTTTCAGCAGGAGCAGATATTATTATCTCAGGTGCAGGACTTCCACTTAATCTGCCACAGTTTACTAAGGGAACAGATACACTGGCAGCACCCATTGTTTCAAGTGGCAGGGCTGCCAGGATAATTATGAAAACTTATAAGAAGCATTATGATGTGTATCCGGATATGTTCATTATTGAAGGAAGCATGGCAGGAGGACATTTAGGCTTTGGTGCAGATGATATTACACAGGGAAAAACACAGAGTAACGATGAAATATTGTCAGATGTACTTGCTGTAATAGAAGAGTACGGTGCGGATATCCCGGTTTTTGTCGCTGGAGGTGTGTTTGATGGCAAAGATATGGCACATTATGTAAATGAAGGTGCTGCAGGTGTACAGATTGCGACAAGATTCATTGCTACCAATGAATGTGATGCTTCAGATACATTTAAACAGGCTATTGTTAATGCAAAGAGAGAAGACATCCGTATTATTAAAAGTCCTGTTGGAATGCCGGCACGTGCAATTAACAGCCCACTGCTTGAAAGGCTTGATGCAGGAGAAACCTTCACGGCAAGAAAATGTAATGGTTGTCTTACAGCATGTAAGAAGGATGACAGTATACCATATTGCATAAGCAGGGCACTTATAGCAGCAGTTAAGGGTGACTGGGATAATGGACTGTTTTTTGCAGGAAGTAATGCAGACAGAGTTGACCGGATAATGAGCGTACAGGAACTTATTAATGAGATTATGACAGATTATAGATTGAATAAATCGGACATAAAAGCTGTGATTGAGCAAATCTGACATTGATTTGGAAAGGATATGGAATGAGTGATAGAAGAAAAGCACTTATTACAGGTGCAAGCAGGGGAATAGGAAGGGCTATATGCGTTAAGCTTGCAAGTGAAGGAACGGATATTGTATTCAGTTACCGTTCAGGTGATGAGGCTGCCAGTGAAACAGTTAATTTATGCAGAGAGTATGGAATTGAAATCCATGCAATTAAGGCAGATGTGAGTGATTCAGAGGAATGTGAGCGTTTAATTAAGGAAGCCGTGGATTTACTTGGCGGAAGAATTGATATTCTTGTTAATAATGCAGGAATTACTAAGGACAATCTTATTGGACGTATGAAGGATGAGGATTTCGATGCAGTTATAGATGTGAATCTAAAGGGTACATTTTATATGATGCGTGGGGTCTCAAGACTTATGTTAAGACAGAGAGCAGGAAGAATTATTAATATGAGTTCTGTTGTAGGCGTTATGGGCAATGCAGGGCAGGTTAATTATTCTGCAAGTAAAGCAGGTGTTATTGGCATGACGAAGTCACTTGCAAGAGAGCTTGCGTCAAGACATATTACTGTAAATGCGGTTGCACCGGGAATGATTGAAACTGATATGACCGGAGCAATGTCAGATGCTGTTAAAGAAAAAGTGGTGGAGAATATACCTTTTAAAGAGATGGGAAAGCCGGAAGATATTGCAGAAACAGTAGCATTTCTTGCGGGTGACGGAGCACGATACATAACCGGACAGGTACTTTGTGTAGACGGAGGAATGGCAATATGAGAAGAGTTGTAATAACAGGTATGGGAGCAGTTACTCCTGTCGGAAACAATGTTGATGATATGTGGGAAGCTGTAAAGGCTGGTAAATGTGGTATTGGTAAGATAACACATTTTAATACAGAAAACAGTGCAGTCAAGCTTGCCGGTGAAGTAAAAGGCTTTGACGCAGAGAGTATTGTTGATAAAGCAGAATTAAGGAAAATGGACGATTTCACGATATATGCACTTGCTGCTGCAGATGAAGCAGTGAAGGATTCAGCTATAGATTTTGGCAAAGAAGACACATTAAGATGTGGTGTTATATTATCAAGTGGAATTGGTGGACTTACAACTATACAGAGAGAATGCTTAAGAGGCGAAAGTAAAGGATATGACAGAGTTTCGCCACATTTTGTGCCAATGTCGATAACTAATATGGCGGCTGGACATGTTGCAATCAGATTCGGACTACATGGAATGTGTACATGTGTTGTTACTGCATGTGCCAGTGGAACCAATGCTGTTGGAGATGCATTAAGACAGATCAGGGATGGATATCAGGATGTGATTGTGTGCGGAGGTGCAGAAAGCTGTATAACTGATTTTGGAATTGGTGGTTTTACATCAATGCATGCATTAAGCAAAGCAGAAGATGTCAACAGGGCTTCTATTCCGTTTGATAAAGAAAGAAGCGGATTTGTTATGGGAGAAGGAGCAGGTGTGCTTATCCTTGAAGAGTATGAACATGCACTGAAAAGAGGCGCTAAGATATACTGTGAAATTGCAGGATATGGTTCAACATGTGATGCAAACCACGTTACAGCCCCTCTCGAAGACGGAAGCATGGCAGCACAGGCAATGACTGAGGCTGTTAAGGATGCAGGAATAAAACCAGAGAATATTGATTATATTAATGCACATGGAACAAGTACAAAGCTTAATGATAAGGGCGAGACTAACGCGATAAAGAAGGCATTTGGAGAACATGCGTACAAGCTTGCGGTAAGCTCAACAAAGTCGATGACAGGACATATGTTAGGTGCAAGTGGTGCTGTTGAGGCAATTATATCGGCACTTGCTGTAAAGAATGATATAATTCCACCAACCATTAATTATCAGGTGCCGGATGATGACTGTGATCTTGATATCGTTCCAAATAAGGCAAGAGAGTCAAGAGTTGATTATGCTATGTCTAATTCACTTGGCTTTGGTGGACATAATGCATCCATCGTGCTTAGAAAGGTGGTGTAATGATGCAGCTTAATTCAGATGAAATACAGCAGATTCTGCCGCACAGATATCCATTTTTATTAGTAGACAGGATAACAGAGTGTGAGCCGGGAAAGAAGGCTTGTGGTATTAAATGCGTATCTGCCAATGAAATGCATTTTGTAGGACATTTTCCACAGAAGAAGGTTATGCCGGGAGTACTTATTATCGAGGCGCTGGCGCAGACGGGAGCAGTCGCTTTATTGTCGGAAGAAAAGAACAAGGGACATATAGCACTTTTTGCAGGAATTAAAAATGCTAAGTTTAAGGCTCAGGTCACACCTGGGGATGTGCTTTCCTTGTCATGCGAGATTATAGCAAGAAAAGGTCCTGTGGGAGTAGGAAAGGCAGAAGCTTATGTTGACGGAAAACTTGCAGTGTCAGCGGAACTTACATTTGCAATAGAATAGAGCTATTGTTATAATAATAAACAATTAAAAAAGCTTTGGAGGTAAAGTAAGGTGCTGCAGGATTCATTTAGTAAGGTATATACGAAGTTTAAGATGCATTTTTATCAGAAAATGTTTGAAAAGCTACAGGAGAGGGAGGCATCTACGATGTAACCGTAACACATACTCCGGGACACTTGACAGACCATTACAACCCTGCCAATAAGACCGTAAACCTTAGCGAAAGCGTTTATAACAGCAACAGCATTATGGCAGCAGCCGTTGCCGCCCATGAGTGCGGACATGCCGTGCAGCATGCACGCGCCTATGCACCGCTTACGATGCGCAGCAAGCTGGTGCCTGTGGTTTCGTTTGCTTCCAACATTATGACGTGGGTACTGTTGGGCGGTATCCTGATGCTGAACACTTTTCCGCAGTTGCTGCTGGCAGGTATCATCCTGTTTGCCATGACTACACTGTTCAGCTTCATCACCCTTCCGGTGGAAATCAATGCGAGCAAGCGTGCATTGGTATGGTTGAGCAGTTCCGGCATTACGAATGCCCGCAATCATACACAGGCGGAAGACGCGCTTCGTTCGGCCGCTTATACGTATGTGGTAGCTGCGCTCGGTTCATTGGCAACGCTTGTTTACTACATAATGATATTCATGGGACGCAGAGAATAAGAACGTTCTGTTCCGTAGAAATAGAAAAATGCTTTCTTCATGCTAAATGGAGAAAGCATTTTTTTTCTTAATCAATAAAATACCGTAACTTTGTCATCTGATTTTATAAATGATTGATACGATTATGGCAGCAAAACCAAGTATTCCCAAAGGAACCCGCGACTTTTCGCCCGTAGAAATGGCGAAGCGTAACTATATATTCAATACGATTCGTGATGTTTATCATCTTTATGGTTTCCAGCAGATAGAGACTCCTTCCATGGAAATGCTTTCCACCT
>ENA-UEQJ01002116-UEQJ01002116.1-human-gut-metagenome-genome-assembly--contig:-NODE-2116-length-14661-cov-10.971613_pt1 | contig 14661 bp, 12 predicted proteins | sample MGYA00242937_ERZ507938 | MGnify/ENA primary metagenome ERZ507938 (study PRJEB26167, sample SAMN06115437) | human gut metagenome | host: Homo sapiens | place: China:Gansu | collected 2015-07-03...
GACCCTAAGTGCTCTGTATGTAAAGAATGGAACAACTAATACAGAAACTACTCTAAGGTAATGAAGAACGAATTTATAGCGTTAATAATATTGTTCTTATTAGTTTCCTGCCAATCTAGGCAACAAGTTACAGAGAATATCTCCACAATAGATAGTATATTACAAGTAAATGTAACTTCTCTACTGGAGAATAAACTATCTGAACTCGATGCTTTATCTGGGCAGGCTATAGTAATGGAAGTTCAATCAGGGCAAATAAAAGCTCTGGTTGGACTTACTAAGAAAGACAGTACGAACTACCAATCATGTGAGAACTTCTCTGTATGGCAGTCTACTGGTCTGATGCACCCAATATCGCTATTGGTAGCTTTAGAAACTGGTAAGGTGAAGTTGAGTGATAAGGTTGATACTGGAAATGGTATCTATCAAGTTCATGGCAGAGAGCTTAAAGACCATAATTGGCATAGAGGTGGATATGGTGAGCTTACAGTACAAGAAGGATTGGCAGCTAGTTCCAATATTGCCATTTATAAGACAATGGAGAAAGCATTTGGTAATAATCCCCAAGCATACTTTAATTTATTAGCTAATATGAGCTATGGTAAGCCAGATAGTATCACAGGAATAGCCAATCTAAAGCCTGCACACATTGTAACTCCTAAAGATAACAATTGGGCTAAGAGTGATTTTGCATGGTCAAGTATTGGATATAATCAACAAATATCGCCAATCCAAATACTAACCTTCTATAATGCTATTGCTAACAATGGGAAGATGATACAGCCTCAACTATATAAGGATAGTGTAGTAGTTATTAATCCCCAAATAGCAAGTAGGGCTAGTATTGATAGTTTGAAGAAAGCTCTAGTATTTAATATTACTGACGGATTATGTCAACCTGCCAAGTCTGATAAGGTACAAATTGCAGGTGAAACAGGAACAGTACAGCTTGAAGATGGAAGCTATATTGTAGAGTTCTGTGGTTACTTCCCTACAAATGTTCCCCAATATTCTATCATTGTTTCCATCCATAAAGAGAGACTACCTGCAAGTAGTGGATTGATGGCAGGTGATGTGTTTAGGCAAATTACAGAATATATTTCTACTTACAATAAATATTTTAATTCAAAATGAGAACATTTAGATTAATTGGAATGACCTTGTTAATGGTCATGTTGACTGTAAACTTTACAGCGTGTAGCGATGATGATGAAGAACAGCAAGACGATAAAACGTTAGCTTTATTAGTTGGTAGTTGGGAAAATGAACTTGACTCTTTTACTGATGTAAATGGAAATGTTGTTAGTTCAACGACTGAGGTTCTTACTTTCAAGGCAGATATGACATGGACTGGAATAGATTATTACACCGGAACAAATTACCCTAATGAAAAAACAGAAAAATGGGGTGAAGGGACATACAGCTATGACAGTAGCAAAAAAAGGTTAACCTTAAATAATAACATTTTTGAATCAGACATTGTGGAAATCTTAGAGATTACAGAAAGTAAATTATCATATCTCAGTGAGGACGGAATAATGAATTACACACGTAAAAAGTAAGAAAGTAAATAAAAATCAGACATTAGGCGGCATTGATTATCTTTGTCGCCTTTGTTTATGCGCTTTCATGAATTAGCAGTATATAACAGCTATAATGTGTTTCAATCAATAGTAGTACCTTTTTTAGTAAAAGTTAGTTTTATAGACCCCAATTCAAAAAAGTACTATGATTACTTTGAATAACTATATAGATAGTTGAAACTTCATTTTATAATTGCTATTTTTGCAATGCAGGTTTATTCTGCAAAAGAGATTATTAATTTATTTATTATGAACCATTCTTGGCACTTGACCTTAAAAGTCAACCAAGACGTCAACCAATAGTTTCTAAATAGAATCAGATTCTAAAGATAGCTATCATAAAAGGAAGTAGCTCAGTTGGTTGCTGACGAAAGCGCAGCTTTTGGCAGCCGCAGAAGAGCATTAGCCTTCCAAGCTGAGGGTCGCGGGTTTGAGCCCCGTCTTCCGCTCTTCTGAAAATCAGATAGTTATCGCAAGATTTCTATCTGATTTTTGTTTTTAGAGAATGCTGAATTTAGTGTGGTTTAACCGAGTGAGTTAAACCAGGAAGTCAACCGAATGACGCAAAGCACAAATTCATGGTTATTTAAATAAGATATTTCTGAGAATATCATCTAACCACGGCTCTTTTATCTTTTCCACAAAAACATCATTCTTTAGTTGAAAAGCCTTTTTGTAAACACTCTGCATTTTCAAATTATAGCGCACCGTATCATAGCGGACTACTGACTGGTAAAATCTGGTATCAACAGCGACAATTTCATTTTCTATTCTCAATGTATCCTCAGCTGTATCGGAAACTCTTCCAGTCTCCATCTGTGCGAATGAAATGCAGCTGCCTCCGATTAGAGCCAATAATGTTACCAATATTTTATTCATAGGCTACCGTTTTCTACAAAGATACAATATTCAAAGAACAAACATCTCTTTTACAAGAAAAATTCCATTATACCATAAACGCTTATAAGGCAACGCACACATTTGTATATCAAAGTTCAGTTTTAGTTAATAAAATTATGTAAGTTTGTAAACGAATAAAAAGCTCCCCTCCAATGAACAACATCATTCATAAAATCAGGCAGATTTATCCGGTTTCCGAAGAAGCTCTTCAGGCATTGCTGATGAATATGCAGGTAAGACACTACCCTAAAGGAACTTATATAGTACAAGCAGGAGTGACAGACCGTTTGGTTTATTTCATTGAGGAAGGGGTCACCCGTTCCGTATTTCATCACGACGGACAAGATACCACCACTTGGTTCAGCCAGGAAGGTGATGTAACCTTCGGAATGGATTCACTGTACTATCAGCAGCCGTCAGTAGAAAGCATTGAAACTCTTTCGGACTGCAAAATCTACGTCATCCACATAGACAAGTTAAATGCTCTCTACGAAACATATATTGATATAGCCAACTGGGGCAGAATACTGCATCAGAACGTAAACAAAGAGCTCAGTCATATGTTTGTGGAAAGGCTCCAACTGCCTCCCAAAGAGCGGTATGAACAATTTAACCGCCGTTACCCCAGACTGATAAATCGGGTGAAGCTAAAATATGTGGCAGCCTTCCTGGGTATTTCCATCTATACTCTCAGCCGGGTACGCGCAAAAAAATAGAAGATTGCCGTTCTTTTTTGCTTTTAAGCAAAAGAACTTCGCTTCGCATGGCGTATCTTTGAGATCCGAAAACATTAACCAAACAACAGAAAAAAAACAGATGTCGCACATTTCATCTTCTGCCTTTTCAGACACCAAAGCACATTATGACCTTCTCGACGGGCTCCGTGGCGTAGCAGCCTTGATGGTTATATGGTATCATATATTCGAAGGCTATGCTTTTGCCGGTGGTAGCATTATCGAAACCTTCAACCACGGCTATTTAGCTGTAGATTTCTTCTTTATACTATCGGGATTCGTTATCGGGTATGCTTATGACGACCGTTGGGGCAGGAACCTCACAATGAAAAACTTCTTTAAACGGCGCCTGATACGTCTCCATCCGATGGTCATTATGGGAGCTGTCCTGGGTGCCATTACTTTCTGTCTTCAAGGATGCGTACAATGGGACGGAACACATATTGCCCTCTCCATGATTATGCTGTCCCTTCTTTGCACTATATTTTTTATTCCCGCAATGCCAGGTGCAGGTTATGAAGTCCGTGGTAATGGCGAAATGTTTCCTTTGAATGGTCCATGCTGGTCCTTGTTTTTTGAATATTTAGGCAACATCCTTTATGCCTTGTTTATCCACCGCTTATCAAACAAAGCCCTTGCCGTACTGACAATATTGCTGGGAGTGGCATTGGCATCATTCGCCATTTTCGACATCTCCGGATACGGAAATATGGGGGTAGGCTGGACACTGGACGGAATAAACTTTGGCGGCGGATTGCTGAGGATGCTTTTTCCTTTCTCCATGGGCATGCTTTTGTCGCGCAACTTCAAGCCTATCAAGGTGAAAGGTGCTTTCTGGATATGTGCCATTGCATTGGTTGCCTTGTTTTCAGTGCCCTACTTGGAAGGTGCAACACCGGTCTGTACAAATGGCATTTATGAAGCGTTCTGTGTAATCATCGCTTTTCCGGTTCTCGTCTGGTTAGGAGCTTCCGGTACCACAACGGATAAAAAATCGACCCAGATATGCAAGTTCCTGGGAGATATATCCTATCCAGTCTATGTGATACATTATCCATTTATGTACTTGTTCTATGCATGGCTCATCAAGAACCAGCTCTTCACGTTGGAGCAGACTTGGCAGGTTGCCTTGTGTGTTTACGCATGGAACATATTATTGGCTTATCTATGCTTAAAATTCTATGATGAACCGGTACGGAAATATCTGGCCAGACGCTTCTTGAGCAAAAAACAATAAACAGTCCGTCACGGAGATTATGCTGATTCGCACAGATACAAATTCCCGATATAAATTCAATCTGCGCAAATCAGTATGATCTTTGTGGCGAACTGTTATTCCAGATAAAGCGGTTCCACTACTTCCATCACATTCTCATGGAACCACTCATCCAATTTTGCCTCTACCTTATCCTTTATCTGTGGAGTGATGTATTTCTTCATTTTCTTATAAGCATAGATTGCAGCAAATCCCTTCCCTACCATAAAGACTTGTCCCAAGAGGTCTTCTATACCGGCAGGAAACACAATGGCCACCAAAGCAATCATGATATTTGTCCTTTCACTCTCTGGAGTAGAATCAGCAGTCAGGACATAATAAGCGTCAGTACGGGACGACCAGCTGCCCGACTACCTTTCTTTATATACTCCTCTACTTTAAGACGAATCTCGTCCATAGAAAAATTCATTTTCATATTCATAATCTCCTCTTTTTATTTATTAGACGCAGAAAGATGAAGTTTGGTTGCAAAAATCTGCAAATAACATAAAAATAGTTCTGTGGAACAATCACAGCCCCACAGAACTCTCATAAAACCATCTAATCTATACATGTAAATCTTACAATACTACAAATTTCACAATTTGTATATAATCAAGAACCTTATCCAAACTATAATTGAATTTCCTTACCGGAAACGATACATTTCTGTACATCTATTACCCCATATTTCACATCTATAAACGGCTTTCCTTCCTTAAGTCCAACATTACCAAAACCCGTTTCCGTAGACAAGAATGAAGTGAAATCATCTCCAATCCGCGAATCTATATACAAAATTTTGTCTACTGCATCATAGCGTATTCCCGTAAGGCCTTCTAGCATAGCATAACTGGCCATTGCACGAGCATACCATGCTCCACACTCATATTCATTAAACGGATTACGAACACGACCATTATAACGATCACGGCAAGTTCTCACTATTTCAAGCCCTTTTTCCACTTCTCCTTCAAACATAAGATGAGCAGCCACTTGATATTCAATTCCAGTCCACACTTCGTTACTGTATACAAAAGGCAATTTTAGCTTACCACCTTTCGGCCAGGTACAAAGTAATAATCCCCCATCCTCTCCCAATGCAAAGGTGGAACGTTGAGGGTTGACATGGTTACTTAAGCTCTTTTTAAAGTTATACTTATGGACAGAAATCAAATGACTTTTTACTTTCAGACGATCGACCACCTCCGGCATTCCACATACCAATGTCATCCAAGAGCCCAATATTCCGTCAGACAAACAACCTTTACCATACTGATATTTCGGACCTTCTTCTTGTAGGATTTTTAAAGCTTCTGGCGTATAATGGGTCACAAACGATTGGGCATCAACTGGGTCTGGAGCGTCCAATCCAGTCCATTGAATGTTCTGAATAAAATACTCTCCATCAAAAAGTTTGCTCTCCAAATATGCTTTACTTTTATTCATCAATTCTTCATAACGGGAAATATCATCGCCTACCGTTTTACCCATCAAGCAAATAGCTTGTAATGCTCCTACATAAAAACTGGTAATCATCCCATTCGCGCCCCAAAACTCTATATCATACGTATTATGGTGAGGTTCTTCAACAGCTCCAACCTCTCTCGGATCCCAAGTACGGATACAATAATCCATACTTTTCTTCACAGCTGGATACATCATCTTCAGCCAATTTATATCACCCATAATTCTCCATTCACGATATACCTTCATTATACCTCCTAATTGCCCATCTGCCGCCGAATGAAAATCATGGACAGTAGGACTGATAGGCAGATTCGTACGGAACACTTGATGTCCCCTTTTATCCTGGCTCACAAAAAATTCTGTTTCACGTAATGTACGTTCTAATTTTGGGAAAAGATGAGATACAGCTTGCGCATAATTCCAAACATGCGTGCATGAACCATGACAAGAGCCCCAATTATCATGACTTCCCTCCCAATTCCACATACGCCCATCGTATTGGCGAAGTACTGTAGTAGATTTCAATATACTCAAATTAGCAGCAACAGCCTCCTTAACTTCAGGTGGAAGAGTAGAATCATAGAAAGCATCAGTGAACAACTGAGTATTCTTTTTCAATGCATCATAATTATCCAACCAGTAGTTTGCAACATCTTGTATACTGCCAAACCTACTGCTATACCAAGGGCGGTAATTCCCTTCAAAATTATTCTCATAAGTATAACAGTTACTCAATTCATCTGGACAAACTGGTGCATCAGGGATATCAGTATCTGTACGTGGGATTCCACCTATTCGTTCTTGTGAATAAGGGACATACCAAGCCATGTACAACCTTATATTACGAGTCTCACCAGGTGCTAAAGTAAACGGCACATATAACGAAGCTCCCACTGCTCCTTCCAAGCCTGCTGGATTCTCTTCCATTCTGCCCTCTTCCAAGTTATCCCAACAAATGCTCAATGGGTCGAACCAACCTCCACGAAACCAGTTATGATTAACTACTGTCTGGGGATTGTCAGTATAAATCATAAAATCACCTTGACAGAAAGGTTCATTCTCTGTGCCTGTCTGTCTTAGAATGAATCCATTCTTTGCTGCATCTATATACGCTTTACCCCTACCCGGAGTTTGCATAAAATTCATACTATTATATGAAAAGACGGCTTGTACTTCCTCATTACTGGTATTATGAAACTCATATTCAAACCCAGCAACCGGTAGACTTGAATTATCTTCATCCGTTGGTATAAATGGATTCCAGGCAACCAGTTTCACATCTATAGGGACATTCTGATCTGCCAACTCTACCTCCGCAAAAGGGAAACGTGACTGGAAACTATACTCCTTAAACCGGGGCATTCCCCATGAGCCGCCGTCTCCACGGCTGGAATTAGGAGCACCAAATTTTTTCCATTCTGGAACCGGCCCTTCCAGAATTCGTGTACCATGCTCATAACCTTTCACATGAATTGCAGCAAACATCGTTGGTTCATTGAAAACATTCGGTCTATGACGTATAGACATATTACTCAATGCTCCTGTTCCTTCAATACAGAACATGCCCGTGCCTATACCTCCTATAGGGAAAGCTATTTTACGCGTATATTCACCTATATACTTCTCATTATAGCCACGTTCAACCGCACTCTCATGATGCCAGCACCCTTGAAAAATCAGTGCACAAACTACCAGACATACTAATAAATATTTCGTCATAAATACTGTATTTATTATCAATTTTTTATTTTGTATCAGGAGCTACAACTGTATAGACAGCACTACTTCTACCGGAAGGAAGGCGGAGATAACATTTTATATTTACTCCACTGAAAGATAAAGGTAACTGCAATGTATCCGTATAGAGTTTTCCATATAAACGAGGATCGGTACCATCTGTGGTATAATATATATCAGCACCCTCTACTGACGGCTTCAAATCCACTATCGCGTTACCGCCTCTAACAATAGCTTTATCCCAACCAATCGGTTCGGGAATACGGAAAGTAACCCCTTGTCTATCCAGTTCAGCCAAACATCCCGCTAATCTTTCACGGAAATCTGCATAATTCTTCTTTTCCGCAGGTGACCAACCTATTTCTGAAAGGGCCATAGCCCGAGGATATGCCATATAGTTCACTTTATCAGGATGATGTATAAATTCTCCCCAAACATTGGCTTGTACCCCCATTATATAACCACATTGCTCTTTTGTAAGCTTAGGCGTATAAGGTTCATAGCTGTAGATATGTTCCAACGTAACCAGTCCTCCTATATTTAAAGGCTCATTAGTACAATCCTCACTCTGATAATAATCAATATACATATAGTTATTGGGAGCCATCACCACTTTATGCCCCATTTCCGCTGCAGCAATTCCACCGTTTTCTCCTCTCCAGCTCATTACAGCAGCATTCGGTGCCAGACCACCTTCTAAGATTTCATCCCAACCAATGATTTTTCGCCCCTTCCCCGTTACAAATTCATCCAAATGATGGATGAAGTAACTTTGTAATTCATGTTCATCTTTCAATTTATTTTCCTTAATGCGTCGTTGACACTTCGGACATTCTTTCCAACGTCTTTTAGGTGCCTCATCACCGCCTATATGAATATACTCACCGGGAAACAAATCTATCACCTCAGATAAAACATCTTCTACAAACCGATAGGTTTTATCATTACCGAGACAAAGAACTTCCTCCTTAATACCCCAAGTTTCCGGTATCCGAAATGGTCCGCCCGTGCAAGACAGCTCCGGATATGTAGCTAAAACAGACATTGTATGTCCTGGTAAATCGATCTCCGGAACAATAGTGATGTACCTATCTGCCGCATATTGGATAATCTCCTTAATCTGCTCCTGAGTATAGAATCCTCCATGTGGAATACGATCTTGTTCTGTCGGATTATGCCCCCACTGAGTACTATTACGCCATGCCCCAATTTTGGTCAATTCTGGATACTTTTTTATTTCAATACGCCACCCGGCATCTTCTGTCAAATGCCAATGGAATCTATTTATTTTATAACGAGCCATTAAATCTATATACTCTTTTACATATTCCACTGAGTAAAAATAACGTGCAACATCCAACATCAAACCACGATAACCAAAACGGGGTTCATCATTTATCATAATATACGGAAGCTGTATGCATCCATTTCCCTTATCAACAAGTAACTGCTGCAATGTCTGAATTCCATAAAATATTCCAGCTTCACTTCCCTTGATTGTTACTCCCTTATCATCCACAACTAATGAATATGCCTCTAAAGGCATTTTCTTGTCTATCTGCAAATGAATGGCATTCTTTCCTTTCGATCCTTTCTTCAAAGTCACCCCAAACCGTCCATCTAAATAATTATTAAAGAGACTGACTGTTTTGGTAAGCGCATCATTACTGTAATTTATACGTGTATCGGCAGATACATCCCAAGAACCTTCTCCCATCACCATTTCTTTTGGCATAGGAATTACTGACTGTGCATTACAAGGTAACGTACCGAGAATAATACATATTACCAATATGTATTCCCATCTGATTTCGTGTTTAATCATGACTGTAATTCAATTTTATATCTATATCCTTTTGTTTATTCACCTTGATATTTACTGTCTCGAATCCTTTGGCAGAAATCGTTAGCACATCGTTTTCTACAGTCAGAATGGAATATCTTCCGCCTTCCTTACTTATAACCGTTCTACCAGAATAATTAGATTTGATTTCAATTCCACTTATAGGGGTTGCTTGTACATCTCTGACACAACCAGCAACCTTTATCTTTCTTCCTGGATTCTTCACAATTTCATCCATGCAGAAGTCGTTATGACCAAGACTATTACTAGTCACCGGCTGTCTGCCAACAAAGATTGTCCTTCGTAATCTGATATCATCTGAGGCTGTTCCTATCTGTATTTCATACTCCCCTTCTTCTACTACTTTTTTCATGCTCAAATCATATAAGGCCAATTCTTGTATTGGTAGCTTCAAAACAACTGTCTGCATTTCGCCTGGTTGTAAGAATGGTTTTGAGAATGCCTTCAGTTGCTTGACTGGAGTCACAACCGAACTGACCACATCTCGAACATAAAGCTGTACTACCTCCTTTCCCGCTACACTACCCGTATTCTTCAAAGATACACTGACAATCAAGGTATCAGATGGATGTAATAACTCTGCAGAATAATGAGCATTCAAATACTCAAATGTAGTATAACTCAATCCATGCCCAAAAGACCATAACGGAGCTGGTGAAGAAAAAACATAATCACGTCCAGGTTCATTTGGTCTACCAGGACGACGATAGAATCCTTTGTCCGTTGGCAAATGATTATAAAAAACCGGTAAATGTCCTACGCTCTGCGGAAACGAGAATGGAAGTTTGGCTGAAGGATTAATATTTCCCAATAACATATCAGCTATTGCATCTCCAGCTTTCTCACCACCGTACCATTGTACAACTATGGCTGGAATATGTTCTTTTATCCAAGAAATAGAAAAAGGCTTACCTGTAACCAATACAACTATAACAGGTTTTCCTATTGCATAGATTTCTTCCACCAATTCTTCTTGTACACCTGTCAGATCCAGAGAAGAGAGGTCAAACCCCTCCCCACATGTAGCATCTGAATAGTCACGTGCCAGTGAAGCACTAGAAGAACCAACAAATACAACAGCCATGTCACTCGCTTTTACAGCAGCTACAGCTTCATCAAATCCGGATTTATTATCTGTAATAAGATCACATCCTGCCGCATAATTTATTTTTATCTTATTTCCAACCCGTTTCTTTAGGCCTTCAAGTGGAGTAACCCCATCTTTATTACTCCGGCTCCATGTATAATCCCCGAACTGTACTTGATTAGCATTCGGCCCAATCACTGCTAATGATTTTATTTTATTCAAATTTAAGGGTAAAAGAGTATTTTCATTCTTCAATAAAACAATCGATTCATCAGCCACTCTGCGCGATAGCTCCACCGCTTCTTTAGTACGCATGGCTACTTCCGGCATGTCAGCGCCCTGATATGGATTCTCGAACAATCCTAATTCAAATTTAACACGTAAGATACGTCCAACAGCCAAATCCACATATTTTTCATCAAACCTGCCTTGCTCTATCAATTGCTCCAAAGCCCAATAGCAATTACTGGAAGCTTCCAAGTCCACCCCCGCAGTCAAGGCTTGGATAGCCGCTTCACTATCATCCTTAGCTGTATGCTGAAAATCCTTCAACATAGCCACTGCCCCCCAATCGGAATATACATATCCTTTGAATCCCCATTCATTGCGTAAAATATTCGTCAGTAAATAAGAAGAAGCAGAATTAGGGATGCCATTCCAAGAATTATAGGAGGTCATCACCGCCTTCACTTCCGTATTCCGAACAGCCATCTCATACGGCTTGATATGGATATTACGTATATCCCGTTCTCCACTCTCAACTGAAGCCAAGTTCAGCCCTCCCAAAGGAGCTCCTCCCGGTCCAAAAGGTTTCAACATTGGAGATATTCCTCCGTCAATATAACCTTTCACTTGTGCAATCCCCATCTGTCCCACTAGCCAAGGATCTTCACCAAACGATTCCTCAACACGCCCCCATCGCAAATCCCGAACAACATCCAATCCTGGTGAAAGAGTCTGAATTACCCCTTGGGACCTTAATTCTGTAGCAATTGCTTTAGTCATCTGATAAGCCAAATCTAAATTAAAAGTACTACCAACGGCTACAGATTGAGGAAAAATGGTAGAACCATCATGTACCGAGCCATGTAAAGACTCAGTTACTGTAAAAACTGGGATTCCCAAGCGTGTCTCTTCAACCATATATTTCTGAATTGCATGAAATGCTTTCCGCACATTTTCACCAGTAAGATTGAATCCCTCAATACAGCCGTAACTAATATCACCAGCTGCATCTCTTAATTTTTGGTAATCCACCTCTTGACCATTGTATAATTGATAACCATGCAAATGACTTAATTGTGCTATTTTTTCTCGTAATGTCATTCTGCCCAATAAATCTGTAACCCGTCGTTCAACAGACATACTAGAATCCTTGTACACCGGAATGCATTGAGCCATGGAATCTACGGCAATAAGAACCGACAATATAAAAGGTAATAACCATTTTTTCAAAATCCTATCTTCAAGTAACATATTTCAGTAATTCAAAAAGTAAATATAAATATCAATCTTATGGTATAGCTTGATGGTCTGTATCACGCATTCTATACCAATCAACCAACTTTTCTTTCTCTGGTAATTTGAACGCCAGAGGTACAGCTTTGTCTTGATACCAGAAAGCCGCCGAAGAGAATTTAAAGGGCCGGGTCTGCTCCGGTTTACGGGGATTTATAAAATCAAAAATAAAACTTTCATTGAAACAGATTGCATCTTGCTCATGATAACGATACATACTCACCATCGAACGGAGCGGATCCTTTATAGGAACTCCATGCAACTCTCCACAGAATTCACCTTCCCTAAAATACCAGCCACCATTAAAATAATCTTCAAGTCCAGAACCAACTATAGTCGGTACACTTTTGTCTTCCGTATCGATATAAATAAACTCGGGTGCTTCCAAATATCCCAAGTAGTTTGGAAGCCAACTCTGCATGGACAAGGAACAGCCAATAAAATGTCCATGTCCTTTAGTCTGCAATATGGTTAATGGTTCATAACCAGGATTGGTACCAGCATTATATAAACAATGGAATCGTCCCATACCCTCAGGTAAACTCTCCAATTGATCATAATTGGCATTTAAGAAAACGCTTGTAGTCAAACGGTGATGAAGATTTTCCACTTCTATCCTTACCTTTTTAAATGGCATCGGAAAATAACAATAGAAACCTCCACTGGACATACCTATATATTTGGACATATAATGCTTATATTCACAATGCCCTATACCAAAGAAGTCACCAATCGGACATTCTACAGAAGGATAGTCCTCACCATCCCAATAAATACGCAAAATCAGCATTTTCAAAATAGTAGGATCAGGCCACCGCTCCTTACTTAAATCCCAATTTTCCCAAAACCAACCATTAATAGTAAACCACATACGGGTAATTACACCAGGAGAAGTGTGATCTACCAGTACAGATTTCTCACCCGGTCCAACCAAATGGGCTTTAATCTTAGTATTCAAGTCAAAAGTCGTAAACTGACGAGATACAGCGTTACGCATAGTATGGATAGATGTAAAAGCAGAGGTTTGAATGTCTCTCCGTTCTTTCTTGATGGGATTCAATGCATGCCCTACACCAGGTAATGCTGCCAATCCTACGGCACCTGCCATAGTAGCCAATGCTTTACGACGAGACATCTTTTGAGGGCTGGAATCCATATTGCCCGGAATTTGTTTTCTCTTCATCATATTATGTATTAACAATTATCCTTGCGGTTCAATCTCTAAAATAGAGCCTTGTATATGTCTAGTACCTTTGGCTCTGTCAAAGTTTATATAGTATACCACCAATACCCTCTTCTCATCCAGCTGTACAGCCCATGTATATCCGACATCTCCATCATCCGCATCATCTCTTATGATAATCTCAGGAGCCGTGGCAAAATCTGTACATTCTGCATTAAGAATTCTGGCTCTAACTCCACAAGGTTCATGACGATAACCATATGTCAACAAAACTCTATTGTCTGGCAGCCTCATTGCCTGGAGAGGATGTCCTTTGAACCCCATACTTTTCCATTCACCAAATGTTTTCCCACCATCTATGGACCGTGCAATACAAGCTTGGTCACCAAACGCTTCCGAACGCATAAAAGCAATCAAATCCCCATTAGGCGTTTCATACATGGAAGTCTCATTAAACGAGACCTTTTTATCTTTAGCAATTTTCGTACCGTATTCCCATGTTTTTCCTTTATCTTTGGATATAAGCAAATAGACCGACGTATTTCTTAAAGCTTCTGTATCAGAAGCTACTACTGCCCAAAAAATACGTCCATCTTTTCCTTCATACAAAGCGCCACGATTATAAGCCGGCAATTTACCTCCCAATCCACTATAATTTATTTCAGACGGAACGCTACAAGGTATAATCAAATCATTCCAAGTTCTACCATCATCATAAGAACGGAGCAAATATCCTCCTGCAAAAACAGCGTCTGTATTCTGTACGAACGGTTTCTTAAGAACAGCTAAACCATCCGGACGAATAAATGTCCACAAATAACTAGCACATAGCAGTGTTCCATCTTTCAACTTCAACAAACATGGATCTTGTGAGCCTCCAAACGGATGGGCATAAAGCAGTTCCGGTTCCTTGGTCCAATGTTCGCCATCTTTGGATCTCACTACTACCAGATAACTATTCGGGTCCAAATGATTATTCTTCTTCTCCTTAAAGACTTTACGGTCTGGAGCTCTTCTGAACGATACCAGTATCTCTCCATTCGATAATTTTACAGCTGAAGGAAAAGCGGAGTAAAACATGGTATCCTTATATATTATTACATCCTTTATTTTCTTGACACCTGGTATCAAAACGTCATTCTGTTGAGCAAACAATGTTGTCGCAGAACACAAGTGGACAAGCAGACAATAAAAGAGAAATATAGACTTTTTCATATATAATTTTATTATGTTCGTTTATCAATCTTTCCAATATGCTGTAAAGTTACAACATATTGGAAAGATTTCAATAATATACTTTATTTATCCCAACCAGGATTTTGAGTAACTT
>ENA-UEQJ01002120-UEQJ01002120.1-human-gut-metagenome-genome-assembly--contig:-NODE-2120-length-14625-cov-6.737009_pt1 | contig 14625 bp, 9 predicted proteins | sample MGYA00242937_ERZ507938 | MGnify/ENA primary metagenome ERZ507938 (study PRJEB26167, sample SAMN06115437) | human gut metagenome | host: Homo sapiens | place: China:Gansu | collected 2015-07-03 | study...
GACCTTTCTTTTTTACCCAACAATATCTTTAATTAAGGGAGACGGGTTGCGCTCCCTATTCTATATATCTCTGGTTGACAGCATATTAGATGTTGAAGGGCAAATGGTGAGAGAAATAGAGACAGATCCAGAACATACCTCTTTTAATAGGAAACCACCTATTTTGACAATTGTAGCACTTGAAGAGCCTGAAAATCACATCGCTCCACATCTGCTGGGGAAATTGGTGGGGAATTTGAAGGATATTGCAGAAAAAAACAATGCGCAGGCAATTATGACATCCCATTCGCCCTCGATTGTTAAGCGGATTGATCCGGAGAATCTCAGATACTTTAGATTAGACAGGGAGTTGCTGGCATCAAAAGTAAGATGCATTACTCTGCCGGATGAAGAACGTATGCAGGATCAATATAAATATATCAAGGAAGCGGTGAGAGCCTATCCGGAACTGTATTTTGCAAAACTCGTTATTCTGGGAGAGGGCGATAGTGAAGAAATTATCCTGCCGAAGTATTGGGAAGCCATACATGGGAACACAGATGTTAGTGGAATATCGATAGTTCCACTTGGAGGTCGGCATGTCAACCACTTCTGGAGATTGCTGAATGACTTGGAAATCCCATATATAACATTGCTCGATTTGGATCGGGAACGAGATGGTGGTGGTTGGGGACGTATCCAATATGTGCTTAAGCAGCTCATTGCAAATGGATACGACAGAAATGTACTACTCAACACCACTGATAGCGGGATTCTAACTGATGCCGAGTTCGAAGGAATGGCGGGCTGGAATGTATCTGCTATAACAGCAATGCAGACTTGGATAGCATGGCTTGAAAAATATAATGTTTTCTTTTCCGCACCGTTGGATATCGATTTTATGATGCTGGAACAGATGGGAGATATGTATAAGGCAACTTTGGATACGAGAGAAGGACCTTGTATTGATATTGCCCAGAGTGGAAAGAAAGAACGTATTACAAAAATTGAAAATGATGGTGAAATACACTCGGAGTATGAAACTCGAATCTTAAAAGACATAAAAAACACACTAAAAGAAGAAGGCGGTGATGGACATACCTACTCGCCCGAACAGCAAAAACTCATGGTATGGTACACATATTTCTTCTTGAACAGAGGAAAACCGTCTACACATATTGCAGCACTATCTCAATTAAGTGACGAGGAGTTAAAAGAAAATGTACCGCCGGTTTTGCAACGTTTAATTGAAACTGCTGATCACATTCTAAAAGGTGATAAGAATGAAAATTGTGCATCCTGATAAATGGTTGCCTTGCGACGGGATCTCGTTAGAGGAAGCTGCGGATACAGCCGTTCGCTGCAGTGACAGACATGTACTGGTTGTTGCGGGGCCAGGCGCAGGAAAAACGGAATTGTTGGCGCAAAAAGCAGCATTTCTATTTCAGACAAATCAGTGCAGAGAGCCTCAAAAGATACTTGCTATCAGTTTCAAGACGGATGCTGCACAGAATTTGAAAGAACGCGTGGAAAAGCGATGTGGCACAGATATAAAAGGTAGATTTGTATCAATGACATACGATGCATTTGCCAAAAATATTCTTGACCACTTTCTATATGCACTGCCTGATGAACTTCGCCCGGCCACCGATTATCTGGTGAATGATCCCGATATAATTGATGCAGCGTTTCATTGTGCGGGATTCAAAAACCCTAATGGCTTCACGCAGTCTAGGCTGAAAACTGAATATGATGATATTCTGTCACGAATTAGTCTTCCTTTAACAGGAGATGGATTAGGGCATAAAGTGTGGCCACTATTGTTAAAGGGATTCAACGGAAATAAAGCGACTTTGACATTTAAGATGATCATGATGCTTGCCATGTATATTATTGAAACGAACCCGTATATTAAGCAAGCCTTACAGATGACGTATTCATTTGTGTTCCTTGATGAATTTCAGGACACAACGGCAATTCAGTATGCGTTTGTAAAGGAGTGTTTTTGGAATTCTGGTACTAAGGTAACATCTGTGGGAGATAACAAGCAGAGAATCATGGTATGGGCCGGGGCAGTAAAAACGATATTTAATGACTTTTATAGAGAACTGAATCCGAAATGTATACGCTTGATAATGAATCATCGTTCTGCACCCAGATTAGTTGCATTGCAAAAGGCAATGTATGAATCTTTAAAAGAAAAGGCAACAGAAGTATGTGCTTCTGGCAACTGGGCCGAGGATGATGGGAACATTGCACTTTTTATTGCAGACAATGAACAACTGGAGGCTGCTGCTGTATCGAAGGATATACTATTGAAAATCTCAAATGGTGTAGAACCACACGATATTTGTATTCTCTGCAAGCAAAAGCCGCAGGACTACGCTTCGGCGGTTATTGAGGAGTTGGAGAAACACGGTGTACGGGCGCGCATTGAAACTGGCTATCAGGATCTTATCAAAGAACCAATAGTAGATTTGTTTATCAAATTCATGATATGCGCTGACAGCAGAAAACACCCAAATGAATGGACTTTTATAGAAGAGTTACTGGTTGAGCTTTGGGGAATTAGCGGGATGCGGGAAAATGATACTTTTGATGAAATGCAGAGGAAACTGTCTGCTGTAGTGAACGTTGTTAAGAAGAATATTCAGCAAAAGCTTGATACAGAGCAATGGCACAGTACTTTGAATAGTATTATTGATTTTTTTGGCATTGGAAATATAAAGGCGAAATTCCCGGCGTATAAACAAGGTACTTACTTTATGAATGTAATCAACCAATTTGAAAGTCTCTTTTTTGAGGAATATGTAGCCGCACACGGAGTATGGAACTTAGCGATTGAAAACTTTCGCGGAGATCATTCCGTTCCTATCATGACAATTCATAAAAGTAAGGGATTAGAATACAATGCTGTATATTTTATTGGATTAGAGGATTCCGCTTTTTGGAATTTTAGAAATCAACCAGATGAGGATAGATGTACATTTTTTGTGGCGCTATCACGTGCAAAGGCGTCTGTTACATTTACATTTTGCAAAAAACGATCTGGCATGAAGTGCCCTATGCAAAGACACAACGCGATTAACGAATTTTTTGATTTATTACAAAGGCCTGGAATTGCAGAGGTAAAGCGTTTCCAAAACCGCTAACTGATTTCACGCACTTGAAATTACAAAAGCGCTGCGAGACAATGATTCGTGCCTACATCTTTTTTGCCAACACATGGCAGAACAACACCTGAAATCTTCGGATTTCAGGTGTTGTTCGTTATAAAGATAAATCTGGGATCAAGAAGAGCTCCCGCATTGCAAAATGCAATGCAGGAGTGTTTTTCAGTCGCAGACATCATCCGCTACGCGGCACAGTACATCGGGGTGGTTGGAGATGATGCAGTCTACGCCCCGGGCGATCATATCTTTCATGTTCTCCTCGTCATTTACCGTCCAGGTGTTGATCTTCATGCCCCGGCCGTGGAACAGTTTCATCAGCTCCGGCTGATATTGCAGAAGCATATACCGGGGATGCATATTGTCGGCATTGGAGCGCTGGACATAATGTTCCATGTCCAGATAGGGCTTATCATACAGAAGGCCGGTTTCAATGTCCGGGCACAGCTCCTTGAAATGCTGCATGGAGATATGGTTGAAGGAGGAAACGAACACTTGCTCCTGCATCTGGCGTTTGCAGATTTCGTCGATCACCCGTTGCTCCAGATTCTCGTAAAACACCTCGTAGTTTTTCAGTTCCATGTTCAGCAGCATCTTGGTCTCCTTACAGAAGTCCAGCAGCTGGCCAAAGGTCCAGATATGCTGACCTGCAAATTCCGGAGACTTCCAAGCACCGATATCCAGTGAGAGCAGCTCATCATAGGTCATGTTCTTGATGAAGCCGGTGCCGTTGGAGGTGCGCTCTACAGAGGCATCATGAAAAATCACCAGCTTGCCGTCTTTGGTGATGTGGACGTCGCTTTCAAAGCCGTCGGCAGCGGTCTTTTCCACTGCCATCCGGAAGGCCAGAGGGCTGTTCTCCGGGTAATTGCCGGAAAAACCGCGGTGCGCAAGCAAAAGTGGGCGTTTCATATGATTCTCTCCTTACACGTAATAATAAAAGCGCATGACGCTCCCGTCATACGCTTCTCTCAACATCTCTGATTTGTATTATAGCCGAATAAACAGGGAAATACAAGTATTAACACAAAATTTTGGCAAAAGGAATTTCGGAACGAAATAGAACAGAAGTGCCCGCAGTTTTTGATAAAAACCGAGGCTGTTGCTGCAACAGCCTCGGTTTTGTGTGCGTTTACTGGTGGATGGCGGTGCCGGTTTTGCCGGCTACGCCGTCCTTGGCCTTTTCCAGCAGCGTGATGAGGGCGGAGCGACCGGGGGCACTTTCGGCAAACTCCACGGCGGCCTCCACCTTGGGCAGCATGGAACCGGGGGCAAAGTGCCCCTCACCGATGTACTTGCGGGCCGCGTCAGGAGTCAGGGAATCCAGCCACTTTTCATCAGGCTTGCCGAAGTTGATGGCAACCTTTTCTACGGCAGTGAGGATGATAAGGGTGTCGGCTTCCACCTGCTGAGCCAGTACGCAGGATGCGAAGTCTTTGTCGATAACAGCGGCGGCGCCCTTCAGATGGTGCCCCTCAGTCTTGTAGACGGGAATTCCGCCGCCGCCGCAGGCCACCACCACCAGACCGGCCTCCACCATATCCCGGATGGACTGGATCTCAATGATCGACTGAGGTCTGGGAGAGGCGACCACCCGGCGGTAGCCCCGGCCGGCATCTTCGATGACGTTGTAGCCGCGTTCGGCTACCATCTTGTCAGCTTCTTCCTTGGTCATGAAAGCACCGATGGGTTTGGTGGGGTTGTGGAACGCCTCATCATTCGGGTCCACCTCAACCTGAGTAAGCACGGTGGCTACACCCTTTTGGATGCCGCGGTCCAGCAGTTCTTCCCGTAGCGCGTTTTGCAGGTCATAACCAATGTAGCCCTGGCTCATGGCCACGCATACGGACAGAGGACAGGGAATGTACTTCTCCGGCTCGGAGCGGGTCAACTCGGCCATGGCCTTCTGGATCATGCCCACCTGGGGGCCATTTCCGTGGGCGATGATGACCTCGTGTCCTTCTTCGATCAGATCGACGATAGCCTTGGCAGTCTGCTTCACGGCGATCATCTGCTCAGGGAGATTGCTGCCCAGAGCATTGCCGCCCAACGCGATCACAATACGCTTACCCATGAAAAACACCTCGATTTGTTTAGATTCTATACATTTTGAAGCAAAAACGGCAATAGATGCCCCGTGTTGCGGGGGTGCCGCTGAGACGGCTGTCATGGCCGCCGGTGAAAATGATGGAGCCCGTCCGCACAGATACAGACAGGTTGACCTATGCAGACGGGCCTCCGGAATGGAAAAGGGATGTCAGGCGGAAAGCCTGTAAAATTCAGCGTGTTCTGAGAAGATTTACTTCTGGAACCAACGGGCGATCCCGCGCTCCTCCAGAGCCTTCAGCGTGGCCTGAGGATCCTTCACCTTAGCCAGGAAGATCATGGCGGCGATGATATAGGGCTTGTAGGAAGCTTCCTTATACAGGGGGGTGCGGTAGCGGTCAAACACGGAGGCCTCTACCTCGCCGTCCTTGCAGGAAACATCGTTGATGTCGGCAGGGAGGCAGTGGAGATACAGGGCCTTACCGTCCTTGGTGGTCTTCATCAGCTCTTCGGTGCAGCACCAATCCTTGTGATCGGCGTTCTGGGCCAGCAGTTCCTTCTCCAGAGCCTTGATGCCGTCGGCGTCGCCCTCAGCGTACAGATTAGTGCGCTTCTCCATAGCGGCGAAGGGCGCCCAGCTCTTGGGATAGACGATATCAGCGTCCTTGAAGGCCTCGGCCATGGAGTTGGTCTTGGTGAAGGAACCACCGGTCTTGGCGGCGTTGGCCTTGGCGACCTCCTCCACCTCGGGCATGACCTCGTATCCCTCGGGGTGAGCCAGCACCACGTCCATGCCGAAACGGCTCATCAGACCGATGACGCCCTGAGGCACGGAGAGGGGCTTGCCGTAGGAGGGGCTGTAAGCCCAGGTCATAGCGATCTTCTTGCCCTTCAGGTTCTCCACGCCGCCAAAGTGGTGAATGATGTGCAGCATGTCGGCCATGCACTGGGTGGGGTGGTCAATATCGCACTGCAGGTTGACCAGGGTGGGCTTCTGCTCCAGAACGCCGTCCTTGTGGCCCTGGGTCACGGCCTCGGCCACTTCCTTCTGATAGGTGTGGCCCTTGCCGATGTACATATCGTCACGGATGCCGATGACGTCGGCCATGAAAGAGATCATGTTGGCAGTCTCGCGGACAGTCTCGCCGTGAGCGATCTGGCTCTTGCCTTCGTCCAGATCCTGGACCTCCAGGCCCAGCAGGTTGCAGGCGGAGGCGAAGGAGAAACGGGTGCGGGTAGAGTTGTCCCGGAACAGGGAAATGCCCAGACCGGACTCGAAAATCTTGGTGGAGATGTTGTTCTCGCGCATATAACGCAGGGCATCCGCCACGGTAAAGACGGCTTCCAGCTCGTCATCGGACTTGTCCCAGGTCAGGAAGAAGTCACCCTCGTACATCTCTTTGAAGTTCAGGGCGTTCAGCTTGTCGATATATTTCTGCAGAGTAGCGTCCATGATAATTGGCTCCTTTATAAATCTATATTTTGTAATTTGTGAGAAAAGGTCTGAAACGGTTTCTGTGCGAATTACTGAATGTCGTTGTTGGTCTTGCCGGCCCGGAACTGGGAAACATCGGCAGTCTTGTTCTCCTCCTTGTACAGACCGGGCACGGCGGCGTACAGGGCAGCGCAGGTCACAAGATCCTGCTTCCAGGTGATCTCATTGGGGGCGTGGGCCTGAGATTCCGCACCGGGGCCGAAGCCAACGCAGGGGATGCCGTAACGTCCCTGAATGGCTACGCCATTGGTGGAGAAGGTCCACTTGTCGATCAGGGGACGATGACGCAGGTGCATTGCGCCGTCGGGGCCAATGCGCTCCTCACCGTACAGCGCGTGGTGGGCATCCACCAGAGCCTGCACGTGGGCGGCGTTTTCCTTGTTGATCCAGGTGGGGAAGTAGCACTCGGTCTCGTAGACCTCGCCGGTCCAAGAGGGCCGGTCATACATATACATGGAGACCTTCACATCGTCACCGTACTTCTTTACGCTGGGCAGCTGGCGGATCTCCTCCAGACAGGAGTCCCAGGTCTCACCGGCAGTCATGCGGCGGTCGATGGAGATGGAGCAGGAGTCAGCCACAGCGCAGCGGGAGGGAGAGGTGTAGAAGATCTGGGAGGTGGTGCAGGTGCCCCGGCCAAGGAACTGAGCGTCCTCGTAATGCTCGGGGTTGAATGCGGGATTCAGCATCTTCACGAGGCCCTTGATCTCGTTGGAGGGGCCGTCACCGTTCTCGTTGAGCGCGCGGACTTCCTGAAGAATGTCGGCCATCTTGTAAATGGCGTTGTCACCACGCTCGGGTGCAGAGCCGTGGCAGGAAACGCCCTTCACGTCCACACGGATCTCCATGCGGCCGCGGTGGCCGCGGTAGATGCCGCCGTCGGTGGGCTCGGTGGAGATAACGAATTCCACCTGCTCCTTTTTGATGCCGTTGGCGGGGAAGTACTTGTTGACGATGTACTGCCAGCACATACCGTCGCAGTCCTCCTCCTGAACGGAACCCACCACCATGATCTTATAACCGGCAGGGATCAGGCCCAGATCCTTCATGATCTTGGCACCGTAAGTGGCAGAGGCCATACCGCCCTCCTGGTCGGAGCCGCCGCGACCGTAGATGACCTGATCATCCTCGTAGCCCTGGTAGGGGTCATGGGTCCAGTTGTCGATGTTGCCCACGCCCACGGTGTCGATGTGGGAGTCGATGGCGATGATCTTGTCACCATCACCCATCCAGCCGATGATATTGCCAAGACCGTCGATCTCCACCTTGTCATAGCCCAGCTTTTCCATCTCGGCCTCGATGCAGTGAACAACCTCACGCTCCTCGCAGCTTTCGCTGGGGTGGGAGATCATGTCCCGTAGGAAGCGGGTCATATCGGCCTGATAGGCCTGAGCGGCTGCTTTGATCTTCTCAAAATCCATGGTAGTAACCTCCAATTTTATTTCTTAAACCTTGATCGTATCCGTTTCCGGACCGTGCATTCAGCAGGGCTTCTGCGGGGTGTCGTCGGTGGGATACTCGCCATCCCACACCACCCGGCGATACTTTTCGGGATCGGTGTTGCCCTCAGTGGAGAACATGAGCACCCGGCTGTGCCGGTCCAGCTCCAAAGCGTCCCGCAGCTCCTTGTAGGTGTCGTCGCACATGATGGCGTCCAGAACGCCCATGCCAACGGCACCGGACTCGCCGGACACCACGCGGGGGTCGCCCTTGACGGGGGAACTCAGCATCCGCATACCCTTGGCGCTGACCCAATCGGGGCAGGAGATGAAGGCGGACACATGGTTCCGCAGAATGTCCCAGGAGATCGTGTTGGGTTCGCCGCAGGCCAGACCGGCCATGATGGTTTTCAGATCACCGGTGACGATGCGGGGCTTGCCGTCATTGGCCAGCGCGCCCTGATACAGGCAGTCAGCCGCCTCGGCCTCCATCACCACGAACTTGGGAGGATCGTTGGGGAACATGTTTGCGAAGTAGCCCACCACCGCACCGGCCAGAGAGCCGACGCCGGCCTGGACGAACACGTGGGTGGGACGGTTTACGCTGCACTGACGAAGCTGGTCGGCGGCCTCATTGGCCATGGTGCCGTAGCCCTGCATGATCCAGGAGGGGATCTCCTCGTAGCCGTCCCAGGCGGTATCCTGCACGATGACGCCGTGTTCCGTCTGTGCGGCTTCCGCGGCGGCCATACGCACACAGTCATCGTAGTTGACTTCCTCGATGGTGACCTTGGCGCCCTCCTTGGCGATATTGTCAAAGCGGGACTTGCTGCTGCCCTTGGGCATGTGCACCACAGACTTCTGGCCCAGTTTGTTGGCTGCCCAAGCCACGCCGCGGCCATGGTTGCCATCGGTGGCGGTGAAAAAAGTGGCCTGACCGAATTCCTTACGGAAGGCTTCGCTGGTCAGGTAGTTGTAATTCATTTCGGACACGTCCCGGCCCATCTCGCCGGCGATGTACCGGGCCATGGCGAAGGAGCCGCCCAGCACCTTGAAGGCGTTGAGACCAAACCGGTAGGACTCATCCTTCACATACACACCCGCCAGCCCCAGATACTGTGCCATACCGTCCAGCTGCGCCAGAGGGGTGATGGAGTACTGGGGGAAGGACCCGTGGAAGGAGCGGGCCTTGGCCACATTGGGCAGGGACATCACATCCAGATGCTGATCGTCACTCTTTGGCATATGATTGAGGACCCATTTGAGCTGATCTTTCATGGAATACTCGCCTCCAAAATCTTTTTACTTCATGGCAAAATTTATTTAGCTTTCTGAGACCATCATAGCATGTGTTCTTCGGTTGTCAAGCAGAAAAACTCAAAAAAATGCTGTAAAGCTAAAACTTTTTTTGGTTCCTCTTGCGGAACCTGTGCGCAAGGCTGTTTTTTCCAAAAATCGGGCCTCCGCAGCAGGGATATTTCCCCGGCTTTCCATGCATGGAAGGTTTGGAAGTGCCCTTGCTTTTTACGGAAGGCCACTTCGTGAGTGGAGGGAGATCTGACTTGTTTTCAGATATATCGCTCCTGCTGCAATCTGCTTGACGGCCCATACACTTTAATGAGAAAATTAAAAATTTTTAGGTCTCAAAAAAATGGTTGAAACTCACTAAAATTATGATACAATAATGGAATAATCATAGCAGGTCTGTCAGCGGCAACGGATCAGACCGTGTATTCCATAGTTTGCCCCGCTCTTTTCGGGGGCGTTTCTGCCGCGGACCGGAAAAGGAGGGGATTTACGTGCCGGATGCATCTACGCTGCAATTTCTCTTGACGCTGGCAAAGGGGATCGCCAGTCAATTCGGCCCTAACTGCGAGGTGGTGGTCCACGATCTTGCCACCAATGACCCGGAACGATCCATCGTTGCCATTGAAAACGGACACGTCACCGGACGCAAGGTGGGGGACGGGCCCTCCCATGTGGTTCTGGAAGCCCTGCGGGGGAATCCCGAACAGCTCCACGATCACTTGTCCTATCTGACCCGGACCAAGGATGGGAAGATCCTGAAATCCACCACCATCTACATCCGAGATGACGACGGTGCCCCCATTGGCATCTTCGGCATCAACTACGATATCACCCTGATGCTGGCCATGGAGAATGCGATCAAGCAGTTTACCGCCACCGAAAAGGACGAGAAGGAGCCAGAGCCGATTGCCCGGAATGTCTCTGACCTGCTGGATGAGCTGATCGAGCAGAGCGTGAAGGTGGTTGGTAAGCCAGTGGCCCTGATGAACAAGGAGGATAAGGTCAAGGCGGTGCAGTTTCTCAATGAGACCGGAGCCTTCCTCATCACCAAGAGCGGCGACCGGGTATGCAAGTTCTTCGGCATCTCCAAGTACACTCTGTACAGCTACATTGACGAATCCAAGGCGTAAAACGCCCAGACACAGACGTTCAAATGCTTATTATGCTTATTATTAAGACAGAGCGGTTGCAAACCTCGGTTTGCAGCCGCTCTGTCTTGTTTAACAGGATAACGAATGGAATGTGAAAAACCAAAAGGGGGAGGCTTCTTTACGAAGTGTATCTGTCAAGTAAAAGTAGACACGAATAAAAAGTCATAGCATCAGAATCCCAATTCAGTTTTGTACTGGATTGGGGTTTTGTAATCCAAGGCAGCGGCAAAACGTTCGGAGTTAAAGTATAGGACATATTGATCCAGTGTCTTTTTGAGGTTGGAAACTTTACTGATACCAAAATCCAGAATCAATTCGGCCTTCATCCATCCGTTCAGAGATTCGATAATTGGGTTGTCCGTAGGTGTTCCGGCTCTTGACATTGAGCGAATTATGTTATAATTAGAATGAGTCCTTGAGAAAGCTCTGGAGGAGTAGACTGCGCCTTGGTCGGTGTGCAAGACCGTACCTGCGGTCTGCTCCTTCACATTTTTTACGCGTTTGCATAGTTGATCCAAACAGTTATAGTAGGTTTTGGGATCTCCTCGATAAGGGTGAATTTTGCCTGGAAACTCAAAGATCACCCTTAGGCGCAGACAGAGTGCACAACCCGCTGCAAATCGGATTGTGCACTCTGCTCATTAAAATATTTACTTGTTCAGCAGTTCACTGCTGCGGCCGCAGCTTGCAAACAATTCGATATATACCTTCAGTTCGTCAAAGGAATCCACATCCAGCTTTCGGTAAAGGTTGCGATTGTGGGTCTTGACCGTGCTGGCGCTGATACACGCCAGCTCCGGGATATCCTTAACGGTATAGCCGTCCATATAATATTGCAGGATGGTACGTTCCGTGCCGGTCAGCGTACTGGCCCGCTCTGCAAAGCCTCGCAGCCTTGCCTCCACATCCGGCGGCAGCGTTCCCGTTGGCCTTTCACGGATGGCGGCAAGCAGCTCGTCGATCTCCGGGATACCGGAAGCGACCATCTCTGCACCGCCCCGGACTGCCGCCAGACTTTTGTTGATGGGCTTTACGAATTGGCGGGACAGCACCGTTGCCACCACCAGCATGGCCAGCAGAAAGAGAACCGCTCCTAAGAACCATGCGATCTGGGACCCCTTTTCATAGCTGCGGAAGGTCCCGTCCGGCACCAGCGTCACAGCGGCAGGGGGGATGCCGTCCCACGTGGCAGCATCCAGAAGCTGGTGCCGCCCCAGATAGGTGTTCTTCCCATCGCTGTAAGTGGTGTAGTATTTTCCGTCGCTGATGTGCAGAATGCCGTTGGCCGTCAGGCGGGAGCCGTCAGTGGCACCCAGCATGGCCCCGGAGAGAAGCAGGCTGTCGCCGTCTATGGGGGCTGCCAGCGTCAGCATATTGCCGAAGGCGCTGGGGACTGTATTATGGGAAAGACTGAAATAAAGATCGCTGATCTCCGCACCGCAAAAGCCCCTTACGGTACCGCCGCCATCCAAAATGGGTACGCACAGCAGCATGACCTGCTCCCAAGTGTCCGGCAGCTCTGTGCGTTTTGTCCACAGGCAGCCATCTGCCAGTCGGGCCCCCTGATAGGCGGTGACCTGATCGCTGCCGGGGATCAGAGCGGCGTTCAGCTCCGGATTCCAGCGGTTGTGCATTTGAAGCTGCAAGCTCCGGGCCGTTTCCGCCGCACCCCGGAAGCAGATCACATCCTGCTCGGAGGCCACCGTTGGCTGTAAGCCGGAATAGCGGAGGTATAACCCCGCCCGGAAATCCTCTGCATTTGGCAGAGAGGTGTTGGCGGTGACGTTCAGACCGAAGAAGATCCCACTGCACGAGGCTGCGCCCAGAGTGTTGCTTAAAGGCGTATACAGGCGCTTTTCCAACCCCGCAATGGTATCCGGATTGTTGTTCAGCTCGTCAAAGGCGATGCCCTTGGCGGCAAGAAAAGCGTCCAGCTCTTTTCCCAGCTTTTCCGACATAGCCATGCTTTGCGCTGTCAGTGCGTCCATCTGGGAGTCCAGAGCGGCGTAAGTGTTCCTCTGCTGAATATCCAGCGTTCCGGACAGCTGATGCGCGGGATGGGACAGTACGCCGGTGGCCATCAGGGTAGACAAAATCGCCGCCATCAGCAGCAGCACCATGGTGAACCAGTACAGCAGCAGCCGCAGCCCCATACTGGAACCGGCTGCACGCTTTTTTTGAATTGCTTCCCTGATTGGCCGCATTGGCGCTCCCTCTCTTATGTACCGTAATCTAACTTAAAGCTGTCCAGCGTGTCCCAAACCAACTCCTCCGCCGTACCGGAGCCCTCCTGATATTGGGCACGGCCAGCCATCAGCTTCAGCCGGGACAGATTTTCAAACCGTGTTTCCAGATCCAGATAGTTCTCCATCTGCGGCGCGTAATAGAAGGTGTAGGATTCCCGCATCTTGAGATAGGTTTCATACAGAGAGACATACATGGGGTTGCTGAGCTGCTCCACAGCGGCGGGAAGGTAGGCATCAAATGCCTCCTGCGTCACCGGCATATAGCCGAGGCTGGTGACAAATTCCACGTTTCGCTCCGGCGACGTCAGCCATTTAAGAAAGGTAATACACGCTTTTTCCCGCTCCGGGGTGGATTTTGTTGTGCACATTCCCACGCCCCGCTGCATGACCAGCTTCTCACCGCCCTCAAACACCGGGTAGGGCATGGAGGCGATGGTCACCTGCTCCGAGGTGTTGTCAGGGTAAGTCACCGTGTCGGAGTAATAGAGTACACTGGCAGAGGACGCTACGGAGACAATGGTATCGCCGGTGCGGAGAGATTCCGTGGCGTAGCCGTCCTGTAACCACACACCGCCCTCCAGCGCCGCGTGGGCGTAAGGCTCCCATGCCCGCTCAAAGGCTGGGCCGAAGCGGACGCCGTCATTTTGGAAAAAATTCTCCCCCAGCGACTCCACCCCTACCTGAAAGTAGTTGAAGTGATAGTCATTGACAAGAAAGCACTTCCCAGTGTCCGCGGCATACCGCTCCGCTAAGGCGTAGATGCCTTCCCAGGTGGTCAGATCGTCATAACTGGCCCCGGAGGTGGCTGCCCAGCGGTCAAACAGCGTCCGGTTGACGAACAGTACCTCAGTGGATTTGGCCAGGGGCAGAATGGCCTGCCGCCCGCCGATCTGTCCCTCCTCCACAAAGGCGGGGATAAATGTTTCCAGTTCCTCCGGACTGAAATAGTCCCGGTAGTCCACGATCATGTCCTGATCCGGGAGAGCCAGCACCGTTTTGGGGTAGGACACGAACATATCCGGCAGGGAAGGGGCGCCTGGGTCACTGTTGGCGGCGGCCAGCACGCTTTTATGAATGCTGCCGCTGTTGCTGACCAGCTCTACCTTTACCCGGATGTTCTGTTCCGCGCCGATGGTGTTGTTGAACTGCTCAATCAAACTATTCAGCGGGGAATCCACCTCGCCGCCATAGACATGCCACAGCGTCACGGTCAGCGGGTCCGTGTCTTTCTCCTTTCCGCACCCTGTCATCACGGACAGCAGCGCAAGCGCCAGCAGACACAGAACGATCCTCTTTTTCATATCAGCCCCACCCCTTCCAAAAGAATACCGTGGCTGCGGATGTCTTATCCGATATAATATAATAATGTAGTATAGCATACTTTACTGTTGCTCGTAACAAAAACAGATGTCTGCGAAAGAGAGACAGGCTATTATGGACTGAGGTAGCTCTGCTGAATATTTTCGGCACATCAAAACCGGTTTACATAATTCTGAATCCGTGGCAACCTTTGGCAACCAAACGCAGCCTGCGACAGCCGGTAGCAGCTGAATGAAACGCTGTGTGTAATGTCCTCCATCCAACCCATAAGCAATGTTTATCGTTTCTCTGGCTGAATAATTCTTTCAAATATCACAAGAAATTGCCAACAAGTGCTTGACAATCAAGCCTTTCCGTGGTATCCTTACCAAGCTGACGATTTACTCGGAGGGCAATGCAGGTGTAGCACAATGGTCAGGGCACCAGCCTTCCAAGCTGGGGATGCGGGTTCGATTCCCGTCACCTGCTCCA